>JACCDR012105552.1_pt1 | contig 30085 bp, 43 predicted proteins | sample 7446431 | NCBI WGS metagenome assembly JACCDR01 (sample SAMN15323443, study PRJNA562643) | freshwater metagenome | isolation source: river surface water | place: USA:Blue River Watershed | collected 2017-08-17
AATCGCCGCCCTCTGTCGCTCTGCCGAGTCCAAGGGAAGGGAGGGGGTTCGCCAGATAGTCGATGGTTGCCGCCCCATGTACTTCCCCGCCGACGCGAAGGTGGACGCGATGGCTGTTCAGCTCAGCATGAAGCAATACATTCTGTCCCAAATCGACACCCGCTCCCACAAGGAAGAGGGGGGCGCGTGATCGATTGCCGCCAACAAGATCGAGCCGCCACATGGGAACACCGCGCCAGGCTCATGTGCAAGCGAGGCCCGGATGGTAGGTGCGAGGGATGCGGGCGGCGAATCGGGTCGCCAGACTTTGAAATCGACGGGAAGAAGGCGATAAGCCCGGAAGCTGTAGAGGCAGACCCGATATCGGGGAAGGATGTGAGGAAGTGAGCGATATCCCAAGCATGAACTTTCGCGTTCCCGCCGAACTCGTCACCTTGACGAAAGCGTGTTCTCTCTGCAAAAAGACGGGGCAGAAGTTTTACAAGTCGAACATTTCGTGGTGCTGGCCCTGCGCTAAAGAGAAGGCAAGGGCAAAGAGCAAGGCATACCACGCGAAGAACAGGAAGGCCGCAAACACCGTTTCGATTACCCGCTATCGAGAACTAAGGGTTTCGATCAACGCTCGTCTTCGCCAGGTCACGCAGGCTTTAAAGGCCTATGTGTTCGGGAAATACGGCGGGGCCGTCTGCGCTTGTTGTGGGGAAAACAATCTTATTTTTCTGACCATCGACCACATCAACGGTGGTGGAACCAAGCACCGAAGGGAGATGGGAGGCGGGGGAAGATTCAATTATCGGTGGATCGTGCGTAACAACTTCCCGCCCGGGTTTCAGGTCTTATGTATGAACTGCAATTTCGGGAAGGGCCAGAATTTCTTGAGAAATGGGCGGAATATTTGCCCCCATTCCGAAGCAATCCAGGCGGTCGCATGAGTCCTACGCAACGCAGCCTCGCAGAACTGAAGAAGCGCGGATACCTGCCCTACATCGTGGAGCGTTGGAACCCCTTCGCCCACATCCGGCAAGACCTTTACGGCTTCATCGACCTGGTAGCGATCAAAGGGGACTCTCCGGGCGTCCTCGCGGTTCAGACAACCTCCGGCTCCAACGTATCGGCCCGAATCCAGAAGATCCATGAATCAGCCGCAGCGAAGATCTGGCTGGCGGCGGGGAACCGCATCGTTGTCCACGGCTGGCGCAAGGTTGGGAGTAAGGGCAAGCGGAAGCTTTGGGAACTGCGCGAGGTCCCCATCGAATGATGAAAAAGACCGCAGCAGATACCGCCTTCAGCGACTTCATCAGGGCGAGAGACGGTTACACCTGCCAAAAGTGTTTTGTTTTCCTCGGCCCCAAGGCGTTCAACCTACATTGCAGCCACCTTTGGAAGCGTGGCAACTCGACGTACTGCGTCCGGTTCGATGAAGCCAACGCTATGGCGGCGTGCAAAACCTGCCATGACGATTTAGAGCATCATCCAGAAGCGCACAGAAGCTTCTTCCTGAAGCGTTTGGGGCAAGAAAGGTACGACGCCCTCTACCAACGCGCTCACGCCATCGTAAAGCGATCCTCGTTCGATCTGAAGGCGATCGCATCTACCTTTCGCGCCAAGTCCGCCGCCCTCGGGTTCTATCGCGGTCGCGGCCCCGCCCTTTCAACCTTTGTCCCAAGCTTTTCAGAACAGGAGAACGCATGAAGATTTCAGAAGCTAGCGGATCTACAACAGGGGGGGGGAATTGCAGAATGAGCGAAGCACTCACAGACGCGAAAGAGCCGGGAACAGTCGGAAGGCCGGAATTGCAGGGGCAGGGTACACGCCAACCATACGAGAACACGCCCCTAGGAAAATTCCAGAACTATTTTGACCACCGAACCCCCATCGCCGCGCCCACCAAGTTCTTTCTAGACCCGCCGCCAGCTATTCTAGAGATGTTTCAAGAGGCCAGGATTCACGTTGACCGTTACTACAGCGCGATGTTTGAGCATCTTCTCAACATGGAGAAAAAGGGTTGACCCGCCACAGGTACGCCACCATCAAACAAGACGGGGCCATCTTCTCGCTTTACAAAGAAGGCGTCCCCCCAAAGCTGATAAGGGTACGGCTAGGGGTGGCATCCGTATGGATTGTATACCGGGCAATCAGGCGGGCATTGTTCCAGGTGGAACATTTGCGCCAAATTGCGCCAAAGAAAGACATCGACAGCAACACTTAGGCCACTTATACTGAAGCCACGCTTGGCCGCGTAACGATCAAGATTTATGATCGCACTACGCAATTTTTCGGATGCGGCCAAGCTCCGAATCAAAAGCCCCACTTATCGCTTTCGAGCGGTGTACGGGGCTTCTTTATTTGCGCTCACGATGGTGGCGACTCTTTGCCACTCGCTCAGCGCATCGGAAATAACGTGGATCGACGGTAAAACATACACCGTCACGCTGAAAGAAACGCCCGCCCCAGACCCCGCCGTCGTTGTCTTTTCCACCCCCGTAGTATCCGGCCCCATCGCCTCAAACTCATATAGCCTCCACACCCAGAACATGACCGAATCCGGGGATGGCTGGTACAAGGCCCCCAACCTCGGCCAGACTCAGAAAGCCTACTTACAGGCAAGAATCCAATCCGCAACGAAGCCCGGGCAGACCTCGACCTTCACCTACATCCGCAAAACCAACGTCACCCCAGACGGAACAAAGAACCTCAAAGACTCCCGTGCCTGGCCCGAAGGAACCTACCCCAACCACTACCTTGGCCGATCCCTTCGTTCCGGCTCCCATCAGTTCGCCATCGAAAACGGTGACGGCAAGGTTGTTTACTACGACCCCATCAAAACCCCTACGGGCTGGACGGTCGCCTATTTCAAGATGCCCACCTCAAACAACAAAGAGCAAACCATCACCGAAGAAGTCACCTATAGCAACCCAAAGGGCGCGTCTAACGGCGAAGTGAAAATCACCGTCGATGGCGTCACCGTCTTAAATGCCTCCGGTGCCATCTGCAACGCTGGTAGAACGGCCTTCGGGGTTCAGATGGTCTATGCCCCCAATACTGGCGACTCCGGCCCCCTACCGTCAAATGCGACGTTTGAGGCGAAGATCATCGGGGTCAGCGTCCGATGAAAAATGGCCAGAAAAATGGACGGTTCGCCAAAGGCCACTCCGTCAAGAAAGGGAAAGCTTCCCCTGGCTCAGGCCGCACCCCCGATTGGCTCAAAGAGAAGTGCAAGCAGATCGTCGATAAGCGAAAGCTTGTGGAATTTCTCGGCAAGGTCGCGGGGGGCGAGAACACGGAACAGGTCGTTACGGACCAAGGAGAGACTCTTTCGGTCCCCGCTCCAATCAAAGACCGCATCAAGGCGACCGAGATTCTTTTAGATCGTGGCTTCGGGAAGGTTTCTCAGCCCTTGGAACACTCGGGCGAAGTCGGCGGCAGGCTCCTGTTCATCCACCCCACCGAGAGCGCGGGGGGCAGCGAGTGACCAACGCCGTCAACATCGAAGAAGGCGACCGCGTCTTTAAGCTGATCGTTCCTCAGTCCCGTTTCATCCTTTCCCGTAAGCGTTACCCCGCCTACGTTGGCGCGTGGGGAACCGGAAAGACCACGGCGGGCATCGGTCGCCTCATGCGCCTCGCCGCCTATCCCAACAATCTGATCCTCGTTGGCCGCAAAGAGTTTACCGACCTTAAGGACTCAACGATTAAAGACTTTGAGGACTACACGGGCCTTAAAGTGAACAGTCAGCGGGAATGCCCCTTGGATAACGGAACCATCATCATGTTCCGCCACCTTGAAGAACTGCACAACATCCAGAACATCAACCTGGGCGCGTTCTGGATTGAGCAGGGCGAAGAACTTGATACCGATGGAATCTTCTTCAAGCTGCATGGACGCCTTCGCCGCAACGTGCCGGAGCGTTCCGGCTATATCACGGCCAACACGAACGGCCACAACTGGATTTACAAGCTCTGGAAAGCCAACAGAGACGACGCCGACTACGACTTGTACGAGGCCAACAGCTTTGACGCAAAAGACCATCTCCCCGCCGATACGCTGGAGAGCTGGAAGAAGCTAGAGCAGAAGGCCCCGAAGGTCTACGCCCGATTCGTCCTGAACTCATGGGACGAGTCCGATACCCACGACATCATCATCCAACCGGAATGGGTCCGTGCCGCCGCCCTGCGCGACCTGAACGTAACCCCGCCCTTCCGCAAGATCGCAAGCATCGACGTTTCCCGCTACGGAGACGACAAGACCACCATTTACGGCATCGAGAACTTCAAGAATATCGGGAAAGAGGTCTGGGAAAAGAAATCAACGATGGAGACGGTAGGCCGCGCGGTCCTGTTCATGAAGAAACATGGCATCACTTCGATCGCCGTTGACGAGATCGGAGTCGGCGGCGGTGTTGCTGATCGTCTCGCAGAACTCGGCTATCACGTCATCTTTGTCAACGCCTCGGAGAAGGCCGCCGGTTCATCGTTCTATAACCGCCGCGCTGAAATCTACGAAAACGGAGCGCGTGTCCTTCAGGAAGGCCGCTGCGAGATCGACCCATCCGACACCGACCTGATGGAGCAGTTGTCCTGGGCCAAATACAAGACGATCAAGAGCAACGGCGTTTTTCAGGTGGAAGCCAAGGACGATATTAAAGCGCGTTATGGCCGTTCCCCTGACGATGCCGACGCATGGCTGAACGGGATCTGGGCGTTGCCACAGGCCAAGATCGTGAAGATCGTTGACGGTTACACGCGGAAGGCGACGCCGTCTTACTCGTCGTCGGGGATGTCGATATGAGAGACGCCGTTGTCATCGGATTGGCGCAGCGGGCAGATGCCAAGTCCGCTCACCTGTTCAAGCAGTTCCTTTTTCTGTCAACGCGCCTTCAGGCCGTCGAGAAGGTGATGGCAGACCTTATCCCGAACGCCGGGGACATCAAGGCCAAGGTTGACGAGGCCCATTCCGCTTTGTGGAAGGAAGAGGAAGAAAAGATGCGGCTTGCCGAAGAACGGGCCAAGGCCGAGGCCGCAAAGCCGAAAATTACCGTGGTGCGACCGTAATGGCAAAGAAAGAGCAATCCCTGACGGTTCAACGGGCGATGGCGGACTTCCGCCGCGCTTATCGCTCTAAGCGCAATCTGATCGAGAAGCAGCGCGAGGATTTCCTGTTCCGTCTCGGCAAGCAATGGAGCGACAACGACCGGAAGGACATGGAAGCCCGGAAGATCAAGCCCGTTGTCGATAATCGCATCCAGCCGAACATCTTCCTGATGACCGGCCTTGAACGCCAGAACCGAACCGACATCAAAGCCTTTCCTGAGGGGGCGGAAGATTCGGCCCTTTCCGATATCGCGTCGGCCCTTCTCAAAGACTCGATGAAGAAATCCGATTTCAACTACAAAAAGTCGGAGGTTTTCGAGGACGGTATCACCTGCGGCGAGTCGTATCTTGAACTCTACCTCGACGACACCTACAACGTCCTGAATGGGAAGCCGGTCTGGAAGAAGTGCGATTTCGATCAGATTTTCCCCGACCCAAACGCCCGGGAATACGACTTTTCCGATGGCAAATTCGTCTACAAGGTGACGAAAGACATCTCGGAAGATGACCTCCTGACCCTCTACCCCGAAAAAGAAAGAGAGATCACTGAGCTTGAAGGCGGGAAGCTCGACGCGGAAACGCTCCTGAGCGAAGCCGACGGAAAGAACACGCAAAGCCGGGACTACACGAAAAAGGATTCTCAGGGCGGCAAGGAAGCGGACGAGGACGGCAAGTGTTACGACCTCATCGAACGGTACTACAAGAAATACATTGTCACTAACTTCGTGGCGGACCAGAAAACGGGCGAGATCATCCAGGCGGACAGCGAGGAAGCCGCGAATCAGGTTGTGACGAGCTATCAGGCGGACATTCAGGCGGAACAGGAGCAGTTCGCCGTGGAGTCCGCGCAGTATCAGATGGCGGCCTTGACTGACCCGATGGCGACGCCTCCGGCCCCGGTAGAGCAGAAAGACCCGTCGAGGTACAAAACATTTACCCGCCGAGTCCCCGAGATTTGGGTGTTCGCGTTTGTCCCTGGCATGGAAGAACCGCTGGCCGATGAGCGGGCTTGGTTTTATCCGAAATGGAAGATGTGGCCGATCATCCCCTATTTCTCGCACAACTCGACCGCCCCGATATCCGGCGAAGATGCCCACCTGAAGATCCAAGGGATCGTTCGCGGCGTGAAGGACGTTCAGGACAAGCACAACAAGGCCGAGACGTTGAAGGTCATGCACCTCCACTCCTCGACAAGTTCCGGTTGGCTTGCCGAGGAAGATGCTTGGGTTGACCCGGATATGGTGAAGAATTTCGGGACGATGCCCGGGGTCAACTTGGAGTACAAGAAAGACCGCCCGAAGCCTGAGCGGATTGTTCCGACTCCGCTATCCCAGGCCCATTCGCAGATCGCCGTCGAAAGCGCGGAAGCGATCAAGGCGATTCTCGGAATTAACGCCGACCTTTTGGCTCAGCAGGGGTCCGAGTCGCAGTCCGGCAAGGCGATCGCGTTGCGACAGAAGCAGGGCCTTGTGATGGTTCAGAAGCCCTTCGATAACCTTTCACGGACCACGCAGCTTTGCGGTCGGTTCCTCCTCAGCCAGCTTGGTGAGATGTACGACACGGAAACATCGAAGAAGGTTCTCGGTGAGGATTTCCTTGCCAAGACGTTCCCGCCACTCCCCCAGCTTGTCCGCGATGAAGTTACGGGAGAAATGAAAGAGGAACCGGCGGTTGACGCTTCCGGGATGCCGATCAAGTACGACAAAGAGCTGGCGGACGCAGCGATCAAGACCGTCCTTGAGAGCGACTTGTGGAGCTATGACGTTTCCGTTGGTGAGTCGGTCGCATCGGACACGATGAAGATGGCGAACGCGCTGGAGCTCAAAGATATCGCAGCGCAGATGCCAGGGATTATCGATCCGAAATTGATGATTGAGGAGTCTCAGCTTAACGAGGCCACTAAAAACAGGATTTTGAGCGCACTCAAGAACGCACAGGCTGGCGGCATGGGCGGTGGACAGCCACCGATGCTCCCGCCAGCGGCATAAGGAGAAAAAGATGTCAGGGATACAGGATTCTGTGAACAAAGTCAGAACGGCGGCGGCGATGTTCGCTGGCGTTATTGAGATGGCGGATGCTTTGGAGAAATACGGAGATATCGAAAGCCTTGAAAAGCGGTCGAACAACGCCCGGAAGGAAGTTGATTCCCTCGAGAGCCAGGTCCGCGCACTTCGCGCACAGGTTGAAGCTGAGCGCGGTACGCTTGCCTCGGTGTTTCGTGAGATCGAGACGCTGAAAGGGAAGATTGAATCCGAGGCCAAGGCGAAGGCGAAAGACGCGATTATTGCTGAGGAAAAGAAGGAAGGAATCGCTCGCGCCGAGTCGCGTAGGGCTGAGGCTGAGTTGAGCGAGATCACGAAAAAGATCGCAGAGAAGAACGCTGAATTTGTGACGTTTGAAGCGAAGATCGAAGCGGCGAAAAAGAAGATCGCCAAGGAACTCGCGCTCTAAATGGCATCGAACAGCCTCGACGCTATCCGTGAGCAAACACTTGGCCTTCTTAGTGGCCTTGTGGTTGACGAAAACGGGATTTCGAGGACTGTTCAGCGGTCATTTGTAAATGCGTCTTCATCGGGGAACACTCAAGTTGTGGCGGCGCGTGGGGCAGGGATACGGATTCGGGTTCTTGCGTTCTACGCGGTTTCGGCGGGGGCGTGTACGGTGAAATTTCAATCAGCGACGACAGATATCGCGCCGGGAACGTCATTCGCGGCGAACGGCGGGATCGTTGTCCCCCTTAACCACAACGGGTGGTTTCAGACGGCGGCGAACGAGGCATTGAATATCAACCTGAGCGCGTCGGTAGCAACGGGTGCAATGGTCAACTGGATAGAGGCGGCCTGACATGGCGAAATCAGTTCATAACGACGTTTTGGATGGTGCGCTAAACATCATCAAGAACAACTGTACCCGGATGACGCTTTGCAGCGCAGAGCCGACGACGTACACGGAAGCGAACTCTACCTATGCCCTGGCCGATGTGACCATGTCCGTTACAGATTTCACCGCTGCGGATGGCGATACATCTGGCCGCAAGCTGACGGTAGCGTCGAAGTCGGCGGTTCCGGTGGACGCGACTGGCACATCAACGCACGTCGCCCTTTTGGACGTTGTGAACACGAAGCTGCTTTACGTCACGACGCACACAAGCCAATCCCTTACGTCAGGGAACACGGCGGATGTTGCGACTTGGAAGATTGAGATAGCAGACCCGACCTAGAGGAGAAGATTATGGCGATTTATTCAAATTCTGTATTGACGACGGTTGCGACTACCACGGCCCCATCATGGGACGTTAAGGCGGCGGCGACCAACGAGCCAGCGATCATGGAGATCGGGGCGATCAACGGCGCGGCGACGGCTTGCACTTACGCTTACGGGAGATCCGGGAACACCCCGACGCAGACGACCCCGACTCTGCTTCAGGCCGAGGACGAAGGGCGTCCGGCTGGCCTCACCGGGACGGCGGTCGCATGGTCCGTTGCCCCTACGGTCCCGACGGTGTTTTTCCGACGCGCTTACCTCCCGGCAACCATCGGTGCCGGAATCATCTTCACCTTCCCGCGTGGAATCACGCTCGCGGCTTCCGGCGCGTCCCTCGTTCAATGGAACGTGGCCGCTTCTTCCGCGCTTGTCGCGGTTCATGTGGTGGCGGACGAATAATGCTCAGAGATCCGGACGATATCCACGGCGATACGGTGGTGTCGGAGATCGTTATACGTCTCCGTCGCAACGGTGCCATGTCTGTTTCCGGGTCGATCACGGACGAGAAGTACGCAAGGCATTTGTTAGATACGGCGAGGGAGACTTTGACGAACTATCACCTACAGCAGAAGTTAGGGAAGCGGAGCGCGATCATTGTGCCTGCTTATGACACTTCATTGGTGGGTACGCCGGAAGAGAAGAAACTTATTGGCGCACGACATGAGTTGTCAAACGCGATGGGGGCCTGATATGCCGGGTCAACTTCGGGCCGTTCCGGGGACGAATACGATCTACGCAACCTTCCAGGCCAAAATCTTCAATGAAGATTCCACGACGCATTCACGCCCCGGCGACAGCTATGAGATGCGCGGTCCGGTCACGAAGAACGTCGATCATTGGTCAACCGTCCGAGGACGGTGGCCTTCGCGCAGCGGGTTCTGTGGCGACCCAGCGGCCCCGGCAAGCCTTCAGTTTGATCGAGACTTCGGGACTGGCAACGGAACCTTTTCTCCGTGGCATTACGGGTTCGGCGGTCAGGCGGGAATCAATTTCATCATCGGCCAATGCAAAGACGCCGACGGGAACGGGGTCAGCGGCGCGACGGTTCAGGGGTTCAGGACCTCGGACGATGCCTTCGTTGGCGAAACGACGGCGGACAGTTCAGGCTTCTATATGCTCGGGACCCCCAATTTGACATCGACCGCGCACTACCTCGTCGCTTATCGCGCTGGAGCGCCTGACATCGCTGGGACGACGGTCAACACCCTTTTACCGACAAACGCGGCGGGACTCTGACAATGGCCGATAAAAATAACCCGACACTCAGAAGCGGAGATGCAAGCCCGAAGAATATCATCCTTCGTGCGCTCCCCGCCGTCGCCGCCGCTTCGACGGTCATCTTCCTTTTCGCATCCGCGCCTTCTGCGAAGGATATCGTCCTTCGTGATACGACGGCAACGCCAGTCACCGGGTCGGCATCGGTATCGCCTAACAACGCTTCCCATGCACATTCCGCGACGAGTCCTGCGATTAACCAGGCGCACGTCATCGCCCCAGCGTCGGCGGTCCACGCCCATTCTGCAACGTCGCCCTCAATTTTCCAGTCACATCAGATCGTTGTCGCAAACGCGGCCCACGGTCATACGTCTACAAGCCCGACGGTCACAAGCGAGAGCGCAAGCAAGCACTTCCAACGCTTGATGATGGGCGTCGGTTAAGGGGTCATTATGCCGAGAGTTTCTAAGAAGGAAGTTGTCGCTGAAGTCATCCAGAAAGTCGTTGATCCGGTTGAAACGCCGTCTGCGGAGAAAGCCGTTCTCCCGATGCTCCCGCCCGGTCAGAAGTATTTCGAGGCACCGGACGGCGAAATCCTCGTCGGTGAAGCGTCGGCGGATCGCCTCTGGTATCGAAAGATGCACAACGGACAGGGCGGATGGATCAATCCGAAGCGGTGATTTACGGACGAATGGCGAGAACAGCGGGAAGCGTCGATTGCGGTCTACATTTGGGACGTAGACAGTCCGCGAATATGGCTAGAGGTCACATTTAGTCTGAACTGAAAACATTTTAACGGGTGGGGGTAGCTCCCCCTTTAGGCTCCTAAGGCCACCGATAGACCCGACTTAGGCGGGGTTGGACTGCGAAATCAGTCTGGCCCCGCCTTTTTTGTGGTCAAGCGAATACGGACGCCATGAAAACAGGCGATTACATCGACTTCAACCAACTCGGCGGCGTGGTTTTTCGGAACAAACCGAAGGCCAAGCGGGAAGGCAAGGCGCACCTGTGTTTCTGTGGCCGACCAAAAACGGAGTGCTGGGATACCGGCGAGTCCGACAACGGGAAAAAGCCCGAGGAGAAAAAACATGAGTGAAGAGATTCAGAACACGACAGTCGCAACGGTAGAAGTCCCCGACAATTCGGCCCCGGAAGTGGAAGCACAGCCGACCCGCGACGATTTGAGGTCGAAGGGGTGGAGCGCGGCAGAGCTTGATTCCGCCGAGAAGCGGGGGATGGTCCGCAAGAAAGAGGAAAAGCCGGAAGAGAAGGAAGTCAAGGTGGCGGAATCGGCTCAGAAGCCGGACCCCGCCGCCGTTACTGAAGAAAAGAAGCCGGAGCGTCGCAACAGCCTTCCGGAATTTACCTTCAAAACGCCGGAACAGGAAAAAGCGTGGCTCGACGCGTTTGGCCCTGGAACCGAGCAGCGGGCGATGTATTACCGCATGAAAAACGAGCGTGACCTTCGCCAGAAGTTAGGGCGCGAGCTTGAACAGGAGCGCGCCGAGCTTCAGCGGCTAAAGAAGGAATTTGAGGAATCTCGTCGTCAGCCGGTCCATCAGGAAATCGACGAATCCGGGCAGGTCATCGACCCGGAAGAAAAGCCGCTGACGATCAAGCAATGGAAAGAGCTTCAGAGGCAGGAAGCGGAAGAAAGAGCGTCCAAGCAGCGCGAGATTGAGCAGCGCGCGGCGTCTATCGACGAAGCGAACAGGTCACATGAGGAATACGCCCGCGCAATTCTTCCCGACTTTGACGAGTCGGTGAAGCTGGCCGGCGAAATCGCGGCGAAGTTCAAGACAGAGCCTGAATTTCTCGACCCGCTGACTCGCAAAGAGGCGCGGCTTCTGATGCAGCAGTTCTCCGAAGCCGTTGAGAAGGCGGACCGCCTAGATCCTGAGAACGATTTAACTCCCGCTGAGATCGCTTATCGCCTGGGTCGTCTCCACCCACGATACGGCGAGAAAGCGAACGGCCAACGCGCCGAGCAGAACGACGGGAAATTACCCGAGAAGGTAAACGGGGGCCTAACGCCCGAGCAGATGAAGCGACTCGAAAACAATACCCAACGAAGGGCTTCAAGCGCATCTCTCACGGGCGGTTCCGGGCGGAAAACAGTTTCTCCCGATGATGTCACCGCAGATGACCTTAATCGCATGACCTCCGCACAGAGGTCAGCGTTCAGGGAAAAACACCGCGACAGATACGAAAAGCTCCTTCGGGGTTAAACCTAAGGAGGTTAGCCAATGGCTAACTCTGTTTCGATTGACGCGCTTCGTCAAGAACTCTGGGGCAAGGAGCTTTTTGACGACGTTGCGCGGGATGTGAAGGGAATCATGAAGTTTGTCGGACCCGAGGCGAATAACATCGTCCAGGTTTCCCGCGAACTCATGAAGAAGAAGGGCGACACGGAGACTTTCGGACTCATCACCCGGCTCACCGGCGACGGTGTTACTGGCGATGACGAACTGGAAGGCAACGAAGAAGCCGCGAACAGCTACAGCGAACAGGTCGCCATCGACCAGATTCGTCACGCCGTTCGTACCAAGGGCAAACTTGACGGAACGAAGATCGTTTACGATCAGGTCAAGGAATACCGCGAGCTTATCCGCATCTGGATGAAAGAGTTCATCATTCGCCAGATATTCCTCAAGGCTGGCGGCGTTACCAACACGACGCTTGTTGACACCGAGGGCGTGGCTTATTCGGCCCGCGCCACTTGGTCCAACACGCCGGACTACATCCCCGATGCTGACGAAGCGTATACCGGAAACCGTTACCGCTACATCAACGCCGGTGGCGTTACCACGGCGTCTCTCTCCAGCTCCCACAAGATGACTCTCGACTTCGTTACCGACTGCGCTACCAAGGCAAAGTTGTCGAACCCGAGAATCCAGCCTTTGGAAGTTGACGGAGAGAATATCTACGTCATGTACCTCCATCCGCTCCAGGCCCGCGACATCCGCAAGTCGTCTGACTGGAAGACCGCGCAGCAGAACGCGCAGCGTCGCGGTGAGAAGAACCCGACGTTCTACGACGCGATCGGCTTCTGGTCGAACGTGTTGCTCCTCGAAAGTGAGTTTGTTCCGTGGCTCGACGTTTCGGTGGCTGGAAACAGCTTCCGTGGTGCCGCTACCGGTACGGACTGCGCCGTTGACTGCGCTCGCGCCCTTCTGTTCGGGCGTCAGGGCGTTCTCATGGCCGAAGCCTCTAACCCGGACGCGCTCGTGGTTAACGACTTCGACTACAAAAACAAGGAAGGCGTTGCCGGGTCGTTCATCGGAGGCATCCAGAAGCCGCTCTTTAACTCTAAAGAGTTCGGCGTCATTGCTTGCGACACCTACGCGGCTGTCTAAGGAAAGGAGAAATAAAACATGGCTGCTATTACTGGCACATTGGTTAAAGGCACCGAGTTCTCTGGCGACTACAAAGTCCTCAAGATCACGGCGACCCCGACGTCTGCTTCTGACACCGTGACGCTGACTCAGGCCACGCATGGGATTAACGAAATCCTCTACGTCGGTCCGACGATCACGGCTGGATACGACGCTGCACTCCTCACGGCCCACGCGACCTTCTCGGGTCTTGTGATCACAGTGGTGACTCGCGGCGCCGACGGACTCGCAGCGACGGACTGGACTGGCGCATCGCTTGATCTGCTCGTCATCGGTCGTTCGGCTGCTTAAAGAATCAAAAAGCTGACCCCGACGGTGATTCGGGGCGAGCGGGTGAGAAGCCCGCGCAAATTTAAGGGGTAAAAATGAAAAGGATTCTTTCGGCCATCATCGTCTCTCTTTTCTCGGCGTCATGCTTTGCGGCGACAACCAACGTCACGACGCGCCCCGGTGGAAGCAATCGCGGTGTCCAGTTCAATGACGGTGGTGTGTTCAATTCGTCGGGTTCGTTCCAGTTCAATAAGACAACGAACGTTGTGACGGTTCCGACGATGACCGTTTCGGGCCAGCTCACTATTGGGACGACAATCCCATCTAGCGTTGTTCGCGTTTCAACGCCGGTCGGCGGTTCTTACCCCGGGTCCTTCATGCGCTTTGACTTGGATGGTGAAACTGGCGGTTCGTTTCTCCCACAAGGAGAAATACTTTCACTTTATTCTGGAAGCTCAGGTAACGCGATGGCAAAGCGTGGGTCAATATCCGCCTTGCTTATTCCGGGTGGGGGGTCAAACTTCATTTCTTTCAGAAACGAATCAGATACCAGTGTCCACACGTTCGGATTTCGGGACTCGGATAGTGGCGCATCTGGTTACATAGTCGGAACGAAGGGGCAGGTTTTCGGCAATTCACTTAATGTCCGTGGTGCCGTTGGTTATGGTGGCATTTACGTTCAGGGGTCAACAACTCCAACGAATTACACCTATTACATGATGAACGCTTCTTCTGGCCCTGCCCAGGTGACGCTCCCGAGCGCTGGCGCTATTGCTGGGATTTACGGAAGGACGTACCGAATATGCAAAACGGACTCTTCCACCAACACCGTCCAGATAAACATAAATCACTCCAGCGGGACCACGATCAACTATCAAGGTGAATGCATTGACTATTGGTCTTATGTGAGTGCCGAATCGTTAAGTGGCGGCGGGTCAGCCGTCTGGTACCCGATAGGCCGATCCTTCTGGAATGACGTTTCCGCCTCGACCGTTACCGCCTCAAGCATCACCGCGTCGGTTCAGATTCAGACGCCGACGCTTAAATTTGCAGACGGTACGACGATGACAACGGCGTCTGGCTCCGGCTCCGGGCCGTTCACCAATGCCACATCGTCAACGTCCATCGACATGAACGGATACGCGATCAACAACTCTTCCGCCGTCACGACTTCTTCCATGTCTGTTACGGGGGCCACGGTCACGGTCAACGGCGTCACCTACAACTTCCCACCTCAGGCGAACATCGGGACATCAACAAGTCAACGTCTTTTCGCTTACAACCCAACGACCTACGAAGTGGAGTTCCCGGAGGCGATAACGGACGGGCTTCGGGCGGGTGGCGTTGTCGGCTCAACCTACACGATGACGGCAGCGATCATCTACTCCGGGTCAGTTACGGCCCCGTCAGGTTCCACCGTAGACGGAGCAGGGAAGATCGGCTACGACCCCACCGACGGAGTTTACGTCGGCCATGATGGGACGGCACCGTATATCGTCGGGCAGGCGACCTCGTGCTGGTCTGTGACCATCTCCACTCCTCCCGGAGGGTGGAACGGTGCCGCGATCCCACTCGAAACCAATCACCCAAACATGGCGACTACCTACAAGCGCATCCGCGGGACCGTGATGGACGGGACTTCTGTTACTTTCAACTTGGAGGAACGGCCTTATGGTTCTTTGGGGTCTGCTGGGACGGACGTGATGAGTTCAGACCTTGCCGCAGACACGACAGGCGAGGAAAGGGTTGTTTTCAGCAACGCATCAATCGCCGCCGACGCTCACCTTGTCCTGGCGATAAGCGCGGTTTCAGGCTCCCCCAATTATCTTGTTATCCAAGGCTGTCACCAGTTGGCCGTCGAATGATGAAACGCCTTTTCATCCTGGCGGCGTTGGCCTTCTCGCCACTAACGGCGAGCGCATGGGTTATCCAACACGCCCAGCCGTCTGGCGGTGGTGGTGGTGGCTCTCCCGCCATCGAAACCATCGGAACGACGATTTCCAGCTCCGTTGTAACTAGCTCTTCGATGGTGTTCACCTGTGGCGGTTCGACAGACATGCTTCTTGTCGGCATTTCCCTGCGTCGTGGCGCGGGTCAAGACCCTACCCATGTCACATGGAGCGACGGAAGCACGACCTACAATATGACGCTTTCGACAAGAACATCTTCAAGCCACCAATTCAGGAACTATTGGTATTACCTCTCGAATCCCGCCTCTGGAACCGGGAACATTGTCGTTACCTACAGCGCGGCAACAACGGGCGTCGGCGTCGTTTCCGCGTCGATCACCGGGACAACCTCAACGGCCCCGGTTAACCCCTACATCCACACGACCCAAAGCGTCACAACGTCATCGGCAACAGCCACAACGTCAACGGGGGACATCTTCCTTTCCCTGATGATTAAGCAGGACTCCACGACGTCAGAACCAACCCTTAACACGGCAGATGCAACTCTCCACAAGGATTTGGACTATTCCTCTGGTGGGAACGGAGGGCATTTGAAGTTCGCATCCGTTGTTGCGGACGCATCCTCAGAGACAATCAACTACTCATGGACAACTGCGGCAAACCACGCCCATGCGGGGATCGTGATAATCCCATGAGGAGGCTAATTGCCGCCATCATTGTTTCAATTGGGGCGTCATTCTCTTACGCAGACCCAGTTATAACGAACCACTCCGGTTCTGCCGTTTACGGGTCAACCATTATTTTTACGGGGAGCGGTTTCGGGTCTAAGCCTCTGCGAGAACGTCAGACGCTTTTTGCCAACTTTAAGGGCGGGGTTCAGCCGTCAACTTGGTCCCACATTACTGCGTGGACAGACCTTTCCAACTTTGAATACAAAACCACGAACTGCGACGAGGGTGGGGGGTGTGGCGGCGAAACGACTGGATGGGATACGACGTCCAGCCCGAATAAAGTTACGGCGGCAGTTCTTCACGATGACATTGGATACTCCGGCAAGTTCTCCGTCTCATGGATGTGGAAGTCAGACGCGGCATCAACTACGCCGGATTATCTCAATCTAAAGACATACCGATGGTATCCATCCTCTCTAACGAAGAACAACACCTATGGAGGCCAGACCGCCGACGGTGGGTTTGTCAACAACACGGAAAAGCAGCTAGACGGTATCGGGAACAGCACATCATTTGACACTTTCTACACGGTAGATATCGAGCCAACCCCATCCGAATACAAACAGGTCGAAATGCTGTTTCAGCTTAACAGCGCTGGCAACGCGACAGACGGGGTGTGGAAGATCATCCAGGGTGGCAGCACCGTCCTTGACAAGTCAACGTGGAGAAGCAACACCAGCGCAGACACAGCATCAGCCGGTAGATATCGACAGTTTTATCCGGTGCATATGCAATTCACCTCCGGAGGGACTGGTGGCGTTCCAATTGGTGCGGGTCATTTCGTTAGGTATGAGAACGTCGTAGCCGACACGTCATGGTGCGCGGTTTGGGTCACAACCGTATCAACAAATGTGCAGTCGGCAACTAAATACTTTCTCCCGATTGTTGCCTGGAACTCAACAGAAGTCAGAGCTGTCTATGCGACGGAAAAGTATTCGTCCGGAACGCAACTGTACGGCTACATCCGCGCCAACGATGGGACTGTAAATAGCTCCGGACGTTCAATTATCTCCGCAAGTTCCGCTGGTGGGACTCCGCCTACGATCTCAACATTCACCGTCTCAAGCGGCCCAGCGTCCGGCCTAAACTCTATCGGAATCACCGGGACTGGGTTCAGCGGATCATCGGTCATATTTGGAACCGTTACCGCTCCGTCAACGATCACCAACAACTCAACATCGCTCACTGTAACGGTCCCGGCGCATGACGTCGGGCTTGTTGATGTCACCGTAAGAAACTTGGACGAACAAGCCATCACCTCGACCGGGTCCTACCGATTCAACAGCCCTCCGGTTGTGACTTCCATGAGCCCTTCGACGGGCCGTGAGTCCTTTACGTCAACTCATACCGTTTTCGGAAAATCTTTTGTTCCAGGTCAAACCGTCAAGATTGGAACGACGACGGTATCCTTCACAATAAACAGCTCGACGGCCATGATCGTCACCGCCCCGACGCTACCAGCGGGGACCTATAACTTAACCGTGACATCAACGGACACACAGAGCGGGTCCCTTGTTTCCACCTACACAGCCACGCCAAGACCCTCTTTCATCTCCGCCAACCCAATAAGCGCGATCAGGACTGGCGGGGTAACGATCGCCTTGTCTGGTGCCAATTTTGCGAACGGATTCTCTGTTAAGGCCGGGACAACCCCATTCACAAGCCCGACATTTACCAATTCCGCCTCTGTGTCAGTTGTGTCCCCATCTGTGCCAGCCGGTTCTTACTCGATTTATTTCTTGAACCCAGACGGGCAGGACTTTACGGCAGAAGGCGCGATCACTTTCACGGACCCTGGCGCACCACCATCAATCGTTTCCCCAGGATCAGTCCTTCCCTTCATCAGGTGACAAGGAGAAATTATGAGCAATGAATTTAGAGGCATCGGCGCATCGGATAGAACCGCTTACGTCATCTTGGAAAACTCAGCCGGCGCAGTCTGGAACGGGTCCGCGTTCGTAACCTATGCCACCGCTGACCGAGCGAACTACGATATCGCCGCGACTCAGCAGGGAACAGCATCCGGTAGATTCTTCGCTTCGTTCCCTACTGCGATTACGACATCAGGTACTTACGAATGGACAATGTACCAGTACCAAGATGGCGGCGTTGCCCCGGCAGAAGGCGATATCTACATATCCGGCGGGTCAGTTGACTGGACGGGTTCGTCGTCGGTGTCTGTCAGTGCAACGGGCGGGATGTCTGGATCTGACTTTTACGATTACGTCATTCGCACCTTCAAAAGAACCGACAAGAACACGGAGACTTACGAAGCTATTACCGATGCGATTCAGGAATTTCGGCGGCGGTTCAGCTTTGATGAAGCAACCGAGGACGTAACGACGACGGACACCATCGCGTCGCTTGGGGATTACCGACTGAATATTGAATCCGATATGGGACTCCTGCAAGGCATCATCCTCCAGGACGACGGCGACGGGACCCCACTTATCCGCGTTCCTAAGTCTCATTTCGATGACATGTACCCCGACATCGCCGTAACCTCCGACCGGGGCTATCCAAAACACTTCACGATTTACGACGGGAAGATTTACCTCGGGCCTATCCCCGACAGCACGGATTACACCTATCGGATCAGCTACTCGCAGAGAGCGGGAACGGTTACGTCGTCAACTTTGAGCGTTCCTTTTACGGACCTTTACCGCGAACCTTTGAAACACGCCGTCCTTTTCCGACTTAACGAAGTGATCGAGGACTTCAATAAAGCCAATTATTACAAGGGCCTCTACGAGTCAGAGTTTGAACAGATGAAATCTCGTGAGAAAAGAAACAGGGGCGAAGGGTTCTTTGTCTCTAAAGCGTGGATGGCCTGATGACCTACCGATTGCCGGTCCCGATGCCGATTCTGGGCCTTTCGGTGGGGAAGCCCGGGGAGTTTATTGACCAGAGGGCGACCCCGTCTTGCCAAAACGTGGACTTTTCGCGCTTCACGATTACGAAGCGAATCGGAGAAGGGGCCATCGGGACTACGGCTTCCCAGAGGATTCTCGCGCTTGGCGAGCTTGTCAGGGGTGCGAGCCGATACCATTTCAGAATCGGAACGACGAAGTTTGAAGAATACACGTCGGGCGCGTGGACGAGCCGGGCGAACACGGCCTTGACCGGGACCGCTACCGAGACGATTTGCTACACCTTCCCGTTGCTGTCCGCCGCCAAGATACTCGTCTACACGAATGGCCTCGACAATATCCGCAAGTGGACCGGATCTGGCAACGACGCGGACCTTGGTGGAACTCCGCCAAAAGCGAAATATGTCCTCGCCGTCGGCCCGTACCTAGTCCTCGCTTATGTGATTGACGGCGGAAACACCTACCACAGTCGCGTCCAGTGGTGCGATACCGGGCTCATAGAGACGTGGACCGGCGGGAACTCCGGCTCAACCAACCTGATCGACGATATCCAAGCGATCACAGGTGCGGCCCTTTATTCCGACGGGATGACGATTCACAAAGAGAACTGCATCTATGTCGGGTACAAGGTCACGACCTCAGAAGTGTTCCGCTTTGACCGTCGCAACACTGGCGTCGGCGCGGCGGCAAACGGAACGATTCAGAACCTCCCCTCTGGCGAGCAAATCTTCCTGGCGAAAGACGGCATCCACGTTTTCAACGGAACGACCGCGCCCTTGATCGAGTCCGACATCATGGACGAGATCAGGGAGCAGGCAAACCCGGCCTATCTCTACAAGGCGACATCAAAGATTGTCGCGGAAAAAGATGAGTATTGGGTCGCCGTAGCGATGGGCTCACAGACAGAGCCGGAGACGGTCTACAAATACAACTACAAGACCGGGCAGGCTTATAAAGATGTCCGAACTGGCCTCACCTGTTTCGGTGAATATCAAGCGACCGATCAACGGACTTGGAACGACATCGGGAACTCTTGGGATTCAGAGCCTTCCCGATGGGACGACGTTCTAAATCTCACGCTCGCCCCGACCATCACTTTCGGCCATTCGACGGGTGTTGTCACGAAGCGGCAAGCGACCTACGACGACAACGGGACGGCGATTGATGCTTTTTGGGATTCCAAGGACTTCACGGCGACGGACCTCGGGATTGCCGATCACTCGATGCTTATCCGGTGGCAGGGCGTCGAGGTTTTCGCAAAAGGTTCTTCCGTCACCGTCCAATACTCGACCGACGGCGGCACGAACTGGATTTCTCCTTCGACCTCGACGATATCCCTCTCCGGCGATTATCCGTCGGACAGTTCGCCCATCAACGTATGGTTCGACACGGTTTCGACCCGTATCCGGTTCAGATTCAAGAACAATACCTCGGGTAGCAACTTTACCTTGAAGCAGTTCATCCCTATTGGCGTTCAGAGGGAAAACAGGCGATGACCGCGTTCCGTCCTTTTCAGATCAACGGGATCTCGGACCTCGGGGAGCTTCTCAGGCGGCTTGAAGAATACGACCGGAACAACGGCGCGATCCTCAATCGCGGTATTCGTTTTGAGGACAACTTCGACGCGGTTTCGATCACTTATACATCGAACGCCGTCGCGGACACCGAGGACACTGTCACTCACACGCTCGGAAAGGTCCCGACGGGCTTTATCGTTTACAGCATCAACAAGGGCGGCGTGGTCTATCTCTCAGGGACCGCCGCGACAAAGACAAATATTTATTTGAAATGTTCGACCACATCCACAGCCGTCAAAGCGTGGATTTTCTAAGGGGGCCTCATGTCAGTTTGGGATGAAACAACGCCGACCGGATCAGAAGCGATCAGCCAGGGCGACGACAGAATCAGGGAAATGAAAGAAGCCCTCGGTGACGCGCTCGCCGACGAAGGGGTTTTCCCGGGGCCGTCCCCGTCAACCGCGCCCGTTTTCCGTTATCGGGGGCGCAAGGGAACGACCGCCGGACGGCCCACCGCCGGGGACTACGGCTTTTATGCCAACACGACCCTGAACACGCTTCAGCGCGATAACGGTTCCTCATGGGAAGACGTTTCTACGCTGATCCCCTCGGGGACGGTGATGAGCTTCTTTCAGGCCGCGCCGCCGGTCGGATGGACCCAGGTAACAAGCCACAACGACAAGATGCTCCGAGTTGTTTCGGGAACGGGCGGCGGGAACGGCGGCACAAACGACGTTTCGGCGGGACTCGCGCACACGCATACGGTCGCAAGCCACGTCCATACAATCCCAGAAGCCAGCATCGAACACAGGCACGAAACGCCAATCGTTTACGACTCAAGCACCGGGCAGGTGTACGGAGTTGCGGAGAATCCCTTCGGTACGGAAAGCGCGGCCACCGCCTACGACCTCGGGACATTCGACGCACAGGTGGGGCCTCAGAGCAATAAGGTTTTTCAGAAAACGAACTCTGTTATCGACTACGCCAACGGCAGCACGGGAGGTACGACTCTGACCACCGATAACACCGCCCCGACGTTCAAATATGTGGACATGATCCTCGCATCGAAGGACTAATGCTCAAGAAAATCTGCCCGCTCATAAAAAAAGAGTGCCTCGGCCACGGGTGCGAGTTTTACACCCATCTCCTCGGCGTTGACCCGCAGACCGGGAAAGAGAAAGACGATTGGCTGTGCGCGGTTTCATGGCTCCCCGTTCTTCTCATCGAGAACGCGGGACAGGTTAAGCGGGCGGCGGCGTCCGTGGACAAGGTAGCGACGGAGATCAATAAGCAACACGCCTCAATTTTGGGAATGGCCTCGCCAGAGGCAAGGGAACGGCTCCTCAACGCCGATCTAAAGCTGCAGATCGAAGGGAAAGGAGATTAATTTATGGGGTTGGGAAACATTGTTAAACGGGTGGCAAAGGGCGTCGCTACCGGCGGGGCTTCTGAATGGGGGAGCGGGGGGGCGCTATGGGGCGGAAGCGGCGGCGGTTCCACATCGCAAGACCAGTCCGCTTTTGAGACGCCGGAACAGCGTCAGGCTCGCCAGCTTCTTTTGCAGTACGCAACGACCGGACGGATTGGCGATCTCCGCATGGGCGAAAGCCTCAATATGCCCCTCGGTGATTACTCCATGTCCGATCTTGAATCGGCTGGCCTTGATCGGGTTTCTTCCGACCTGAACTCCGGTGCGCCGGGTCAGTACGACCTCGGGGATGCCGGACTCCGGGACATCATGGACACCTCGGAAGCTGGCCTTGATCGGATGTTTTCGCCTTATAAAGCATTGGCCGAACGCGAGCAGCGAGACGCGGAAGCAGCTTTCACCCGCTCCGCCGGAGCGATGGGAAATCTCTACTCAACCAACACTGTCAAGGGCCTTGGCGATGTCGCGGCGAAAACGAGCGAAATCAACATGGCCCGCCTTGCCGACCTCACGAATAACGCTCTGAACCGAAAGACGCAGGGGATCGGCCTTGCCTATCAGTCCGGTCGGGAGCGGGAGAACATCGCACAGAACAGGTTGCAGAACTCGTTCAACTACGGCGGGCTACAGCGGAGCCTTAACGACGCCGCCTTGAAAGCAAACTACAACGAGAAGTTGCGCCAGCGTCAGGAAGTGATGGGCCAGTTGCAGGGGGCCAACACGGTCAGCGGGTCATCGGTTCAATGGGGTGTTCCGTCGGTCAGCGTCCCGAAAGAGAACCCTTACATGGAGTTTATGAAGCTGGCACTCGGGACCGTCGGCACATTGAAGGGAATGGGCGGCGTCCCGGCGTTTGGGTCGGGCGCAAATGCGTCCGCGCCTATCCCGTCCGGTTATTCGCCGTACACCAATACGAACCGCCTGAGTCTCTACTAAGGAGGGCATGACATGGTTGCCTCAGTTCAAGAATTGATTCTCGCCGCGCAGTCAAAGCAGCGGCCATCCATGGTTTCCCAACTCGGGGACGCCATCAACTCCGGACTTAGCGGTTATTCCAAAGGGCTCGGGGTCCAAGATCAACGCATGGACATCATGCTCAAGCTCGCCCAGGCGCAAGCCGCGAAAGAAGAAGCGGCGCGGAAGGCGGCGGCGGCTGAACGGGCAGAGAAGCGGCGTAAAGAAATAGCAGGAAATTCAGGCATAACTCCCGCCACTCCCGCTGATCGTCTCAAAAGCAGCGTGATGAAAGAGAAAGTGGTCTTTGATGCCGATGGAGGCATGACGGAGACTTTCGAGACGGAGCCGGAAAAGACGCCGACATTCTCCAAAAGCGAATACTTCGACGAAGGGACGAAGCGAAAGAGAATCGGGAAGTGGAGCGAAAGTCAGGGCCTTATCAGGTCGCCGGAAGATGCGTTCGCGGATGCGCCGGACATCGGGAGAACTAAAGAACTTGATCCGTCTGGCCTACGCAAAGAGTTCACGAGCCTATCGAAAGACTTCTTCAGCGTGAACGAGGCCGTTTCTCGTGTTCGCGCTTCGTCCAAGGACCCCTCCGCCGCTGGCGACCTCGCGCTGATCTTTAACTACATGAAGATTCTCGACCCTGGTTCGACCGTGCGTGAAGGCGAGTTCGCCAATGCTCAGAACGCGGCCGGAATCCCGGACCAGATTCGCAACCTCTACAACCGTGCAAAAAGCGGCGAACGCCTTAACCCGAACCAGCGGGCGGACTTCACGTCGCGGGCGGAAAGGCTGTTTGAGGGCCAGAAGACTGTTCACGACCGTCGAGTGTCGGAATACTCGCGCCTTGCGAATGATGCAGGAATCGACCCATCTCAGGTCATCGTCGATTTCTCGGTCCCCTATGATGCGCCCACGCTCAAGCCTGGGTCCGTCGAGGACGGTTATGAATACATCGGTGGCGATCCCGCGCAGCAAGGCTCTTGGAGGAAACTCTAATGGCAGGGCCGTGGGAGAAGTATAAGGCGACCGCTTCGGATTCGCCGTCTCCGGAATCCTCGACGGGACCGTGGGCCAAATATCGGCCCGCGCCAGATACGGTCCAGCCCGCTTTGGCGAAGAAAGACGGAATCTTGGAAACGCTGGCCAAGAACCCTCTCGACGTGCTCAACGCTCCGTTTCAAGCCGTCGGGGAGGCGATTCGTATGCCGCTGGAAGGCGACAGCGATTTCCGCGCCCCGACCATCATGCAGAAGATGGGACTCGGGAAGGACACGGAAAAAGCCCCCGGCGATCCGTTCCAGATTGCCAATGCGCTTCTGAGAAGCGGCGCGGAGTTGGTCCGTACAGGGTCCACCGATGCGGCCAAGCGGGAATACTCGCGTGACGCTGGCATACCTGGGGCCATCCAGGACACGGCGTTGGCAGTTGTTTCTGGGAAGATTGCGCCGAATATCGTTAACGCGCCGATTGAGGTAATTCCGAAAATCGCCGGAGCCTTCGCAAAAGCGGGGAAGGTCGTTGGGAAGGGTGCGATCCGCGCCGCCCTTGGTCCGACCGCAGAAGCTCAGTCGGCTCGATTCAGAAACAGGGCATCGGTCGTCGGAGCAAAAGAGGACGGCGAGATTGCCGACCTCGCCGCAGAAACGGCAAACAGGCTTAGCGAAGACGTTTCCAAGGCCGATACGGCCGCTTGGAAGACACTCAGAACGTCCTACGACCCTTACGAGGGGGCTGTGCCTAAGGATCAGGCGCAGAAGGTCGTCCGTCAGGCTATCGAAGACCTCAAGGTTTACGGCGGCGGTCTTGTCGGAAAGCAGGCGAAGGCGGCGCAGAAGATTCTCAACGATATCGCGGCGGACATCGGGACCGTCGGGAAGTTCGTCGGCGGTAAGTTGAAATCTCAGCAAAATGTTCCGTCCAGCATCAATCGGAATACCTACCTCCCAGAACAGTCAATCAAGGGGATCATTCAGTCGTTGGATCGGGGAATCGATTGGGGCGACGAATCGGCTAGTGCGGTGAATCAGGTTCTGGAGAAGGCCCGCGTCGCGCTCGACACAGGCCTGAAAACTCAGAACCCAAAGTATGCCGAGGCCATGACGCCAGTTGCCGAGAAAATGAAGACGCTTTCGGCCCTGCGCCAGAAGTTCGCTCTAAAGAACCAGGTTGGGGCGGGTTTTGTTTCGTCCGATGCCACAGCCGGGAAGGTTAAGCAGCTCGGCAGCGGAGCGAGAAAGATGCCTGAAACGACCCGCGTGACGGAAGCCGTAGCCCGAGAGACGGGCGTCGATCTCGCCCGGGAGGCAAGGCTTTCCAACTTTAAGGAACAGTTTCGACCGGGAAGGAAAGAAGCGAACGGGAGCCGCCGCGCTGTTGTCGGAGCGATTGCGGGCGAATCCATCGGTCGGACTATTGGACTTCCACCGATTATGAGCGGCGCGATGGGTGCGGGTGCAGGTGCTACCTTGGACTACTTCGGCGGGGCGACGGCGGGGGCTCTTATCGACAAGCTGGCGCAGGGGAAATCTGGGATCGCGCAACTGTTGGCGATCTTGGAGCGGAAGGCGGGGAATAGCCCTCAAGCTGTCTCGGCCCTTCAGGAACTGATTCGCAACTCCGGAGCCTACGGGCCTGCGATCAGGATGCAGGATCAGCGACGCTGATCGTCTTCTAGGCCAAGCGTGCGGAAGATGGCGAGGCACGCAACGACCGTGGCGAAAACGGCGGTTTGTTTTCGGAGGTCTTCTTTCGCCCTGGACAGTTGGGCAAGGCATAGGAAAACGAAGACGATGAGCGCGGGGTCAATCCGCTTCGACGGAAGGGCCATGCTTGGCGATCTCGATAAGTCGTGTGAGTTTCGCATCGATGGACCGCAACAGCGGCAGGATCACGAAAAGGACAGAGGCGGCGATGGTCACGATAAGAACTGAAGCTTCGATAGTCATGAATATCCCTTTGAGAGGCCCCCATTCTAAACCAGAAACCCCCTCAAAAACGGGGAAAGTGAGCGAAAAAATGAGACTCACGGAAGCGGATAGAGAAACAGGGGCGTTTTTATGACCACCCTAACCCTCACCCGCCGCTATTTCACCGACATTTCGACGGTCGGGGATTTGTACCTAGGAGGTGAGAAGCTTTGCGATACCTTGGAAGATACCTGCCGGAAAGACGGGGTTAAGGTTCACGGGAAGACAGCGATTCCTCCGGGAACTTACAAACTGACGCTAGCTCTTTCCCCTAAATACGGGCGAATCATGCCCCGGCTGAAAGACGTTCCGGGCTTTGAGGGTGTGCTTATCCACGCCGGGAACTCAGATAAATCAACGGAAGGGTGCATCCTCGTCGGCGTCTACAACCCTTCCAAGCCCGACTGGATATCGAATAGCCGGGCGACGTTTAACACGCTATTTGAGCGACTGACGAAACTGGCGGCGAATGGCCCCCTTTCGATATCGGTTCGCGGTGGGCGATACCAAAATGAGGCGGTGGCGTGATGAACACGGACGAGGCTGGACTCCTACAAAGAATCGCTCAGCGGCTAGACGATCACGTTGATCGCTACGACCGCGACCGACTGGAAGAAAGGGACGACCGCCGGAAGTGGCGCGACGAAATCCAGCAGGACGTAAAGGCGGTGGCATCCAGGATTGAAACGGTCGAAGAAAGCATCCAGCCCGTCGTTAACGACCATCAGACCGTCATGCGCGTCATCAAATGGACGGGCGCGGGGGGAACGGTAACGGTTCTCGCATGGGGCTGGAACTACCTCAAAGAGCATTTGAAGCCGTGAACTGGCCGGAGTTCCTGCGGGGGCGGGAGTGGTGGATTCGGTGGAAGTGGAAGTTTGGAGGGCCAAAACATGAAGTGGCTGAAAAATCTAGTCGTAAAGATAGCCGCAAGAAAGGCGGCAAAAGCTCTCGATCTACAGGAGGGAACACCAATGGAAAATGAAAAGAAGTGGTACAAAAGCAAGGCGGTTCTGGCTGGAATCGTGACGGTTCTGATCGGAACCTATGAAGGCGTCCGGGCGGCGGTTGCGCCGAACGTCGGGTGGAATCTCCCTGAAATTCCTCCGTTGATCTACACCGTTCTAGGTGCGCTCGGCATCTATGGGCGCGTTGCGGCCAACTCGACGATCACGAAGTAATTACCCCGGCGCGGGACGTTCTATCCGTTCGCGCCAGAATATATGTTGACAATCCCCGCCCATGTCGGATATATTCCGCGCATGAACTGTAAATTTTGCGGCACCAACCTCAAAAGCTCCACCCGTGGATATTGCGACAATGTTTGTATGCGCGACCGCGCCCGCCTCAACTTCCTGTTGAAGAAGCGAACCGCCAAAAAAGAAGCGAAGAAGAAGACCTAAAAAAATTTGTTGACATTGTGTCCGACATGTCCGACACTCTAAGCATGAACAAAGGGGGCGACATGAACCAATCAGACGAGTACATATCAAGAGCCGATTTCTGGAAAAAGTCTGCTGACCGCCAGATGAACGAAGTGGTGATGTTGGCCTCCTATGGTCAGGATGAAGCGGCGCGGGTGGTGTTGCGGAATGTCTGCTACTGCTTGCACAAGGCGACGGCGTGGCGGGTGATGGGTGAGGCTTTGGCGGGGGTGGCAAAGTGAACGCGGAAAAGGACTTCTGGAAACTGACGGGCGGGACGTTCAACGATCTTTCACAGGCGGAGGGCGTTCGTTGCGCTTGTGGTTCTCCCTTGCAGATATTCGTTGATGAAGAGGATGGCGTCGAGGTTTTCGGGGCCGACCGTACTTGTGGCGTGTGTCGGGCGAAGGCGTGGGAGAATCGGGTGAAAAGCGCGGTTCCGTTGGTTCGCCCCCGCAAGATCAATTTTGAAGACGCCGATGATTATGAGTTTGAGAAACGACGGTTCATTATGACGAAGCGTGGTGGCAAACTCCCGGCGAAGTACCGGAACCGTTGCCATTGTGGGGCGCGGTCTTTGAACGAGAAGGGGACAATCCCTTGGTGTGAATCCTGCCGACTCATTCACCGGAAGAACAGGCTCACCGACTACGCGGAGCAGAGGTTAGTTGTTGAAGGTGGCCGGATGGCGGCGATTTGGGGGCTTTCGGAATACTTCATCAATTTGTGCGGTGCGGTCAAGGGTATTTCCAGCCCATCGCAAACCCCGGATACAGCTCATAAACGGGCTTAGGGGCCAGAGCGTATCCGGGATCACTTTACGAAATATGACTGAAATAAAACTGACACGAAATCAAACGGCTCTGGTGGATGACTGCGACGCGCATCTTCGCGGGTATCGCTGGCACGCGCATTTCGACCCCAAGCTCGGGGGCTTCTATGCGCGGACGAGCTTTTACATCGGCGGGCCAGGGCATCGGCAAATCTCGATCCTTCTGCATCACGCCATTGTCGGGCGTCCGTTGTACGGGCGGCTCGTTGACCACATCAACGGCGACACCTTGGACAACCGAAGAGAAAACCTTCGCTTCGTTACGGCGCGACAGAATCAGGCCAACCAGGGGAAGCAGCGTCGGGGCGAGACGCGGGCGCGGTTCGTAGGAGTTCACCCTTTTATGCGCGGCGGGTGGAAAGCGCAGATCAAGATCAATGGTCGCCAACGGCATCTTGGCGTTTTCAAGACAGATATCGAGGCGGCACAGGCTTATCAGAAGGCTCTAACTGAAATTAACGGAGGAAGATCATGAATGAAGGCACAGGCGAATTAGAACTCGTCCCAGAACACCAAGCGGCCCTATTCGACACGTCCAAACCTGACTTGGTTATCGACAAGGCACAAGGGATAGCGAAAAAGCTCACCGACATAATCGAGCAGTCCAAGCTCTACTCCAACATTTCAGGCCGTCGCTATGTGAGGTGCGAGGGCTGGACAACCATGCTGGCCATGTTGGGCGTGTTCCCTCATGTCGAGTACTGCAAGCTGGACGAGGTTCGGGCGAAAGAGGGTGGCGCGTTGGTCTACGAGGCCAAGGTTGTGTTGAAGACGATCAGCGGCCAGACGGTCGGAAGCGGCGAGGCCATTTGTTCCACAGGCGAGGCGAATTGGGCGGAACGCGACGAGTTCGCCATCAAGTCGATGGCGCAGACCCGGGCGACGGGCAAAGCCGCCCGAAACTCGTTCTCTTGGATCATGGCCCTTGCTGGCTACGAGGCGACCCCGGCAGAAGAAATGGTGGGCGACGAGCATACAGGCCGCGCCAGACCGCCTGTGGCGACCGTAGCGGCCCACAAACCCGCCGCACAGGGCAACGGAACCGACGGCCTCTATACCTCAAAATTCGAGCTTTCAGACCCCATAACGTCAAAGAAGGGAACCGTCTACCGGAAGGCGATGGATTCGCGCCAGGACAAGTTCTTTGTCTGGGATGACAAGGTTTGCGCGGCGTTGCAAGTGGCGAACGGTGCGGAGCAGACGGTTCGAGTGGAAGACCGGGGCGGGTTTATGACCATTGTCGAAGCGGTAAGCCCGATCAAGTCGCATGAGGCGCATGACGCCGGGGAGGATGCCTAACCATGCCCACACAGAAAGGACAGGAGAGAGGTGCCGAATCGCCTTACGAGCGGCTTTTCAAAGATCAGGAAAAGACCTTGGCGCGTTATCGGCAGACGTTGGCCGCGATTGCGGTGGAATCCAGCGACCCGCTTTCTCAAAGAGCGGCAGAAGTCGCCCTGTCTGCTGATATGCCTCACACTCACCGAGCGAAATATGTCGGGAATGAATTGGTCCGCGCTTGCGACATTTGCGGCGGCGACCTTTTCGACCCCCGCCACTCGCCCCGCGAACTCGCTCCCGGGGAGGAATTTTAATGTCCACCGATCCAAAGACGTTGGGTGAGGGGGTGGCGTTCCCGACTAAGTACCGGATTCAGGAAATGGGGATGGGCGGAATTGTTGGAGAAGGTACTAACCCCGGCATGAACCTTAGGACCTACATAGCAACGGCGGCTTTGCAGGGGATTCTGGCGAACCCTGAAAGCTGGCTGATCGGTTCCGAATCTCGCTCAGAAAGGGCCGTCAAAGAAGCTGATTCTTTACTCAAAGAGCTGGCTAAGGGGGGAAAGTGAAATACGAACTGATTAAAACGGACACGGTTAAGTCGTGGGATGGGCGAACGCTATACCGCATCCGTCGGATTGAAACGGGCGAACTCGGCGGCTACATCGAGGGCGAAAAGAACCTCTCGCAGTCTGGCTCGGCGTGGGTGTTTGGCTCGGCGCTGGTGTCTGGCTCGGCGCAGGTGTTTGGCTCGGCGCAGGTGTCTGGCGAGGCGCGGGTGTCTGGCGAGGCGCGGGTGTTTGGCTCGGCGCAGGTGTCTGGCGAGGCGCGGGTGTCTGGCGAGGCGCAGGTGTCTGGCGAGGCGCGGGTGTTTGGCGCGGCGCCGGGGTTTGGCTCGGCGCAGGTGTTTGGCGAGGCGCAGG
>JACCDR010531809.1_pt1 | contig 30016 bp, 46 predicted proteins | sample 7446431 | NCBI WGS metagenome assembly JACCDR01 (sample SAMN15323443, study PRJNA562643) | freshwater metagenome | isolation source: river surface water | place: USA:Blue River Watershed | collected 2017-08-17
AGAGCAATCTCCCCTTTACTCTAAAATATTAGAATATATAGATCAAAACGGGGTTCCTGAACAATCTATGTGGTTCTTTGATAAACTTGTTGAACAAGGTAAGTTAAAATCAAAAGAAGATCAAGAACTTGGGTTAGGTTTATATTCTATTGCTTTTAACTCTGGTAAATCTGAAAGTTATTGGTTAGATAAAATAGAACAATTATTACCTAATTCTTTAGTATTATCGGCAGATAAAACAAAAGACATTAATTTGTCTCAAGATAAAGTCAACTATAATTTTAAGGTTATTCAAAAGATATTTGATAACATAAACAAAGTAAACTCTTTATATAAAAAATTAAAAGATACAGAATCTTTTTGGAATAAAATACAACAAGATTTTCAAATACCTAAAGACCAAATAATTTTATTTAAACAACAAACAGGAGAATCCGTTGAAGAAAAATTAATTTCTTTCATACTTAACTATAAGTTTGATATTGAAATAAATACTTCTTTACAAAAATATTCATATAATTCTACAGAACCAGAATATGATTATGAAGGAAACCAAATAAATCAAGGTTCTCCCACAAGATATTATGTTAATTTAACTGTTCCCGGTGGTACTAATTATACAGAGAATGAAATCTCTACACCTTTAATTACGCCATCTATTAAAGGTCATGCTCAATTTGCTACCTCAAACGGAATTGGTTGGTTTAGAAGTGATGATAGAAATATATCTAATATTGAAGATGTAAAAAGTAATGTTCCAGAAGAATTACAGAATAATTTTAATACTACTTCTAAAACTCGTAGAATATTAGAAGTACAATCCGATTTATTTCAAAAAGGTAGGGATAAAGAAGATTTAACAGAAGGTGTACGACAAGATTTTGGACATGAAAGTTTAAGTCCACAAGAAATTATTAATTTTATTAAAGAAATAGATAATCCTACATTTTATAATCCTGAAAATAATTATAACAGTGAATTAATTGATAAAAATAACTTATCTACTAATGATATCGCAAATGGTAAATATTCACATGTAAGAGATAATGAAAAAGGAATAACTTTATATTGGCAACCAGAAGGTAAGTATTACTCTTATCATTATGATAAGCCTGTGATTATTGAGTACAAAAGTGATAAAAAAGCAAACCAATTCCTACAGATTCTAAACAAAGACAATAATTGGGTAACATTCTTTGTTAAATCTATTATACAAGATTCATCTAAACAAGGTTATGAAAAAGTATTATTTCCAAGTGGTAATACCGCTAGTAAAATTGAAGGTCATACTACTTTAGAAGAGTTTAAAAAACAGAAAGAAGATAGAATTAAAAGTCTTGAAGATAAGAAATTACGTTTCAGTATAGAAAAAATTAAAGTTGGAAACTTATACGAAGTAAGAAGTTCAACAAAAGGTACTTTTGAAGAAAATCTTACAGAAATTGAAGCAGAAAATCTTATCGAAAAGGAAAAGGCACTACAAAATAATAATATTGATAATGAAATAGATCAACTCAAACAAGAACTTGAAAGAGTTGAGACAGAAGGATTTGGTGCTTTAAAACCTATCTATAATTTCTATGAAAATACTGTAACTAACATTCTTAAAAAACAAGGTCTTAATCCACAGTTAATTACAGATGAATACGGCAATACTTGGAATAGTATTGAATTAAATTCTAATTATTTATCTAACTTTCTTTTAGACATAAATAAAGAATCTGTTCAAGACTCTTCTATTTTAGAAAAAGGTTTTACTAACGCAAAACAGTATATAGAATATATCGCCAATAATAAAGAACCTTTATCTCCTTTAGCAAGAAAATTATTGTCTTTTAAAAGCAATGTACCTGTATTAATTACAGAAGACCCCTTATTAGGGCAAAAAAGTGCTTGGGGAGATAAGCCTAATGGTTTATTTGATCCTGTTAGAAACGAAATTAGACTAAGGCCAGACATAGGTTCAAGAACATTAGTACATGAACAAATTCATGCAGTAACGTATTGGTGGTTAAAAGATAATCCTAATCATCCGTTAGTTAAAGATTTAAACAATCTTTTACAACACACTAAACAATATGCTATGCAATTAGACACAGTATATCCTTTAGAAAATTTAGATGAGTTTATTAACGGTGTGTTTACTAATGGAAGATTTATTAATGATTTACAACAAATTCCATATAAATCGTCCAATGTATTGTCTGAATTATTATTATGGTTTTCTAAACTGTTTAACTTTACACCCAAACAACAAACGTTATTTGAAGAAGTATTTTTTAAAGCAGAACAATTACTTTATACTATGAAAGAATAAGAATATAGAGTATTAGATGAGTTTTTTAATTTTGATACTTTGTTATGTGAAAAATCATTTGAAGATAAATATAATGATATTTTACGAAAGTATGGGATGAGAAATAATACTTTTGAAATAAATCCTAATGTAGAATGGGGAAAGTTAGTTTCAGATATTGCTAAAATAAATCAGAATCATAATCAAAAATTAACTTTATACCAAGCACCTAACAGTAAATGGTATTTAAAAGAAGTTAAAGGACAAAACACTGTAAACACTAAACAAGTTAATCATCGTGTTACTGCTGAATACAACGCAGAACAAATGCAATCACCTATAAGTAATATACAACAAGAGATAGTTCAAAACTGGAATACATATTTTGATGACTATTCTTTTCTTTCTGATCAAGATAAACAAATTTATGCGTCTTTAGTAGATAACGGATTTGTACAAATACAATGTAACTTTTAATGAACTGTAAACCAACAACATCAGATATTGTTCAATCAATACAAAACCATAAGGCATTTCATCCTGTTCATCAAGGAATGAGCAGAGAACAATCTTTAGAATTTTTAGAGTTTGACAATAGTAATTTTATAAAAGATAGTGGTCAATATACTTTAAAAGACACTAACACAAAATTAAAAACAACAGTTACCACACGACTTGCTGATAAAACTAAAAGAGTTTTTGAAAGAGGCGAGGGTGCTGCTGAAATAGGTAATTTTATTCATAGTGCGTTAGATCAATATAGTAAACAAATATTGTCTGAAATAGAAGGTAAAACTGTTCCTCAAGCATTATATACAATTGATCGAATTGTTAAAAAAGATTTGGTTGATGATTCTAAAACTTTAGATCAGCAATCAAGAGATAATTTATTTGAAATAGCAAAAAATCAAATTAAGTTTGTATACAACACACAAAACACAATAAATCAAAGAAATAATCAAAACGATGTTCCTGTAATAAAAACAGAATCTTTAGTTATTGACCCTGTTTCTGATGAAGGAGGAACAATAGACTTTTTAGGTATTTTATCTGACAACACTTTCATTATTCGTGATTATAAAACTATTTCTCTTCGAGAAGAACATCTTGATCAAAATGGTAATTTAAGACCTGATATAAATTTAATACACTATAAAAGTTTAGATAAATATAAACTTCAAATACAAAGATATACCAAGATCTTAATTGATAGATATGGTTTTAAAGGAGTTATGTCAAGTAGGATTATTCCTATAAAGAGTTTTACAAGATTCAACAAAACAACAAAAAAGTTTGATAACAACATTACTTATGTTGCAGGCCCATATCAGGATAGATTAATTGAAGACATCATACCATTTACTGAAAAAACAGGATTTGAGTCTTTAGATAATTTCTTAGATAAAATCAATGAAAGAATTAAAAGACTTAATTCTAAAACAGAAGAAGGTAAAAAAGACGTTACTGCTCTTAAAATAAAAGAGTTAGAAAACATTAAAAAAGAAGTAATTGTAAAGCGTTCTTTAAACACTATTCTTGAGTATATTAAAAACACAGAATTAAGGCTAAAAGGCGACGGATTAAAAGAACTTACTGTTGGTGAATTATTAACTATAAAACAAGAACTTGACCTGTTTAAAACAATTATAGAAAGTACTCACGAGTATAAGATATATTTAATTGAACAAGGGAAAACAGATGACGCAGAACAACTTGAAACACAAGTTCAATTAATTACGAATGCTGCAAACATTCTTAGTTTAACAATTAAAGAAGAGTTATTTCAAAAGAAACTCAATCATATTGTAACTGAAGAAACCGGTGAGAAGTTATTTGATGAATTTGGTAATATTGTTCCCTTTATACCAGAAGGCTATTTTGCTCAATGGTTTTATCAATTATCTCAATTTCAAAATCCTATCTTTCAAACATTAAAGGCTAAACTGGATAATGCTTATGCAAATAAACATGATAAGTTATTAGCACTTCAAACAGAGGTAATAGAAACAGAACGAGAAGTACTTAACGTTTTAAAACAAAAAGGAATGTCTTGGACTGATTTTATGAATATTTTATTAAACGATAAGGATAATTTAGTAACTAAACTTGATAAACAGTGGTTTGAATCTTTAAATACATTACCTTTTAAAGAGTTACCAAAATATTTTGTTGTATCAGATTATTATGATTTTAACATTAGAAGAAATGAATTTATTGTTAAATTAAAAGATCAATTTTCAGATGATTTAGCAACTCAGGATCAGGAACTTTTAGAGTATGATAAAAAGTATAATCTTTCGTTAGATCAAAATAACGAACCTGTTTTTCCTACTGCTTGGCTTAATGCAAAAAATAGAGGTAAACTTTTACTTAAAGAAGATAAAATAAAGTATAGTGTTGAGTTTAATAAGATTAAATCTGTGCCTGAGTTTTTTGCATATTATAATTTGTTAGAAAAATATAATAAAGAATTTAGAAAAATATTAGGGGTAGACTTTAAAAAACTACCAAATAATTTTATCCCAAATATACGGAAAAATACTTCTGAACGAATTGATGAATGGGGTGTCTTCAAAGGTACTGGTTCTTCTGTAAATGATTTCTTTCAAAACTTTTCAATTAGAGAGGATGATAGAACAACAGAAGATTCTTATTTAAAAAGAGATAGTATTCCTCGCTTCTTTTTAAATCCTTTTACAGACAAAGAGGGCAATATAATTAAAGGAGAAAAGTCTTATCAATTAGGGCGATCTTTGTTGTTGTTTGCTAAAATGGTATATAACTATGAAGAAATGTCTAAGATAGAAGCAGAAGTTCTTGCTTTAAGAGAGTTTTTAGTAGAAAAAGGAGAAGAAGTTCAACTTGGAAAAGACGGATTAAAGGTTAATCTTTTAGGAAATATAAAAACATTACCTAACTCTGATTTAGCAAATACTTTTGATAAATTTGTACAAATGTATTTATATGGCATTCATGTTGAACCTGTATTGGATGATAAGTCGGGTAAATATGAAAAAGTATTACTTGAAGCAAAGAAATATTTTACTCTTAAAAAACTTGGTTTAAATATTATTTCTGCAACAGGAGGTTATTTTGCTGCAAAAATACAAGCCATTATAACAGGAAAAACAGGAATTTATTATAATGAAAAGCAATACAACCAAAGTTTAAAAGACATGGTTAAAAACAGAGAGAAATTCTTGGCTTTAAGTGCATTCTTTGACCCTATGGGGCATCGTTATGAAAACATAAGGTTAGAGGAAGGGAAATTAGGAGAAGTTCAATTAGGAGATACTACACAGCATGGCTGGATTAATCAATATATTAATAGCAGACTCCTAATGAAACCTTATTCTTTAGGTGATGAAAATATAGAAGAAGTTGTAACATATGCTGCTGCTCAAAATTATTATGTTAATGAAGATGGAATTTTAAAGAAGGCAAGGTTTGAAGAAGACTATATAAAATACAAAGGGAAATTTATTATCGACCTGTTTAAATTTGAAGAAGGAAAAACATCTCTTAATTTACCCGAAAATCAATCTAAGGCAGTGTGGATCGCATTTCGTAATGCTGTGCAGGTAATACAGTCAGGAATAAAAGGAACGATTCCTGATCAAGATAAGGCAGTTTGGCAAGGACAATTAGCAGGACACTTATTGGGTAACTTTAAGTCTTGGATTCCCGGTGTTATGACAGAAAGATTTGGAAAGGTAAAATATGATAAACGAGCAGACACTGTTTATATGGGTAGATTTACTGCTGTAATGCAAGAGTTCGGTAATCAAAAAAATAACAAGAAGAATGAAGTATTACAAACAGGTGTGTTTATAAAAGATATAGTTTTACCTAAATTAACTGAATTGTTAATGCAGGTTGCTTCTTTTCATAGTATTGGTGGTTATTTTAATGGATATAAAATGAAAGATGACGGAACCGTGAGGCTTATGTTTGAACAATGGCTGAGACAAAATCCACACTTTCAGGGAAAAGTAACATACGATGAGTTTAGAGATATTCAGCAAAAGCAATTAAAAGCGTCTATTGTAGAAATGAGAATTATTCTCACCTTTATGTTATTGTCCATTTTAGCGATGGGTGATTGGGATGATGATGGTGAAAAAGATTATCGTAAATACTTTTTAAGTAGAAAATTAGTTTCTGTTGTTTTAAAAGTTAAACAAGAAATATCCTTTTTTGTAAATCCTACAGAATTTGTTAATTTAACAAAAAATCCAATTCCTATGATTGGTTTATTACAAGACGCTGTAAAAACTATTAGTAATACAGCAGATGAACTTTATGATGTTACGCTTAATCAGTCTGTAGTTTTTGGAAAAAATACTAATTTAATTGGTGACGACAAGCAAGATAAGAAAAATCTTTTATCTTATACTCACACATGGGTTCCGGGTATAGGAGGATTATTTCAATTTTTAGATATTTTATCTGACGATGTACAATATGCTTCACAACAATAATCACCAAAGGGTGTAAAAAAAACCTACTTCCTAAAAAGAGGTAGGTTTTTTTATTTTTAAAATTTATATTACTGTGGTTTAGTATATTCGATCTTTATAGTAGAATTAATTAAAAGAGCATTAGATATTCGTCTAAAGTTATCAGTAAAATCATCAAGTTCTTGTTGATCTTTAAATTCAATATACTCTCTTTCACCAGAAGATACTTCGTGTGTTCCTTCATAGGAACTGGCTACTATCTTCGTCACTTTTATTGTTTCCTTGTTCATAATTCTTTTGGTTAATCATGGTTCTAAGTATTCCTAAATAAACAATAATATCGCCGAACTTTTCATCGACTAATTTTATGTCAACAGATAATCCTTTTCTAATATCATCAATAATATCAAAATAAGAAACTAACTGTTTGCTCATGTAGCCATGTAACGAGAGTTCAGGTAATGTTTTATTAAATCTTGCGTCAGTGTCAAAATTATGGAAGGGATTATCATTTCTTCCATATTCTTGTTGTTTTACTTTTACTCTTTCTATTAAAGCCTGAAGAAAATGTTCAAATTGATTATTAAATTCTGCAATTGTCATATTTTTTTTTCTATGTCGATGTTTACGACAATTAAAAGTTTTTTTTCTTTTAAATCTTTCATTTTATGAGGCGATTGATCCTATAACTATTATTGTTATAGAACAAATTAATATGGCAGTTAAAAGATAACCGACCCATTTAAATATTTTTAATAACATTGTTGATAAATTGAGAAACAAATACAAAAGATATGTACTCTTTTGTGTTCATATGGGATTACTACCTGATACCCGTTTATTATTTTGGTTTTATTTACCACTCCTAAATTTTCGATCTTGAATATCATAGTCGATCATTTTTTTTATAATTTCTTCTTTATTATTGTATACTTCATTAAGATAATGCCCGAACAGCATTGTAATAATAGCAGCAACAATAGTAGAACTTATTACTTTAAATCCAATAAGCGGGTTAACCCATATTAGAATTAATAAACCTAAACAGAAGATAAAACCACAAAAATAAAGAACTAAGCGAACTTTATGTTTCATGTCTTTTATTTTATCATCTATTTCTTTGATTAAATCAACCAATTGCTCTTCTGTGTATTTAGATATGTTTTTCATTTTGTTTAATGTCTATATGCTGTTTAAGTTTTTTTTCATATTTTTCTTTTAATAATTTAAGTAATTCTTCGGTTAGTTCTATAAATTATTCTTCTACTTGAATAATAGTTACTTCTTGACCAAAATACCAAGGACTAATATAAACTTCTTCCTCATCATTTATATAACAAGGAAATTGTTCAAAACCTTCTCCTATTCCATCACTCCATTGCCCTTGTGTATAATCAGCAAGTAGGTCAAGTTGTTCTTTAGTTAGTTTATGGGTAGATGTATATCTTGTTATTGTATATAGTTTATCATCAATAAATTTAAAACTCATATACCCTTCTTTTAAGCCAATATTTAGAAGGTCATCATCTAAATAATCTGTAAAATTAGATTGGTAGTTTATATAATCTATTGAATCTACAAGATGTAAGTTCTCTGTCTTACCAGATAATCCTTTTATTGTTATTTTAAACATTGTCTTAGATCTAATATTAATTTATGTAATTAATCTTTAGAATTATATACTTTAAATAGTTGAGATACTTCTTCCTTATCTAACAAAACTCCATTGTAAGTCACTTTTATAAAATCTTGTTTGTCCCCATACATTAGAAATCCTCCTAAGCCTGTAAAATAATTAATATCTCCTGCTGTTATTTCTACAGAAAATTCATCATAACTTATCACGTCTATTTCTATAGGAGTAGGCTTAAAATCCGGTCTTTCTTGTTTAAATACATAGAATAAAAACTTTCTAAATGATTCTTCAGTAAGATTAAGTTTCTCTGGTTTATAGTCTTTAAGCAACTCTATTACTCCTTTTGTCATTTTAATTCTGTTTTACCTGTATAACTCATTGCAAATTTAATACTATTTACCCAACCCATAAGATAAGGAGGTTGATCTTGATTTTCAGAGCCTAATAACCATTCTTTTAAAGTCCATCTTACAGGAATCCATTTTACAGAACCTTTGGATGGTCTAAGACTTGGGGTTTGATCTATAGTTACTTTATCTCTATACTTAATCTGTTCTTGTAAGGTTGACATACCAGAATATTTAACAAGCAAACCATTTCCACTTACTGCAAAATAATCTTTAGGTGTCTCAAAAGCAGGTATTCCAAATAAACCTGATTTAGTTCTATTCTCATTCCATTCACTATAACTATATACTTTATTGAATCCTTGTACACCTTTCTCACCGGCACTTTCTACACATTGAGCAAATAAACCACCAATCATCACTAAATCTGCACCAGCAAATAATAACTTATTAATAGCGGCATAACCATTATCATTAAACCTATATTTACTTTCACACTGCTTAATGTAAGTGGAAATACCATCAGCAACTATTTTTACATTCGTAAGATTTACTATTTCTTGATAACTTAATGTATTATAAAAAATAGAATTATCGGCGTCATAAAAAAAATAACTAAACGGATTAATTCCTACTTCGTCTTTTAAAATATTATCAAACCTTTTTGTTTCTCTTTTAATTACTTGAATTAATTCTTCCAAATCCACCTGCCCTACACCAGTATTAGAGGTAGTATTACAACTACTTCCTTCGCCAATTCCTACACGTATATAATCTACACCTGTCGTGGCAAGTTCGATAAACGATTCTACGGAGGATACATTACCTGCCATAATTACAAGTTTGTCTCCGTGTATTTCTTTAGCCTTTCTTATTGCTTCATGTAAAGCAGGTATATTACCGTTTGCTGTGTCAACACAAACCATCTCTGATTCTGTTATTAAATCACTACAAGTAATAAAAATATCAATAAATTGTTGTAAAGAATAAGTATTCCACACATTCTTGATAAAATTATTTTCAGTTCTTGGTAAACATACTTGAATCTTATTATCAAGAAATACTTGATAATTACTTTCATCTACTACACTATACCTTGGCGCTGTTATTAAAGGAAGAAACCCGCCCTCATTAAATGGATTTGCTTCACTTCTACTATTTAAACCTATTGCTGTTTGTTTAATCATATTTTTTCTATTTCAAATTCTTCAATTCTCCAATATTGATTATAGCCATATTGTAAAGGGTCTTTAGTTCTTGACAAAGTATTAAAGACAGGTCTTTGCCAAATTGTTCCATTTTTACTTAGACCATAAACACTTGAATAACCGTGTTTTTTTTCTTAGTTAGATAAAGACCTGTTTCTTTATGTTTGTACTTAATCATTAGTTATTATTGTGTACTAAAAAATTTATCTAAATCCTACAGATGATAAGTACTGTCTTGTTTCTTCAACAGTTAATATTTTTTTTCCTAAAAAGTTTGGAATTTCAAAAACAGGTTTATTTTGAGATTGAGCATGATAAATTTCTTTCATTACCCCTGATGTAATACTACCCTCTCCTGTTGTAAAATAAGTAAGGGCATCACAAGTATCAATAACTTCATAGAAAGCACTCATTCCTTGAACTGCATATTTTTCTACAAGTTCTTTTTTGTCTGGATCAATTACTTCAAATCCTAACTTTTGTAACAATGCTTTATTTGCAATATCTATAGGTTTACCATAAATATTCATTGGTCGTGCATAGTATATTTTCATTATTTAATAATAATTTCTCTTAATTCAAAAATAACTTTTTCAAAGTCCTTTTTATTCCAATAGTTGTTATAACCATATTTTTCAGGATCTTTTGCCATTGAAAGACTGTTCAAACAATCTCTTGTCCAAGCAGTCCCAACACTATCTAAGTAATAAACAGTACTATGAATATACTTTTTCTTTTTTAATAAAAGACCTGTCTCTTTATGCCTATACTTTATAAACTTATTCATTTTGTAATAAATTTTTTAGTTCTAATCTAACATTATTTTTACCCTGTCTTATTCCATGCTTAACGCCTTGCTTATATATTGATTCAATTACGTTAATTAAGTCTTCATTTTTATGAATATGTATTTGTATTGTAGTATATGAATCAATTAAAATATCTGCTTTATAAAAAGTAGGTGAAGTTTTTGCTATTCCTGATCTATAATTCAGTATTTGAGCATTTATAGACTTTAAAAAATCATAAATTTCTTTTTTCATTATTTAAATTTTTTCTTTTTCTTTCTCTTCAAATCCTTCACAAGAAATAACCCAAGTAGGATCAAAATTAAAAGGCCAAAATGCCCATCCATTTCTTACCCCGTGAAGATTTAAAACAATAAAGTCTTTCTTTTCTCCTGTTTCTTTGTTGGTTAAAATAACAGAAGAAGGATTCGATTCTACAACTCCTTCTATAGATTTATATATTATAAAAGCCATTAACTCTTTTATTTCAGTTATCGGGTGATTACATTCAGAGTGTGCAGAACCGGTTATGTTAGTTCTATGTTTACAGTTATAACAACTCATAATTTATTTATTTTCCTGTTGAACCAAATCCACCATCCCCACGTTCCGTTTGGGTTAGTTCTTCTGCTTCTTGCCAACCGAACGGTTCTTCTTTATATAGTATTAACTGACCTATTTTATCTCCTTTTTTAAAAGGAAGAGAGTAATCTTCATTTTTGATACGAGGTAAAATCTCATATTCGCCTTCTACTAAAGATAGAACCCCTCTCATTCTTACCTGTAATTCTCCTGTAAAAGTGGGATCAATAATACCCACACTATTACAAAAGACAAACGGTACATTGCTTTGTGATGATCTTGGAAATATTTTAAAAAAATAGCCGTCTGGCGGTGTTACAGATATACCTAATTTATAAATAAGTATTCCGTTATTTATACTCCACGAGTGAACAACGCAGTCCCACCCTACATCCCCGTTTCTTTTTACAGGAAGTTTAGAGTCTTCATAAAGAAGTTTAATTAATGCTTTTTTATTGTGCATGATTTATAGTTTTAGTAATAATTTTTTTACTTTTTTTAAATGATATATTAAGTCATAGACGAGTTGATCGTCTTTTTCTTTTATATCCCCATAACAACCTATTAATACTTTTGCTATTTCTTTTAACAAAATTAACTCATAAGTACAATCTCCGTTTTCTCCAAATTTAATTGCTGTTTTTGCTTTTTGCTTGTCTGTTTTTTCAGACATTACTTCTAAAATAACACCAATAGGTATTATAGAATTGTAATTTTTTTTTTAGTCATATTAATTGTATTCTTCTTTATATAATCGTTTCCCTTTGATAGCAAAATTTCCCGCTGCTTTCCGAGAAATTCATTAAAAAAATTCAATCTGTTCTTGTTTTGTCATGTTTTATTCGTATACTATATGCCCAATATATAAAATGAAATGTTATAACACATTTATAAATATAATTATAATATAAATTTTTACTATAAAAAACACTAATCCCTATTTTCCATGTGTGTTTTGTCATTGTTTATAATTTATTTTGTCAGTATTCCAGTTGTTTATACATTCATTTTTATCTGTAGAACTTTTTCCAGTTCTGCCGCAATTACATGCTATCCAATGTAAGGTAGGAAAGATACATATTCTATCATAATAGGGTATTGCTCCACACTTACATCTTTTTACAAAAACTCCTTTTAATTCATTATCCATTTTTGTTGAATTAAAATTGAAGCCGTCCAGTATCATTAATTGCGTGTCCGGGTCAAATCTGCTTAGGTGTTCTATCAATTCTTTTGCGCTCATTTTTTTAATTTAATTTAAATTTTGGAAAAATCCGCATAACCCCGCACTGCCTTTCATGCTTCCTAAGCGTCGCACATCGGCAGTGCATCAGTTCTCAACGACTATAAAGAAAAAGACAAAACCCAGTTCATGTAAAAACTTTTGCGAGGGCTTTCTGTCTCACAATCTACATAATCGAAACTTTCAGTACCATCATAATTAGATTGCATACCCTGCCAATAATCCGTAGCAACAAAATTTTCAATCATAAAATCTTTGCTCCTATCATTTTTATTCACCTGTCCAGCCATGCAGGTAACGGATTTAATAGTTTTCCCATTTTGCATTGCCTCAAAAAGAGGTTTTAAATTTTGCGGAAAACTTACTTTGTTGATATTGCCATTAAAGTCCATTTTATTAGAAATTTACTGAGGGGGTATCCCTCAAAGTGAAAAGATTAAGATTTAAAAAAGCCAGTTGAGAATCGAGTAGGGAGAGGCGGCCCCATCGGGTGTGTGGTTGTTTATATATGAATAACTTTTTTGTTCATAAATTCTTGATTTTAATATCATTATATTAAATTTTCACTTTCTAACATTTCGGCCCAGTTTTTAGGATCAGTATTTAACATACCAACTGAATAATTAAACAAAACTCGTCTTACAGAAACTTTAAATAATTCTACTTTTAAAGAGTTATACTGGGCCATACTGCAATATCTCATATTACAGTCGTACTCTTTATATACAGTTGAGCACATAAAGTTTAATCCTATATTATTACGTAAAAAATAAAGTATATAGAAACTTCTATCTTTTTCTTCTTTTATATTTTCAGGTATATAAAAATTTTTAACAACCGAAAACAAGTCTGGATATTTTAAAAATATCTCTATACATCTGTCTATCAAATTCTCGAATGTAAACATAAATTTTCAATGCTTTTAAAACAGGTACTGCTCCTATTTCTTTACCTACTCCCGGAAATACATGTGTAGTACATGTACCATCAAAATCCACTATAAATGTCATAATTAATAAATATTATATTTTTTGAACCAATCTTTTGGTATTTCTTCTTGTTTTAAAATGTTTATATTTTCTTCACTAAAAAATCGGGTTAATTCTTTAGTGTTTCTAAATTTTATTGATACTTCAAGTTGTTCGTAATTATCTAAAAAGTTTAAATGTATGTCCGAATAAAGCATAGTATCAATAAATAAAATAATTTCAACATTATTTATAATAAAATGATGCTCATAAGCATAAACAAGATGTTCACTGGGTCTTATACACCATAAAGTAGGTGATGATTTACTAAATAAATATTTTTTATTAAATTTCATTTATTTTAATTTACGCATAATCTAAGCACACTAACTTGTTTTTGTAATAACCAAAATTAACACCTTTTATATCAGAAGTTAAATCTTGAAAGTATTCTATTTCTTTATACGTTAATTCTCTGTTTAAAGGCGTACATCTACATTGAATTTGGATAAGCCCCAACCACGAGCAGTATAACGAAGGAACTACTTTATTATAAAACAAATTATGATCTACTTTCTTCATTATTTTAAACTCGTGTCGTTCTTTGTAATTACAAAAGCAGCCTTGAAGAAATAAAAGATGGCTACGAAAAGTTGGTATTTTTATAGCATAACGGCTTATTAAAAATACGTTTCTTGTGACTCCTTTTTTCATTATATTAAATGTTCGATGTTTTTAAACCATTCTGTAGATTCTTGCCAAGTTATAAACATATCAGTTATTTGGCGGCGAATTACAAAATCGTCTGTTTTATTTAATTCAGTAATTGTTTCTATACTTTTGTCTCTTATTTCTTTTAATTCAGTAGTATTAAATTTGTAAGGAACGTTACTCATTTTATACAACTTCTGCATAAACTCAGTACCATATTTTTGTTGTAAGATTAAATACATTCCTACATTTCCATCTTTATGCTGTTTTAAATTACAACAACTGCACTGTGGATAAATATTTCTTAAATAAAATCGTGTTGATGTTTTACCAGCAACAAAACAGTGACCTGCATTTAATTTACATACATTATTAAAAGGTTGGTTACAAGTAATACAAACATCCGACGGAGAAACATTTAACCTAATAATATTATTAATGATTCTTTGTATACTGCCTATTTTGATACTTGATTGTTCTTTTTTCTTTTCAGTGCGTTTGGCTTTCTGTTCTTTTTGCTTTTTTTCTTTCTCTTTTTTTTTCAAAAAAGTAGAGTAGCAGGAACGGCAGTACCCTTTAAGTCCTGTTATCCGTTCCTTGCTACATGTTTTACAATTGTTATTTTTTTTCGTCATAAGCCAAATTCATTACTTTAGCATGTTGTTCAAACTTATTTTGTACTACAATACCTTCAATAAATTCTTGCTTAAAGAGTTCTTCACAATACTTTATTAATTCATCTTTAGAATTAAATTCTTCTTTAAATCTTAATCCTGTGGAGTTAAACTGAAGATTAGATAAAGAACTTAGTTCAGTAAGAATATAAAGAAAAGTATCGTAGTTTTGTTTTATTGTTCCAAAAGGTGTATACTCATCTAATCCGAAGAAAAGAATTTGAGGAGATAATTTAGAATGAGGATTATTTTTATTTCCACTTCCTTTAGAAATAGTTCCACATAACTCTCCTCTTAACACGAAATTTATTCCTTTTTCTTTACAGTATTTTACTAAAATATCTAAATAAGGTTTCCCGATTTTTACAAAAGTATCGTCATTTTCAATTTCCTTGAATACATAAAGGTCAATATGATACCCAAAAAGTATCTTGATTCTTTCCCAAAACGTTGGTTCTCTTTTATAATCAAGTACTCTTTTAGTAAAAGGTTTTAATAAATTTCTGCTACAAATTCCATATTGTCCGTTTTTGTACCAAAGAGTTATAGATGAACCATCTACTTTAACTGTCCCTGTATATTCTTGAGGAAACGACATGTTATTCTTTATAAGAATATTATCTTCGTTTGTTTTGTACATTCCTTCTGGAAAAGGTAAGCCTCCTCTTAGTTTTATTCCTACACCCTTTTCTTCGTTTTTTTCCTCGTCCTTTTCTTCATATTTTGTTAGCCCTAATTGCTCAGAAGTAACATTGAAAGTATAAGGATTTAACTCGTCTTTTGTAAAGAAAATACCGTTACTATAGACAGGACCTTCTTTGTCTTGTAAATGTAGATTAAATTTTACGGCTCTAAGCCTTCTATTTGCCCCAAGGCGAGACTTTTTAGGATCACCCTGTGGTCTTATATAGTCTTCAAATAAAAGTGTCTCAGGAAGGCAATAATCAGGAAATACAAACAGCACTTGTTCTCCTGTTTGTACTCTGTCTTTTATTGAAACTACAGTAAAGTCAAAATCATTAAAATATATTAACTCTAATTTGGTTTCTTCTCCCTTTTTAAATAACAGGCTTTTTGATTTTATTGTTGTAGACTGTACCATAAATCAACAGGCCATTTTAAAGATTGTTGCATAGATTCTTTTACTGAATTTCCTTCCTGTAATAAGGAAATAAAAATAGCACCTGCAATAACTAAATAAATCATTAATGTGTAACAAATTACAGCAAGCATATTGTAATATTTAAGTTTGTTAATTCTTGTTTTATCATTTCTAAAATTAAATCCCAATCTCCTCCTGCAATACCCGCACCAATCTTTGGAAGACCGATACGGGTATTTTCAGGAAAAGTCAGATTTAATTTCTTTAAACACATTTTCAATGCGGTATAATCTAAATTCTTCCCTATATTTAATTGAGTAAAACAATTAACGACAGTTAATGTGTCTTTAACAATATAAGGATATAAAGTAGATTGTTGCAAAAAGATAGGTGGAGTAGAATATTGTGGGGAAACATAATAGTCAAAACACTCAATTGTTCCTAATTTATTGACAGGAGATAATGAACTTTGAATGTTTATTTCAGGAAACATATTAATCATCTGTTTTGCTATTCCTGCACCCATAATATTTCTACAATTACACCCGTGTGTAATTATATCAACATGGCCTTGAATACCATGTTGGATTAAATCTGTTTTAACTATTTTCATTTACATGTGCAATTATAAATTGACTTAAAGCATTTATTGCACACCTTGCCATAACTTAAAACGGGTATTAACTTTGATTGGCCCACAAACGTGTCCTTGTCCCAAGAAAATGATATTACCGCATTTTGGGCAATAATTGTTTCCGCCTTTTTTAAGTTTTCCATGTTTTTTATTTTTATTCATAATACACATTGTTTTAAATCAGGGGGTATATCATATTCTCCTGCCTTTATGTCAGATTTAATTCTAATAATAGAATCACCGTATTGCTTTGTTAAATATGTAAAAAAAGATTCAAAGCCATCATCTGTTCTGTCTAAAACATCAAATGCTCTTTTATTTTTTACATATTTATTTATATTTTCAGAATATATCTGAGAATATTTCCCTTCTAAAAATTTCTGAACATCAACACCCGGAATGTCTAAAATAATTGCGTGTTGTGTTTCTGTTATAATTACGTCTTCTTTATAAAGACTGTTTTTCTTTAAAAGGTCAACTAAATGTTGTAATTCATTAAATTCTATATTATTTAATAGTAAAGTAACTCCTACAACATTTTTGACACCAGCATACACTCCCTCAATCTTTTTATTTACAATAAGGTTTTTTATAATTGTAAATAATTCATCGTCTATTTCTTTGATTTTGTTCAAAGAGGGGGTTAAATATATGTTACTCTTCATTCTTGATCTACAATACCAGCCTTTTCGCGGAGAGATTGGAGATATTCATTTATTAAATTGTTTATTTCTATTTCTGTTTCTTTTTTCTCTTTTAAAGAATTAAAAAAGAATACTCTTTCAATCTCTTCATTAAGATTTTCAACGAAGACTGGATTTTTGAAATATTTATCTGTGAAATATTTATTTAAAAAAGAACCTAAATTTACAAGAAGTGTTGGTTCCCTTTTATCATTTGAAAGTGCTACAACTTTAAAATCTTGGTCAAATATAATCAAAGGCGAAACATAAAATGTTTCACCCCTAATTATCGTTTTTACAAGACGATTAAAAGATTCATATCTTTCTTGAAACACACGACCAAATGCTCTTGTAGGTGTTCTTACTTCTTCTTCAACAGAAAATGGAAAAATTACACCAACATCTATAAATTTATATTTTGAATCTGGTCTAAATATATTCTCAGTGGGGAAGGGTGAATTGATCAATAGCCCCAATATATTCGATATTTCGATCCTCTGTTGTTCGTATGTCATGTGTTATAAAATTTATATATTTTTGGATCATAAGCCCTTGCAGAATACCAGCAGTATAACTGTTCTGTCTGTTTGTACAAGAACCTATTTCTGCTTCCACTTTTTGGACTGCTTCATTATTAGGATCAAGATATTTGTTATAATAGTCTTGCTCAGTTTCAGGAGTAATAAAAAACAACTGAAAAAAATCAGTTAATAAGCGACCATCAATAAATGCTTGACGATCTTCTTGACTTCTCCATCTTTCAAAGATAATTCTTCTTGCTTCTATACTGTCTACACAAGAAAAGACTATAGGCGTGATAAAAGAATCAGGGGTAAAATATTTGGTATAGAAATTAATATTATCACTGGTTTCTTGTGACTTTCTTGTAAGTTCTTTTAGCAGGGCCTTTGTTTTATATTCTCCTATGCAATTTAGCCCATAATTTTGAGGAATACAATTATGTTCTTCAACAACATCACCATCCCAAACATTTAATGGTGTTCCTAACTCAGATAGTTTTTCAGCAAGAGTTTTTCCAATACCTCCAAGACCTACTACTGTAACAAGGTCTTTTTCTGCCAAAAATGCTGCTGATTCGCTGAATCTTAAATTACTCATACAAAAAATTCTGATTTGTTTTAACTTGTTTTAAACGTTTTAATAATAAGCATACATCGGGGTATGAATCTGATGTGGTATAAGGCTTATTTGATTCAATGACCTTTATGATTTTTTCTTTAATTGATTCGTCCGATTCTTTCTTCGCTTTAAACTCTTCACGATATTCTTCATAAATATCATCAAGTTCAGTGTGCATTTCATCAAAAGAATAATCCCTTAACCCATCTCTTAATGTAGGTGATTGAAAATCCATTAAAAGAGATTCAAGAACAAACTGTTCTAAAGACGGTGCTTGAACTTTTCCTGAAGGATAATCAAACAATTTTCCTTGATTACCAGATGTTTTAGTCGGAGGAGAAAATAAAGGTTTTGTTCCGTTTCCTGTACCGGGAATAGTTGTACCATAATTGTGACCTGTACCTGTGTAATTTGTGTAATTTGGTACAGTAACAACTTTTTTATTTAATAAAGCCAATGCTTCATCAAATATGGTGTCTTTTTCCAAAACCACATCAACATCCCAAGTAATTAAGCCGGGCGATTCAGTAATAACTTCAGCGGTTGTCCCATCAAAGTTCTTTAAAACTTTAACAGTTTTTTGAGCAACTGTTTGTGCTACTTTTGCACAAACCTGCGACTCATTGTTTACAACAACTGAAAGCAAGATATGAAAGAACGGAGAAGATTTTCTTAAATCGTCCATGTCTGTTCCTGAAAAGAAAACACCCATTTTATTATGGGAATGAATATGACCTAATTCCCATTGGCTTTCAGGATTTCTGTCCATCATATACATTACATGCTTTCCGTCATATTCAAATTCAGTAGACGCGGCAGTATCAACTGTAGCAGGATAAAAATCTACTAAAGTCATTTTCATGTCCTTTACAGGAACATTTTTGTCTTCAATGGTATAATAGGCTACACCAGACCATTCATCAGAAGGGAATTTCTGACAAATCTTCACTATGTTGTTCAATACCTGTGAGGTTATTTTTAACTCTGTCATCTAACTTATTTTTGTTAATTAAACTAATTAATTCTTGAATTACTACTCGTTTAAATTGATTTTTAAACTGACCGCATGGTTCTGGTTTAAAACTTTCTAACTCCGTGTCAGGAATTATCTCAAATTGATATATTCTGTTTTTAAAAATTTGAGAATAACCATATTTAGTTTCTGTTCTCTGCTTTGCAGATAACTTTGAATAATAACTATTTTCTATCTTATAAGAAACATAGTTATGATTTATTAAAAACTGATCGAACTCTTCTGAAAAAGTAACATCAAATTTGTAAAAATCTTCGTTCTTATCTATCTTTATCTTAAATAGATTTTTTGCAAAAGGTAAAACATTACGAATAAGTCCAGAATTATAAGATACTTTGTCTACGCCTAAAGTTTTTAATTCTGAAATACGAACATACGGGTTTCCTTCTTGTGTTTCAAGAAATCTCTCAAAGACAGGTAGTAAGTTTCTTAAAGTCTCTACTTGGCTCCGTCCTTTTACATTATAATTTCCAAAACAGAATCCACTTTTCCAATCATATATTTCTCCTCTTGAAATATGAGGATGAATGAATCCTTTATCAAATTGAGTACAAGTGAATTTCATTCTACGAGACTGAATATATCCATCTTTATTTATTTTTATAAACAGATTTAATATAGGAGTTTTATTAGAACCGTCACTACAAATTCGTTGGTCAATATAAATAATAATCGCCCCCTTTTCATCAATTTCATACTCATAAAACTGTTCTACTAAACTCAATAAAAAAATTAATTCTTTCTTTTCATCATCTTCATCTTGAGTTTGATCTTGTTCTATTTGTTCATAACCTTCTTCTTCCTCTTGTTCCGTATCAAAGTGTATAACTTGATCTGGTGTAAATATTCTTTGTGATTGTTCTTGTTGGTCAAGAAGATTCAACGCAGCAGCAATTAATTGTTCGTCTGTCATTACCTATGGGTTTTAAAAAACCCGGCAGCATTTCATATGCCACCGGGTATCAAATTAATAACGGCGAAGCATGTTGCGAGCAGCAAGTACATCTTCGTCTACTTCTTCTTCCTCATTTTCATCTTCATCATAATCATTGTCTTCATCATCTTCATCTTCGTCTTCTGTGTTCAAAACAGCCTCTTTTAACGAAGCAAGTTCAGCAAGAATTTCATCTTGTTGACGTGATACTTTTTCTAACAACTGTTGAAAAGCATCAGACGGTTCTACAGTTGTTTGATTTTGAGAAACAAGCGTGTTATATAACCGCGTCATTTCATTTGTAGACAAACGAGTATAATCACCAATTAAAGAAATAATTCCTTCGTTTTTGGCAACCACTGCTTGGTTACGGCAATCCTTAATATATGCTTTCATTTCAGCATAAGAAATTGAACCAAATTTAGCCGAAACAGGCGAAAGTGCAATTGCAAAATTGGTTTCAGGAATTAAAGCGTTGTCAGTTTCTGGTGAAACGTTATTTAAATTACTGTTACGGGCAACATATGTTGCTTTGAAAGAATCAATACTTTGACCGTACAATTCTTGTAAAAAAGACTTGAGTTGGCCCCAAGTTGTTGTGCCTTCGGGAACAGAAATGTTCAACCGATTGAATGATGAGTTATTACAAACTACTGATAATAACATAATAATAAAAAATTAATAAATTAATAAATGTTTAAAAAATTTGTGTAAAAAGCATAAGGATCTTTGTAAGATCCTTGTATTTTTATTTGTTCAAAACCGTATAACTCAGACAATTTTTCAGATTGTCTAATTCCTTCTTCGTCATTATCGAATAATAAACTTATTTTTTTAAATCTAAGTTTTAGATTATCAATAATGTTGTCAGGAATTAGACATCCTTCATTTTGTAAGGCAATCACCTCTTCTTTTACTCCAAAGAGATATTTTAAAGTAATACGGTCTTTTTGACTTTTAGTTATAATAAGCCCGTCACCAAATTTACTTAGTTGACTAAATCCAAATATATCTTCAGTACTACAATTAGAGTACCATTTATTTGTCTTAGAATAAGGAAAATAAAGTTTAACATGATTAGTGTTTGGAAAGAAATACGCAATACAGATATTATCTTTTGTGTTTAGCCCATTCTTTTTCCAATCTCCTTGATTTCCAATCCAATAATCTTTTACATAATAGATGTTTTCTTTGTTAAGAATTTCATTATCTAAAAAAAATAAATTGTTTTTTGGAAATTCAGAGTAAGTAAACTTTATCTCTGGTCTGGTTTTATACACCGGTTGTCTTGTTATTGTAGTTTTAGAAAATTCTTTTTTATTTATAAGTCTAACTGCTTCAACAAATGAACAGTTTTTTAACTCCATAAAGGTATGAAAGATATTCCAATACAAACGATTTTTATATTTAGTATTTTCAACTAAACATAAAATATCATCTTTCCATATAAAACGACAACCCGGTGTTTTATCTTCTCTAAACGGGCTTATATAACGTTTCGTGAGGTCAGGAGTATATCCTAACAACTCACGAAAAACGCTATACTGATCTGTATTGTTTAATGTCTTCTTCCAATCAATTTTGGAAGATTGATACATTAGAAGGGCAGGGGTTCTGTAGTGTTAAATGTGTTATCAGGCTGTGATACTTGGAAAGGTATCGCGTTAAAACAGTCTTCTTTCTTGAAAATCTGAAAACTATAAGTTGACAAATTTTTGAACAAAGAATTTCCATTTGCTGCTTCTTTTTTTTCTGCTTTCTCTAATGCACCAATGTGCCATGAAGATACGACTTTTCCAGAGAACCATGTTCTGGAATTTTCATTTACTCCTTGATAGAATTTACCGTCATTTTCTCTTACAGTCAACGGCATAATAATCCGCAAGTCTTTTTCAGTGGCGTATTGATACAAATCTTCATACCCGGAAAAATCACCATTAAATACAGTTGCCGCATCTTGTTTGTTTGATTCCATTTGGGGGAGCCATTCCTGATCTCCCTCAAATTTTGTGGAGTAATCAATAAGACGCTGAACAAATGTAATAAGTTCTGCCTCTCCTTTAACCAAAGGACGATGTTGAGCAAATTCAGGCTTTAATACCAATTCGCCTGATGAACCGTTACCTGCCCATACAACAGAACCTGCTTTTGTACAAACTTGATAATTACCTTTGCTGCTTTTGTAAGGAGTACCTTCTACATTAATTGTAAAACGTACAGTTACTCCATTCTCAGGTTCGTGCAAGAAAATAGTTGCTGGTTGCTGAACAGCGCCAGTAAATTGAGAAGTTACTTTTGCATAACTTGGTTCCATTTCTGGTTTCCAACCAAGTCTTTCTTCCATCTGTTTTGAGGAAAGATTGATGCCCTTAAACTGAAGTGCTGCGAGGCCCGTAAAAAAAGACGGACGAGAAGTAGTTGTTCTTGTACCTTGATACATGAATAAGATTTTTTTTGTTTAGTTATTTATAAAAATTTGATTCCAGTTTGTTTTTAATTTGCCATCTTCTATTTTGGCAAGAACAAATTCCTGTCCGTTAAGATGCTCCGATCTCGAACCTGTTGCAAGGTCTTGCTCATAATTCAAAAACGAAACAATAGTCTCACTGTTTTTGTTACGAAACATATACCCAATACTGTCTACATCTGCACATAGTATTAGTTTTGACTTACCTGTAATAGATAAGTCTCTTGCTGTTAAATCTTTTCCATTAACATTAATAGAAGAAGATTTGACGTGACCTATGTATATTGTACAAATATTAGCCTTATGACCTATTAAGGTGATGAGAGATGAAAAAGCGGTTCTCAACCAATCCCAACCCGCCATTGGCACCTCTGTTACTACGTCCTTTCCGGTGAAGTTCTTACCTTGAGGTGTATTTCTGTAGAGAAGTGTAGCATACGAACGGGCTACATTTTCTAAAGCCGAAATAGTATCAACAACAATATAATCATATTTATACGTTCCATGTACATTGTAATACTCATCAAGTTGACGGGCCACCTCAGTTAAAATGGAAATTGTATTAATTTTGTTTTTGTCTTCGTTCGTTGATACTTTTCTCCTTTCGTCTTTAATGATTTGAGTTACATTTAAGACGTTGGGTGCTTTAGTATAACCTGACCCTGATTCAAGGTCAATAATTAAAGCATTTGGTAGACTTGCTACTGCTGAAGTTTTTCCTACTTTTGCATGGCCGAATAATACCATGCGTCGAGGATTAACCAAAACATCTTGTTCTGGTAAGTTGTTAATGTCAAATAACATTAAACAGGGAGATTAATCGTTTGAAATTCATCAACAATAAGACCTGTTTCATCAGGGTTGTTGACTACTGTTTCTACTGTTTGTACTGTTTCTATTTCATCTTGAATGTCGTCGTCAAGAATATCAAAAGCAGGCCCTTTACTTGGTTTGGGTCTGTCTTCTAATTTAAGACCAATTCTTTCCAACAATACTTTAAGTTGTGCTACAGTGAGAGTTTTACCTCTTGATTCGTACCTCGAACAAAAATCTTTTGCTTTAATTTCGGGGTCAAGAAAGAAATGAAGTAGATCGCTTTTTTTAATTTGCGTAGTTTGATTCATATAAAATTATTGATTTAAGTTATAAAATTCATTTAATTGCGGGTTATCAACCCATCTTCCATCAACCTGTACTTTGGCTGGTGGTAATTCTCTGTATTCGTTTGTTTTACCTTTAAAATAAAAAGGAAAGGACATATTATTACCTTCGCCTTTTCTATGCTTTAGAATATTAACTGATCTAAAATGACCATTAAATTTTTCCATGTCATACCCTTTATAGGTACTTAACGGAGGATTTACGCCTACAGGGTTAAATATTCCAAGTACAACTTCATACTCTTGCTGTACTATTTTATTTACTCCTAATTTATCAAGGCTTGGCTCAAGTCTATTGTGCTTTATGTCTTCAACATTGCCTGTTGTGGCCTCTTGTTGATGAATGATTACAGGAATCATTCTATACTTTCTTGCAATAAACTTGATTAAGTATTCTGATAGTTTTGTTATTGCAGCATGTTTAGTACTCGCATCACCAAATTCATTTTTCTCCGGTGTTACTAATGTCATATGGTCTACAACCAACATTACTTGTGTGTCAGGATTATTATATACAAAATCGAAAGATGTCCATTTGTTACCAAATTCATCTTGATCGGTTATACCGTCAGTTCTCTTACCTAATTTGGTCATGAACTTCTGTATTGTTTTGTATATACCTGTTGGATTAGACACATAATCTACGACAAAAATATGTCGTTTCATTTCATCTAACTTAGGCTGTAGCGCTTCAATAGCCCTATCATGTTGTTCTGTTTTACCTTCATGGTATCCCTTTAACTGATAATAAGTTAAAGTAAACCCGTACTTTTCTTCAAGTAAATCAGATAATATTGTAGTCCAAAATACATCTGAAGATTCTTCTAAAGCAAACCAAATACAATAAAACGGTATATTATGTCTTTTACAATACTGATAAGAGTAAAGTAAAAATAAACTTTTTACCATTTTAGTTTTACCCACGCCAGTACCTGCTGTTACACAGTGTATAACACCTTGTAACCAGCCGGGTAAAATATTAAAAAGTCGAGGGAATCCTTCTTTTAAGGAGATAAACTTCATTCATTGTTATTGGTTAGAGTACCAATTGTCGAATAATACAAGGCTTGCATTATTTATATTCTCTTGTTGTCTAATAATAAATTGTTGATATATGCTTTTATTATTAGACAACATTTTAAAATATTGGTCTATGTCTACAACTTTGACCATAAAATTGTAGGTAGAATTAATAATTAGTTTCTTTTCGTTATTAACAAGAAACGTAAAACCACAAAAGTCTTTTGGTTTAAATCCTTCCTCTGTTAAAATTGTAGGTTTCCATCCTCTATCTGTAGGAACAAAAACACAAACTTTTTTTATAAGATCATTTGTTTCTTTCATGTTATCCAGTCTTTGTTTTTGATTTGCGATTCCTCAATCGCTGTTTCTAAAGATTCATTTATAAATTTAACTGGATTAGGAATAAACCTTTGTTCAGTTAACTCTATAAAATACTTCGTTCCTCCAATAATTTCGTTCATCTTATATCCTGTTCTCTCTATGAAATTTTTTAGATGTTCTTTTACTTCTTCTTTTCTACCAGTAGAACCCGGCCTAATGCCTAAAAATAAATGTCTAAACTGATTTAATTCCTTTTCTGGAATTTTTACATCAGAATAAGAAATTTGTTGTTCAAACAAAGGAATTAGTAATTTTATTCCATCAAAAGATTTAGTTATAACTTTTCTAAATGAAAGTTCAACCAAATGTTCTGAATTTAATTCTACTTTTAAGTTAAAAAATATAGCAAAACAGGTTAGTAGCAAATCATCTCTCCTATATAATAACGAATCAGCCAATTCTTTTAGCAGATCTGGGTTTATTTTCATAAATAATTTTTAAAGTTATTTTGATTAAAGGCAAGTGGCGTTTCTACTACTTCCCATTTAGTTCGAATAATATCTTTTGGATCAAATGTATAAAGAGGATCATTAACCCAATCTATGTTCTCAAGAGAGTTATTTCGGTATGTATTCTTAACAATAAATCTACCTCTTTTTTTACCAAAATCAAGGTCATTCCAATTTATGCCTTTTAAGAAAATCATTTCTTGTTGCTCATTACTATTCTTACCTTCAAGTTCTTTATGAGAATATAAAGACTGCGCCACAGCAGCGATACTATTTTTAACACAATCTTTTTGACGTGCTAAAAAATAATTAGCAACTTCTTCTTTTGGATAATTAGTTGCACGAGAGTCAAACACAGGTAAAGATAGTTTATCAATATTATCGGAAAACAAATTTAAAATATCTTCATTATCTGCATCAGTTTCCCATATTTCAGATAAATATCTTGATAGTCTTAATTGATTAAACTTGGCAGAAGCCATTCCTGCACTAATTGATTCCATTTTTGATTTGTTATAATCAAACCAAGCATTAGTTTCAAGTTTGTCAAAATCCGTTACCAAAATAGAAATTTCGTCTGATTGAACATAAGCACATTTAGCGCCTTGAATATTTTGACAAAGGTAAATAGTAGTATTGTTCATATCTTCTATTAAACCATCGTCAAACGGCTTTTGAAGATTTTGTGTATAAGAATGAAATGCTTTTCCGTCTATACGAATAATTACAGGAATACGTCTTGTCAAATAATGTGTTTGACGATTCTCATAATTTTCTTTCATTCGTTTCATTATTTGACAATGTTTACTCATATAATTTTTTAATTAATTTTAGTGCTTCTTGTAAACCAACTTCTAATGCTTCTTCGACAAAGTATCTAATCTTTGTTTTACTTTTTCTATTCTTATTAAATAATAGTTTGTGTCTTTACCTTTACTTTGTAAATGTAAGAAAGCGTCTTCTCCTCCATCTACATAGCCAAGAATATAATAAGATAAAACTAAGGCTTTTTGTTCTTCTGTTAAAAGAAAAACTTTATTTTTTACATGACTTTTTATATCATTTAACATTACTTTACAAATAAAAAACCCAAGTACAAAAACTAACAAGCCAATTAATAAATCATTGTTTAAATTCAATTTTATCATATTGAGATAATTTAAAAACATTAATTACTTTGTTTATTTGTTGTATAGCAATGTAAGAATTTTCAAAGTTCTGCGAGTATGTTCTTATATTATAAGAATTATCATAACCATAAACCCGATAATTATTTTTACAAAAGTCATCTATACTTTCATACACCCGGTTATAAGGATATATTTTCCCTCTATGTCTGTAATTAAATACACTATTTTGAGCATAGGTTTTCTTTCCAAAATTACTACTAACGCAAGACGCGGCAATTAGAAAAGAAGGGTTCATTTTAAATTCACCTCCACAAAATCTAAAATAAAGTAAATTATCTTGAATGAATTTATTTTGATATTGTATTGTGTCAGATATAACTAAATATTGGTTTAATGCTAATTTCTCAGGATGATTCACTCCTTTAGATGTTTGGCAATAAACTAAAAACAAAAAACTTATAAATAACATTATTTTTTTCATTCGTCTGTTTCTGTTTTTTTAGTTATAAACCTAACAATAAATATACATACTAACATAACAATTGTTAAATGAAATAACTCATAATATATTGATGCAACCATGGCAATTGCCAATATGAATTGAGTTAAATAACTTAACAAAAGAAAAACTGTTTTGCTCATCTTATACATGTAATTTTTATTTTTGTTTCTCCTGTTATAGAAGGAAACATTGGCTCGCATAAAATTGTACCATCCGGTACAGTTTGTTTTATTTCTTGGTATTTTTTAGGACATTTACACCTAACATAACTACTTTTCTTTCCGTGAGGTAAACTTAAAAAAGAAACTACAACGAAAAGAAAGAGTACTGTTACAAAACTATAAATAAGTATTGTGTCTGAAGAATTTTTATATTGTTTTTTCATTGTTTTTATTATTCGTTTGAATAAAAATGTGATACATAAAAAGCAAGTCCTCCGCATAATAAACATACAGAAGCAAATGCTTTTATGCTTATTGCAAAGAACATAAATATTAATATTGGGATAATTAATAAATAATGTGGATTGATTTTCTTTTGATTTTTCATTAAAATAATGAGAGTTGATTCTTTCTTTCTATTTCAGAAATTATATCATTTACCTGTTTTAAATAGAAACTGTAGTTAATATTGTAATTTTGGATTGGTTGTTCTATATGATTATTATATAGTTGAACACCAAATCCTTTTAACATATGATGTTTTTTACCCCCTCTCTCTTTATAAAGGAATTTCCCCTTTTTTGAGACATAATATCTGTTTAGTCTTTGGGTTTTATCGTTTCCCCAAAATACCTGATAAGATTTATCTACTTTTTGAGAAGCACAAAACAAAAATATGTCTGTATAATCGGCAATGTTTGTTTCTGGTTTTAATCCTTTTACAAAATAATCATACAAAAGATTGGGAATAATTAAAAAATCTGTTGAATTTCCCAATGCTGGCCTTCTTACAAAAATACCTTTTTCTTTTACTTTCCCGTTTGTTTCAACAGCAAGATAAGCATTTACATTATAAAATACCATCTTTGAATATTCTGCATACTCAAATTTAACATTATAAAGGTGCTCTGTTTCCTTTACCATTTCATAAAACCATTCCAAATCTTCGTCTTTTATCTGAACAGTTAACCCATCAGTATTAACTTGAATTATTTCAATATTCTTTTGCCATATCTTCTCTAACATAGTTAAAAGAATTAATTGACCCCCACATCTTACTCTCATAATCCCTTCTCTATTAAAGAGCCATGATTCTGGTGAATCTAAATGCCCTGAAGTGCCATTTAAAATCACTTTATAATAAGCGTCTATTGTTTTCCAATATATTTCTTCAGGAGTACCTTTAAACTTTTTTAGATTTGGTTTTGTTTGCGTAACTCTATATTCTTTAAACGCTCGATATGCTTCTAAAACTTCAGGGAACCTAAAAGCCTCAAAATTTATTATATTTTGAGGATAGAGTGATTCAATATCAATGTCTAATAAACTATAATTATCTTTCTTTAGAAAGACTTGGTTACTTAGAATTGAATGTATCCCTCCTACTCCAACAGATAATTTACAACCATGTCCTAATTCATCTATAATGTTGAACTGCTTAGTAAACTCATTTATTGCGTTATACCACTCATATTGTACCTGTTTAAAGAGGACTGTTTTGAATAGAAATAAATGAGGTGGAAATAAGTCTCCAAATTTGATTGTAGGAGCCTCCCATTTCCATCGTGAGACAACCTCTCTACTCAAGCCAGTCTTTCTACAGTATTCTAATAAAAGTGCTTCTGAAGCGATTTTAGGAGCATCCATAGACCAAGCATTTATACCATAGTCTTGAACAATCTGTTTTCTTAAAGAAACAGTACCTAAATCTCCTAAAGGAACATCTCTATCTCCTTTAGAAAGTACGTCCATTAATCTTCTTAATACACCTAAGTCGTGTATTGAACAATAATGGTTTATTTCTTGTATTTGTGTTTCTGAGAGATTTTCTGTATCAGGAGGATACGGAAGTTCTTGAATTACGGGATAATTCAGTTGGACAGCCAGACCTTTAAGCGATATTTTTTTAGATATTCTTAATAGTCTTGCCCAATACAAATATAGGTCTATTTGAGTTATTTTAGGAAACCATTTTCCGGGTTTAAAGGGAAAAGTTATGGTAGGATCATCTGATGAGATGATTAAAGAGGCAAAATTATAAACTATTTCACAAAACTCACGAGGTGTTTTATCTAAAAAATAGTTATATTTCTTTATATAAGATAATACAACAAAGTCAAAATGGATACCATTAAAAGTAACCATAAAACCTTTGTATGTTTCAAGGTATTTTTTTAAATCTCGCCTATCGTCCCTAATGTTGTTACACCAAAATGACTTTTTTTCTCCACTAACATAATTTTCTACAGAACACTCAAAATGTTCTAAGAACGTTTCTATATCTAATAATGTTACCATCAATTA
>JACCDR010768171.1_pt1 | contig 30015 bp, 43 predicted proteins | sample 7446431 | NCBI WGS metagenome assembly JACCDR01 (sample SAMN15323443, study PRJNA562643) | freshwater metagenome | isolation source: river surface water | place: USA:Blue River Watershed | collected 2017-08-17
AATTTTGAAAAATTTTATCAATTTTGTAATTAAATCAAAAATATATATTGACAATGGCGAACCAAATGAAATTCCACAACAAGAAATTTGGTAAAAATACACAAATGAGTTATTAAAAAATTTTATTTAATTATAGATTTGAAATAACAAAAACACTTCCTATAAAATTAGGAAGTGTTTTTTGTTGCCCTTACTGAGGGGGGCTAAAAAAAAATCCTTTGCAACTATCTTTCAAAAAAGATATTATTTTTGTTGGCAGTAAAAGGGTAAGTTCAAAATGTAAAAAAAAGTAAGTTCAAAATGTAATGCTTTTTTTTTACATTTTGAACTTACCCTTTTATTGTAAGGTGGACAAAAAACACCTATTTTTTTACATTTTGAACTTACAGTATGTACTAATTTCCTAAAAACTCGCAATGACTTTCGCCTAATAATACACCATAAGCATTGGTGGCGTTTGGACTATTGGTTGTACCTGCTTCCACAATCTTTACCCATCTTATAGTTGAGCCGCTTTCTTTTATTAGATGGCAAATGTAATCTGCATAGCCATTTCGATTAGTGCCATCACTTTTTACCGATACATATAATACATTTACATCTGTTATAATGGCTTCTTTTACTTTTTTTTCTTTCCTTACTAAGGATAAGAGTTTTTCATTAGCTACTTTTGGGTCTGCTTTTTCCAATGTATTAACATTACCCTCTCTTTGCCCTCTTTGGTGTGTATTTGTATTGGTGCAAAATGTCCAGGTCGTGGCAAATAATGTTGCCAAAGCGTACTTCATAATCTTTTTCATACTTATTTGTTTTTTTATATGATAAAATATATTTTTTTTTATTCCCCTATCAATATCTCCTTCGCGTCAAAGTCGGGAAAACGTTGGTATAGTTTAACTAACATCAAATCTGTTATGCCCCTATAACCATTTTCGATTTTCGTGAGGCTATTTTGCGTTGTGCCTATTTTTTCTGCAAATTCAATTTGGGTTAAGCCCTTGCTTATCCTAAATTCTCTTAGACGATCTCCCAGTCCAGATATGCTTGCTCCTTTTTGATGTCTTTTAATTTGTTCCATTATGCTGTTTATCAAAATAATATACATTTATTCCCCTACTAATATCTCTTTTGCGTCAAAATCCGAAAACCGTTGATACAAATTGTATAGCATTGTCTCCGATATGCCACGCTCGCCGTTCTCTATCTTAGAAAGATTCTTTGGATTTACGCCCATAGCTTCGGCAAATTCTATTTGGGTCATGTTTTTGTTGATTCTGTAGTCTTTGATGCGTTGTCCAATCGGTATTAGTAATGGATACCTATCGTCTCGTTTAATTGCTGACATTGTTATGCTGTTTTTTATAAAAAAAAAATAAATGTAGTCGAATTGACACTTTTTTGATGCAAAAATTTTTTTATCTCATAGATTAGTTTTACCTTTGCCGTATAATCGCAACATTATTAACGCAAATACGCAACAAAATTGCAACTTTTTTTTGACAAAAAAGCAAAAAAAATATTTCTATGAACTTAGAGTGTATATATAAGGATATTTCAAAAAATAGATGGATATCAAGCATAGGTCTTGCAGTCGGGGTCCATAGGGAAACTGTAAGGCGATTACTAAAAGGTAAATATCAAAATGACTACTTGTTAAGTATTATACTTATGGAATATAATACTCGTAAAAATTTTATTAAAAAAAATATAGGTGAGTAGCCGTTTTTTTTATTTAATTTGTAATCAAATTGACGTTTTTTTTATTTAATTTGTAGTCAAATTGACTAATTTTATATTCGATTTCATAACTAAAAAAAACTCCAGCATGAATAAAACCGAAATCTATCAAAGCCCAGACGGACAAATATTAGATGTCCAAATGGACCAGCAAACAGTTTGGCTTACACAAGCACAGATGGTTTTGCTTTTTGAGCGTAACCAATCTGTGATTTCAAGGCACATTCGGAATGTTTTCGAGGAAGGCGAATTAGAAGAAAAAAGCAATATGCAAATTTTGCATATTGCAAATTCAGATAAACCTGTAACCTACTACAATCTTGATGTGATTATTTCGGTCGGCTATCGGGTGAAATCCAAGCGAGGTACACAATTTAGGCAATGGGCAACGGCACGCCTCAAAGAGTATTTGGTAAAGGGCTATGCCTCACCCCCCCCTCAGTACCCTACGCTTCCGATGACTTACAAAGAGGCATTGCTACAGTTGGTAGAGCGTGTGGCGCAAAACGAGCAGTTGGAGGCGCAAGTGAAAGCCCTCGCGCCAAAGGCTGAATATGCCGATAGGGTGTTGATTTCTCAAAGCGAATGGACTACCACCACGATTGCAAAAGAATTGGGTTTGACCGCCCACCGCCTCAATATAATCTTATACGAACAGGAAGTACACTACCTAAATTCGGACAATGTATGGGTGTTGTATGCCAAATACGCAAATCGTGGTTACACAAAGACCCGAACTTATTTGCACGAGGGCGTACATATACGCACCAACATACATACGGTTTGGACAGAAAAGGGACGCGAATTTATCCACACCTTATTTTATAAATTAAGTATTCGTAAATATAAATAACTTTTTAGAGTATGAAAATATGTTCTTTAACGGTGGCAGTGGTGCAGCAAATAGCGCGAAAAGGCAGTAAGCCTTGCACCATAACGATGCATTATCCGCCTGTGGTGGCAGATACCATAAGCGAGGCAATGGATAGGTTTTTTAGGACGAATGCGCCACCACGTCCGGGTTTATCCACAACAGTTTCTTTCACTTTTAAACACGAATATATCCATGAAACTGACCAAGAATGAGTTTAGGAAATTTAGCGTACTGAGGGGGTGCGAACCAAAGTATAGTGGCAAACAAAAACGGTTCTTTTTGCGCAAACTCGTACTCATTAAGGATTTGCATGGGCTTATCAATGACCTTACGCCACGCCCTACGGGAATAGGTCGGACGGATAGAGAGAAAAGGCTTAAAGACTTGGACGCTATCAAGCAAGAATTAGATTGTTTGTTGCTTCGCTTCAATGTTCATAGCAATATTAGTTGTGAGTACGAAGTGCAAAAAACTAAACTATTCCAAACAGACAAAGGCGTGTTTTACGAGGTAAATACAGCCGCTTTTGCGAAAGAATTTTATCGGCACATCAATAGTTCAGTTTGCACAACTATTTCGTTTTGCGCCATTAACGGAAAATATTTGCAAGTTTGGGTATAAAACTAATTGAATATGGAAAAAATCAAAGCAACGCATTTCGCCAAATTTGTGGCTGACGAGTATTTGCAAGGCATCAGTTATGATCCTGATATTGGCGATACTTACGAGTCAATTTTATTGCAGCATGATAGTCGGTGTTTAGAGGGGATGTGGAAAGATTGTTGGTTTCCTGCCCACTTTTGCAGCGATGACGGCACAATTTCTAAGGTGGAATTTGAAAATCATTGCTTGCGTATATGGCATCAGGGTAAATGGCAATTTGTATTCCCTGCCGATTTCGATGTGTTATTCATTGGCGCAGGGCATGAAGAAGAACGGTTTAGACCAACAATGTTCTGCCATATTGCAGTTGAAAGGCTCAAACAAACGGCTGCAATAGGTATTCCAATCGCCGATACGGTAGAGCAATTGCATGATACAGCGCACAAAGAATACCTTGTATTGTGCGAAAACGACTTTTACGCGTGTTGGGTGGACGCAAATACGGCTGTAAATGCCGATGATGACGAGAATATTTTTATTGCGTTTTCGATTGGTGGCAAATGGAAGGTAGGATATTCGGCTGATTTTGATTTTCGGTCAATCTATTGAGTGAGCAAAGAACAACTATGAGATTAGGAAGCCTATTAGTGTAATGGTAACACGCCTCTGTTCTAAGGGGGTAATTTTGGTTCAAGTCCAAGATAGGCAACAAGTTTTTTAATATAAAAATAATTTATGCTTTTTTATGACTTCAGTTGTAACCGATACAATGCAAGATGCCTCCTTGTTTAGCGTAGATGCAGATGGCATTTACCTAAATACCAAAGCGATTGAAGCCGTAGGCATCGAAGAAGATACCATCAAAAAAGGATTGATGCGGTATCGAAAGGCGGAAAGTGTACTTTGGGAGCATAAAAAAGTGGGCAATAGGATTTGGATACGCCTTGATACTTTGCCCAGCAATACAAAGCAACGAATACACTTTTTTTATAATGATGTTGCGAAAGTAGCGGCGGAAAGTTCTTTGAAATCGGGTGCAATAGGTAGGATAGAACAAAACGATGTGAGCGAATTTATGGCATTGAAAGTCAAAAAAGACGGAACAGGCTATACGATACAAGAAGCATCGGATTTGGCTCATGCGTGCGGTTGGTTGCGGCTACTTCATGCTTACGTGAGCGAAAAGCGGTATGATAAGCCTATGCAGGTTTCCAATACCGCTACTATCAAGGGTAAAACGGCATTCATGCGTTGGTGTGCAAGCGTCATATACGCCCTGGATTTGTATGGATTTAGGATTAGCAATGGCATTAGGCTCAATGATAAGGTGGAACAATGGATAAGTGTGGGCAAGCAGTGTTTAATACATAAGCAATTCGGGAATGAGAATCGGGTGATTTTGCAGCCTTCACACATTGATTTTATTATCGTTCACTACGCTAAAAACAAAAAATCCATACCGCAATTGGTGAGGCTGCTCGAAATCGAATTTTCGATAAAAGTAACCAGACAAGCAGTGATGCTTCACTTAGAAAAGCCTGAAAATAAACAAAAATGGCAACCCATGCGCGAAGGTATGCTAATTGCTGAACGCAGGTCACGCTCTTTGTTAACCCTTGCAAAACCAAAGTTTGCCGATGCGATATGGCAATTAGACGCTTCGCCGATTGCCCTCTTTGCCAACGATGGTGACGGCGTTAAGAAATCGAAATATACAACGGTGTTTATTCGTGATACTTATTCGGGCAAGTGCGTAGGTTTGGCTTTTGGCATCACAGAAACATCGGAGTTGGTAAAATCAGCCTTGCGCCATGCGGTGGCAAATACAGGCTATTTGCCCTACTCTATGCGCTATGATGGTGGCGCAGCCAATATGTCGAAGGAAGTGCAAGAAGTAATGAGTTTGTTAGCTACCTATCATTTCAAAACAGCACCATATCGTCCAACAGGCAAGGCGAGCATAGAGCAATATGTCAATCAGGTTGAAAACGTACTAAGAGGCTTCGATAATTTTGCAGGGGGCAACATTACAAGGCGAGGAACTGAAAAAAGTTTTAATCCCGATGTGGTGAAGCGTATGCAAAAAGAGGGCAGGATGCCCACATCATCACAAACTATTGTGCAGGTATGGGCAGCGGTCGAAATCTTGAATAATACAGTTGGTAGCGATGGGCAAACGCCTAATGTTATTTACGAAAAATGCGATGATGTCAATCGCCGTAAGGCAACTATTGAAATCGTATCGGCTGCCTTTTGGAAGCATAGAACGCGCTCTATACGCTATGAAATGGGGGGTATCAAAATGCAAGTAGGCGAGTTGACCTTGCAGTATTGGGTAGGCTCTCCAATGGTCGAAGATTACGAGTTTAAGCGCAAAAATGAGGGTAAAAGTTTTGAGGTTCGCTACAATCCTGATGATTTATCTATGATTGCCCTCTACAATAAAGACGGTAGTTATATAGACAAAGCGGTGTTGAAACACGAATATAGCTTATTGCCTGATTTTCGTGCTGATGGCGAAGGAGAAGCATTTGGTATCATGCAAACGCAAAATAAACGCTTTATTGAGGAGGGTGTAAGAGAATATAAAGAAGCAGAGCAACGGTTGAAAAACCAAGATTTGCCGACTGAATTTGACTTTTTAGAACTCAATAAAGCAGAACTTGGACGTGTAGAAAGTGCGCAAATTGAAAGCCTTTTAGCGGTTGGTCGCAATGTGACTGATAGAAAAGCGAAAAAAACGCCAAACGCCCCCCCCTCAGTAGATGAGCAAACGCAAGTCTCAGACTCAGAAGAAATTGATTTTTATGATTTTTTTTCAAATAAAACATAGGTAAAAAAATGGACTTAAACGAATTGAACTCAATACCTGCACAAACCTTAGAGGAAGTGTATCAATATGTCGTAAATCAAAAGGCAACCTATAAAAGCAAGGAAGCAACGGCTAAAATGTTGGGTATTTCGGCAGGCATGATGTATGCCGTCTTAAATAAAGAATGGGAAAAAATAGCCAAAGATACTTTGCTCACTTTGGCAGCTAAAGCTGGTAGCACAGGTATTTCTGATTGGCAAATTGTCGAAACAGTCAATTATCAAAAAGTAATGGGTGCTTGTAAAGCGGCTCAACATTTATCTGGAATGTTTGCTTTGTTGGGTGAAACAGGTACGGGAAAAACGGTAGCTGCATCACATATTTCAAAACGATTACAAAATGTATTTTATGTGTTGGCAGATATGAAAATGACACAAACGGCTTTTCTTGATGCAATTTTAACCGCTATGGGCGTAAGAGCCTATAACTATCGTGGTTGTTCGGCAAAAGTAAATGCGATTTGTCAGACCTTGAGTCGCGCCACAAAACCACTTCTTGTGGTGGACGATGCAGGTAAATTATCAAGTTCTGTATTGGCATTGATACAGATTATTTATGACCATACACGCGGCAAAGCAGGTATTTTGTTGGTTGGTACAGAAACCCTTTGGGAAGCGGTCAAAAAACACGCTGAAAATAACAAATACCACATGCGCGAATTTTATGGGCGTATCGGACATTGGGATTTGCTGGGCTATCCAACGCATAGTGATATTGAAAAAATAGCGGTCTCAAATGGCGTGGCAGACTCAACGGCTATTACATGGCTTGCAAATGCTACCTGTAGTTTACATACACTTGAAAGCATGATAAAAAAGGCAATTGAGGTAGGTAAGGCTATGAGCAAGCCAATAACAGGCGAAATTTTGGGTAAAATGAATCAAAAGTTTCGTTGGCATGACAAACAATTCATGAATTTTGAGCAACGTGTAGCGCAAAGAAGTCGCTGATAAAAGATACTGAAGTTTTGTTTTGAAATCGGTTTAGTAGCCCATTGGGGCTAATACCAATGGGCTTTTTTAAAAATGAGGTTTTGTTAAAAATTGGTCAAATAGGGTGCAGCCCTAAAAAATGTTTTTTAGGGCTGTTTTTTAAAGTTCGCAAATAGGTAATTTTTTTCATATTAAAGTTTGGATATGCCGCATTGCGGTGCGGCATTTTTTCAATCCATTACATAACAAAAAGTTTTATTATTATGCAACAAAAATTTATTTCTTTTTTCGGTGTAGTAGCTTTAGGCGTAATTAGTTGTTTGTTTTTATGCTTTTCGTGGTTCGTAGATGCCAGCGACACAACAAAGCATGGACAAAAAAACAACTGCTTCACTACGGTTAGGATTGATAGACAATCAGACGATTTTGTAACAATCCGCGACATTGATAATAGGCGCGTGTTAATAGTGAAGTTCGTAAAATCAGAACGCATGACCGTAAAGGACAGTATTTTAATGAGAGATACACCCTGCCAATAAATAGGCAGGAAATCGGGTTTCCTTCACGTTATTTGATGTGAAAGCAATAAAGCCAAACGATTAGCGAAGTACGCGATGTGCTAATAAGGTTGGAACGTGCTGAAATGCAACGCCCTTGAACCACCACTACTACCGCAACTACGACTACCACTACCACCACTACCAAAGTCACCACCTCAAAACGTATTTTTTTGAAAACCATAAATTCATCAACAATGAAAAAAATAAAACAGTCGGTACATCTGCCATCTTCCGAAGAATTAGCGCGTGTGCGTGCGCAGGAAATTAGAAAGTTGCGCGAAGAAATTGTTGCAGCAACTGAAAACTTAGCAAATCTTGAGCAAGCGCAACTTGAATTTATGCGCAAATCCGCATTGACCAATTTTGAGGGTTTTAAGTTGGTTGAAACAAAAGGCAGGGTTGCTTTTCATGAAAAAAGTGGAAAGGAGTTGTCATCTGCAAAATCGTTGCTTTTAGGTAGGATTGATGAGGCTTACATCAAGAGGAGCATAGACTTAGACCTGCTTTGGGCAGATAAAAGCAACTCGGTTGTAGTTGAATCTTTGGCATCAGTAGGTTTGACGTTGACTCAAAACCCTCCAACTTTTACACTTCGCATAACCGCTTAAGATGAAAATATATTTAGAGGATTTGAATCGTAGCTTTTGTATTAGAACGCAACATGCTGAAATTGCTTGGTATTGGTGTAGGCTGATTCGACAGCAAATTAGATTGCTTAGTAATCAATTAGGATTATTGCAAGAAATAGACCATTGGAAGGCTATACATACCAAGTATGGCGAGGTTCTGCGGAAGCATGAAGCCTACGAGTTGTTATCCTTTATTAGGGAAAAGCAAAAAGATTGCCTCAATCGTGAAGTGCAAATTGTTGTTTCTAATAATATTTTAGGAGATTGTCGCTCTGATACCAAGAATAAATTGTTATTGAAAGCACTATTTCGCAAATACGACAATCCAAACTAATTGGTTTTGAAATGTAGTTTAAGAGGTAAAACAACGGCGTTTTAAGCCGTAAAAGTCGGTTCGATTCCGTCCATTTCAGCAGTTTTATCATGGTCCTAATGGTGGGCTAATTTGTGTTCAATTCCGTTTGGCAGCCAATAAGCATGGCTTTTTTGGCTGCTTTTTTTAAAAATCTTTAATATGAAAGTAAAAAAAACAGTCAACTTGGTAATTGCGAATGTTGTGAATGAGTTACAAGGTAATGACAAAGCAGCAGAGGTGCTTTTAGCGGTATTGAGGTCGGTGCATACTGACGGCATCAATGGTATTCCTTTTTCGCAGGCTATTGAAGCATTAGAGGCAATCGAAGAAGAAAAAGTAAGCCTTTATGCTGATTTCATTACGGCTTATGCGGCTTATTTTCATCAAAACAAAGTTCCATTTAAGCGAATAACGCCACAAGATGGAAAGGCAATGAAAGAAATCATCAAAACGCTAATGGCACTTGATGTTTGCGAGGGAGACGAAGTAAAAGCATTGCAAGCGTGGCAATTAGTACTCTCCAATGCTGATAAATTAAACGCTTTTTTAAAAAGCCAAACTTTGAAGCTCGCAAACTTTAACAAATATTTTGTTGAAATTTTAACCAAATTACGCAATGACTCGAAATTTAGACCAAACGAAAAAGAGGCTAAACTTGGCAAATACGCATAGTTTAGCGTTGATTGAGCAGGGTAAAAGCCTGCTTATACAGCTATCAGATGGGTTAAGTGTAGGCAATATTATTGCGAATGAAGACCCACGCGAAGTAGCCGAAGAGCGACTACAATACTTACGAGAAGCCTACAAAGATTGTCAGCGAAAAATGGCGCGATACAAAGCAGAGGCTGAAGACATAAAAAATACGCTTTCTCATCTCAAAAAACCTGAGCGGTTGGGCGATACTGAGGGGGCTGAAATGTGGATTGGTCGCATGGTTGCCGAAACGGACAGACAACTCAATGTTCAAAAAGGTTTCGATGAAAAACAAATTGATTTCATTGCATCTGATATTAAAAGCACGTATCCAACGCTAATGTTCAAAGAACTTGCGTATGTTTTTCGGCGAGGCATTACGGGGCATTACGGAAAAACGGATTTTCGATTCGATGGACAAATTGTTCATGTTTGGATTAGGTCGTATTTGGAAGAAAAAAACTGTATTATATGTGAAAAAAAACGGCAAAATGACGAGCGACAAAAGGCGATGTCATATATAGGTCGTGAAAGTAAAAATCAATATCAATGACTCCTGAAATATATCTTGCACTAAGCAAGCAAATCAAATCACAATTTCCTGCTCATTACATTGACTTGTATTTAGAGCAGTATGATGACCCTCAAAGCAATCCATTATTTGCCGATACCGCATGGCTCATAGAGTTTCGACCTATCAGTTGGGAGTTGCTGGGCAATGATATTCAAGCAGGGCAGTTAGGATTTATTGTACACCATGTGAGCGCAACGGCTTTTGATGATAGTCGGCGCATGACAGGCGTTAGCCATTGGGTTGATGATGCGGCTTTATTCAAGTGCCTACATCGCTTTTTTTGCAATTTGCAGTTTGTAGGCATCAATAGTATAGACCCTTTAATCAATACCGTAAAACGTGTTGAATCGGAGATGTTAAGCAGGTTATCAAGCCTAATCGTAACCAAACAGCATTTTTCGGCTTATGTGTATGATTTTTCGGCTTGTAAGCAGTATCAAGAAGTTTTGGCATCTATCAGAGTAGATGTTTTGTTAGCTCAAAATTTATTAGACGATGGAGAAAGAGTTCAAATCGCCTTGCAACAAGGAACGTGAATTACAAAAATCGCAAACAAAGCGGAGACATGACGCTGTTCGTGCGCGATTTTCGGAATTAAACTCCCTTAGAGTTGAAGGTCTGAAACCTTCATACGAAAGCATTTTAGAGCGACTTAGTGAGGAGTTTTTCTATACCGTACAAACTGTACAAAACATTTTAAAACGTAAATAGCTAAATAGGTTGGACCATGAGAAAAACAATAGGTATCAAAGAGTTTTTGAGCAAAAAATTTGATACGTACAAAATTGACGGTAAATTCTTGAACACGCTCGGCGAACCTGAAAAGAACTTTCGTATGATTATATACGGTAAGTCTGGAAACGGAAAAACGGAGTTCGCATTTCAACTTGCTAAATATTTTGCCTCGTTTGCAAAAGTATATTACAATAGTTTTGAGCAAGGTATTTCAAAAACGCTTCAAGATGCTATTCTCCGTAATGATATGCTTTCGGTATCTGGTAGGGTAGTATTTGGCGACAAGGAAACTTTTGAGGATATGAAAAAGCGACTGAGGCAAAAAAATAGCCCTCAAATTGTTTTCATTGATTCAAGAGATTATTTAAATCTCTCAAAGGAACAATTTAAGGAAATCACACAAGAAAATCCTCGAAAGGCATTTGTAATAATATCTTGGGAACAAGATGGAAAGCCGAAGGGTGAACATGCGAAGGCAATTGAATATATGTGTGATATTAAAATTTATGTAAAAAACTTCATTGCAGAACCGCGCTCACGATTTGGCGGTAATGAGCCATATATTATATGGGACAAAGGCGCAGCAAAAGCGATTAAAAAGCGACAAGATACGGAGGTGCAAAGCACGCTTTTTGAACTTGACGATGGCAAGATATGAGATTCAGCCGTTGCAAAAAATATCCTATCAGGAAACCTGATAGGATATTTTTTGCAATCATCATTTACAGCTATTTTTACGCATTGTAATGAGTATTTGTACTTTAGATTGCAACTCGGCTATTTGATTGGCATATCTTAAATTGATGGCTGCAATTTCTTTTTCCTTTTCATATTGCAGTTTTGCAATCTCTGCATTGATATTTGATACCTGTACCGTAACAACATCTTCTGCGAGTTTATCTTTTTTTCGCTGAATATCTTGTTTCTTTTGGGCGTATTCGATTTCTAAACGCCTCTCCTCTTCGGTAATTTGCAGACACTGCACCTCATTGAATTGCTGTGTTGTCATTGTGGTAGTTGTGGATTGTGCGGAACAGGCGCACGACATACCAAACATTAGTCCAATGCACAAAATAGTCTTTTTTCTAATCATAAGAAATTAAAATAGTTTAGTTAAAAAAATCTCTACATCTTGGGTTAGTTTGTCGTCTAATTGCGTAGGTATCCCTTCATCACTGATTGGCATGAATTGGCGTTTAGGCATATTGATTGTGATATTTCTTGCAAGTGCCATATTAAGCCACCGCCGCTCCCTACTCATATTGTATTGTGCGAAAAAAAAACGCCTTTGGCGTGGTGTAACTACTTGATTGATTACGCCACCTTCATTATGTATTTTTGCATACGGCTTATCTGACTGCACAACGATTGCATTACCTACGATTTTTGCATATATAGAATCGCGTAGAGCGGCTGTCTTGATTAGTACGGCTCCGCCAGGTCTTGGGTCGGGGTTTCGTGCCTGCCAATACCTAATACTTCCATTTGCATAACCCTGTAATACAAAGTTGTTTCTTACGTATGCTTCGGCTCTACGTGCAGCAAGGCGTTTGAAAGTGGTGTTTTTCCATCTTTGCAATTCGCGTAACTTTGCTACTAATTCAATGGGGTCTTTACTCATTTTTTTGCTAACATTTTTTCGGCTTGTCTTGCGATGCGCCCTTTGGCGGCTTCGCTCATTTGAAAATATGGGTGGTCGTCACTAAATAATTGCCTATCTATACCAGGATTAAATCGCATATCATTTGGTATATCGTTTATTACTGAAGGGTCAAATGGTGTATCTTCTTCATCTGTTTGTTCTACGAAGCACCTGCACCCCCAGCCATTAGGCGGGTATGCACTTTTCCAAAATTCATGTTCAATAGGCAAGATAATTCCATTCATTGCGCGATGTTCACGCCTTACTCTTGCGTCTTCTACTGTTCTATATCGCAATTTTGTTAATATGTCTTTATTTTGCTGTATTTTAGCCCATTCTACAGCCATTGCTGCTGACCTGCTTGCAAAATTATATTCCGTATTTAGCCAACTAACATTGTAGGTTTGGTTTATTTCGAGTGCAATATTTTTGAAGGCTTCCCAAGTACGATGCTCCCCACTGTCGTCTGTAAGCGCATCTACCATATCTTGTGTATTGACATGATTTTTAAATGCTGCAAAAACACCTGCACTTTTTTTAAGTGCTGCTTTGAATACTTCACTTTCGTTGATTGCTTCAATGTTTTCTAATCCACTTTCTGCACCTTCCCAAATGGTTTCAAAATTGAATGTCCATAGTTCTTCGTCAATATCTCCTGCTTTTATCTTGCCTTCAAAAATGCGTCTCATAGCACGCTCAAAAATATCATCTATACCGCTTGAGAGTTGTACATACTGAGGGGTATGTGCATCGCAGCAATTTTGGTAATAGTTGGTCATTTTAGATGATTTCGCTACCAACTTTTTTTTTTGAGGCTCGTTTTTGCTTTTTTTCAATAGTTCAAGGTATTGAAATTTGCAGCCCTGTAATGGGTATCCTTCTTGGATTAAAAATGGAATGAGCTGGTCGTTAATCATCGCTTGTATCTTTTCGAGGCGCGAAATAGTATATTGTCCCATGACTCGCTCATGCACATTTGCTGCACCAACAAACGCCTTGTCATTGCTTGTTGATGTCTGACCATTGATTAGTTTATCTATGCCTTTGTCGGCGTAGTTCAGGAAATCTAAGTAGGTCAAATGTCCGTTTCCGTTTGACGAAGCCTCAAAAAATTTAAGTTCCTCATCTTTAGCCCCAATGCCGTAAGAGTTAGCCCCAAAGTTAGCCAACATATTTTCTCTATCTTTCAGTTCCGCCGCGCTTCTGATGTCTGTTCCGAGCCAGACGAAGGGCATACCGAATTTTTCATTCCTGATACTCCAATCCGAAAAAGTATATCCTTTTCTAATGACCAAATACGCTGCTATTGATAGCAAACCTAACTCGTATTTTTCTCCTAATACAAGCACTTTGAACCCAAGTGCTTGTATCTTTTCAATAGGTATGCCTACAAAGTCGTGTACATTTTTTAAAATTTCGCTTGTTTCTGGTCTGTAATGTTCCCGCGGCAACAAGTCAATTTGTTTAAATTGATTGTCAGTATCTTTGTTGATGTCAAAATCAATCACGCTATAGCCATAAAACTCTGTATCTAATGCCAACGCTACAAACTTCTGAAACCAAGTTTTTTCAAAATAGCTACGTGATGTCTCATCTTCTTTGCTATTTTTATAGACAACGTAAGGTGCTGCCTGTACTTCGATTAAGGCATTGCGCAAAGCCGATTTTAACTCAAAATCCATGATTGCAGATTTGTATATCCGCAGTAGTTCTGTTCGTAGTGGATAGTTTGGATTTTCGGCGAGGCTAATCGCTTTACGCCATTCATCAACCTCCATTTTTGCGCGACTCTGCCACTGCCTGTTCATGTTGAACAGTAGTGTTTTTTGTGTATCGAAGCCCATTGTATTCTGTTGGGCTTTATTTTTTTTACTTGCCGCCAATTTCGAGAAAGCAGCGCGAATATCACCAATAAAAGACATTGCTAAAAATCAATTTTAAGACGCTTTTTTTTAGCCCTATAATTTAGCCGTTGATTTTACGAAAATCGTTTTAGACCGAATTGACGACTATTTTAAAGCATTTTTTACAATAATTTTAAAACATTTTGCGGTTTAGTGGGTATGTGCTTTTCTGCCTCCCCATTTGAATACGGTTTGTGATGTATCTGCCAAGCCGTCACCATTGCTATCCACCTGCTTTTTGGGTAGGTCAATGGCTATTTTGCCTTTTGCAATATCGTTGAGATATTGCACCGTATTGTCGTAGTTTGCTTGCACGTATGGCGGTATCATTGCATTTGGCAACCGTTGATGCAAAATGTAAAGCGCGATGTTTTTTGTGTGATACATGATGAGCGTATCTCTATTTGCACCTACTTGACTGAATATCGTTTGCACATCGTATAGTGTAAACAAATAGCCTTTGACAAATGCAACCGCTTCGCTACTTACATTTGTCAATATTGCGCTTGTGTTTTCGGTCATTTGTGTTAGTCGCAAATCGCGTATTTGCGTCAAATAATCCTCTTTTGTTAAGAAACTCATTGTTAACTTTTTTACCTACGTGAACTTGTCTTGTTGTATTTGCCTACTTTTATGGGTGTGCTTTGCACCCTGTTCATTTGGTTAAGTAGGTATATCGCGCCTTCCACCGCATCTGGAAAATCATCATGTCCTGTAGGAAATGCTAAAAATTGTTCAATGCCTGTTTGCATATTAGGGTCTTTTCGTTCCGCTTCGTTGAAGTCAATAAATTCGCGCTCAAAAAGCGGTGTAAGGTTTTCGATGCGCGTAAACTTGTCTCCCTTTCTTCGGCTATCACCACGAATAGGGAGAATGTAGCCACGATTTGACCCCTCAGTATCAAATTCATCTAATAGCATACGTTGTAACATGTTGCTTTCAATGTAATAGCTTGCCTTGTCTCCTAACCAATCGTACCAATCATAGCCGATTTCAACCATGTTTTTTATTGTGGCTTGTTTTACCCAAGCTCTGCGAATATGGTAGCGCAATTTGCCTAAATACATATGCAGGCTCACACAAACCGTTGCTTTGTAGTCGCTATCCTTACTATTTGTAAAGGAAGGGTCTGTATAGACGATGCTGGCAATAATGTTATCTTCCTTTGGTGTTTTTGCCCATTTTATCCATTCATTTTTGAAAACTTTGCCTTTCTCAATGTGTTCGTGGAAGTATTCGCGCTGCGCCGCGATGTAGCCAATTTTCTCAAATCGTTTCCTAAAAGTCTCTTTTGTATATCGCTCTTTCCATGCAGGTACAGAATTAGGGTCGTCTATATCTGCTTTTAAATGGTTTTTGGGGTTTTCTATTGCATACACTTTTATGTGAATAACTCCGTCATTCTTAGGGTCTGATGGCTCAATGTCACCTACCATTTTAGCAATTATGCTTTTTTTGTGTATTCGATTGCCTGCTGCCACGAATCTTGCACCCGATACTAAGCCCATTGCACCAAACAAATCTTCACGTATCCATGAAACGGCTTCATCTACCCTGCTTTCATTTTTACATCGTTCTTTTGTGTCAGCGTCATCAATGCAACAGTAGTTTGGGCGTTTTTCACGCTCACGAATACCACGAGGCGATTGTCCTAATCCAAACGCCCAAAAACCTATGCCATCGGTTGTCGCAAAGTAGGACGATTCCCAACTGCCTACACTTACAAGATTGCCAAAATCGTGCTTCCAAAGTTCGTTGCTCTCAAATTCTGCTTGCAAGTCAGATAGTAGATTGCTTGCTTTGTCTTGATTCGCGGATACTAACACCATTCCGTCAAGTTCGCCTCGTGCGTACATTAACATTGGCATAAAAATATCAGCTAATACACTTTTTGCGTGTTCACGACTCCATTCTAATACGGTGAGTGTATCGGGCTGTATTTCTTTGAATGCTTTTTTATGAAACCAACCGAAACCAATGCTATTGCCTTCTTTATCGCAGGTATAATGTGGGAAATAGTAATGGCAAAACTTTTCAGGATTATTGATGAGTGTCTCTATGCGCCCGCGCTGTTTAGCTATGGTTTCATGTATAGGTACGGTATTTTCTGTCTTTTTCCTAATATGCTTTTTGGTTTCGAGATACCTATCTAATGCCTTTTTGTCTTTTCCTGTACTCATTTATTTATTGCGTTTAGTTAAATCTTGAATGTACTCATCTGTATAGGCTGTTACCTGTTCTGCTAAAGATTTGTCTTTTCGTGCGATAAAGTCAAGTAAATTAGTAATGATATTTACAGTATCAGAAAAAGCAAGGTCTTTTCTCTTAATTTGTGCAAAAAGTTTGGATAGTCCATCGGTTTCTTTTCCCGAAATGAGCGTCAAGTCGCTTGCATCGGTTGTTTCGCCATCTTCTAAAGACTTCATACCTTTTCGCGCCCTCCCCCTCAGTATCATAAGATTGTAGTGTACTAACTCCCTAATGATACTTTCGCTCGACTCTTCAATCTTTTGTTGCATTACAATTTCTTCTTCCCAGCCTTCTTCTTTTTTGGCTTTTGTAATCGAAGCATCACTTATGCCTAACATTCTTGCTATTTCAGCTTGATTGTAATTGCCTGTTAGATATAGCGACCTTGCCGCACTTATTTTCTCGTTATTTTTTGCCATTCGGTGTTTTTTTTAACAATTTGTGGCAAAATTAGCTGATAAGATGGCGTTTTTTAAAACAAAAATTCCCATTCATTAAAAACAATACCAAATTGGTGTTAATTTGAATGAATGGGAATTTTACGCATTGTGGACAATATTTTATTCATTCATCTTTGCACCACATTCAAAGTTTAGTGTTACAAAACGCAATAACGCATTAAATGAAAATTGTTATCAATGATGAAGGTGTAGCAAATGATTATGGATTTAGGATTAGAAATGCTGGTATAGACCTTTCGAGATACAGAAATAACAATGTATTGCTGTATGCGCATAATGGAAGCCGACTCGCTATTGGTAATGTCAATGATATTGCTATTGAAGGCTCACAGATGACCGCAAATGTTGTTTTCGATAAGGAGGATACTGACCCTGACGTTCAGAGGTTGATATCCAAATATGAGAGAGGTATCCAAAAAGGATTTTCGATGGGCATAATGGTTAAACGATTTGAGCATTTTGGAGAAGAAATGTTGGCAGTCGAATCCGAACTATACGAAGTCAGTTGCGAAACTTTACAGTCGAATAAAAATGCTGTTACAGTCAAGCTAATGAATAATGATGCAGAATTATTCAAACTTGGCTACAATCGCAATGAAAAAATCTTTTTACATCACGGTAAATCCGCAAAAATGAACAAAATTGCTATAGCACTTGGTTTGCCCGAAAATTCAGAAATCGCAACAATAGAACAAGCAGTTGTTCAATTAAAAGCGGCAAATATTGATTTGGTGGTCAGCGCAGGCAAGCAAAAAGGCGTAATCAATGAAAATAACGAGTCGGCATTTAGGACGCTTCTTGCTGCTGACTTTGTAGCTGCAAAGACTATTATTGACGGAGCATCATCTGAGAAAATCGTGCCTTCACAAGTTACTAACCTAAGTACGGCATTAGAAGCCCTTAAAGTCGCTGGTGGCGCACAAACGCACACCCAAACACACCCAAATAACCGTAATGAGTGGACATTTGAGGATTGGCAAAAGAAAGATTCTACGGGCTTAACTCAAATGCGAATGAATGAACCTGACAAGTTTCACAAGCTGTATAGTGCTTATGAGGCTAACAGTCGAAAATAAAACGTTTGATTAGGGCGTATTAAGGTGCTTTTCCGTAAAAGTACGCCCTCACTTTTTTAAATTTTAAAAACTATTAGTTTTACTTATGGCATTATTACAAACTATTTGGGTTAATTACATTCGAGAACGCCTTTTTCCAGACGATAGCTTTGTTCGTAACTCAGTAGATGAAAGTCAGTTCGTGAACTATAAAACTGTATATCGTCCTATCGCAGGTACGCAACCTACTGTAATGCTGAATGCAACAGGAGAACAAACGGAATCTAAGTACATTGATACTGACACTTCGTATTCATTAAACAATTTGCGCACAAAGGCGGTCACTGTTGAAGACGTTGACAGTATTGAGCTTAGTTACGATGCGCTTGCGTCCTTCGCCTCTCGGCATGTATCGCAGCTCAATCTCAAAGGCTCAAATTACATGGCTCATCTTTGGTGTCCCGATAAAGCGGCAAATATTATCCGCACATCAGGTTCAAATGCAACATCTGTAATTACAGGTACGACTGGTAATCGAAAAAAGATGACCCTTACGGATTTTTCGAAAGCGGTGGAATTGATAGAGGACATGGATATTGATTTAAATGGTGTTTCTTGTTTGATGCCTGTGGGTTGGTATCGGCAACTCTTGATAGATGAAAAAGCTACTTTATTGGATTTGAGTAAGAGTGGTAAGGCTACGCTTGTGGATGGTGAATTAGAAAAACTGATGGGTATTCGCATTTATCGGCGCGGTAAAAAGAATGTGTTGAGATACAATAACGATGCTACTCCTTTGCCTGTATCGCCATTTGCAACGGTTTCGGCTTCGGAAAATGCGGCAGCATTGTTTTGGCATCGGGAATGTGTTGGGCGTGCGATAGGTGAAATCAAAATGTACGATGCACCAAATGCAAAATCGCAAGGAACGGACATCTCGGCTCGTGTTCGCATTGGTGGTTCTCCAATTTATGACGACTTGACCGGATTAGCTGCAATCGTAGAAAGTGTCTGATTAAAATTTTCATACTCAATCTGGGACGTGTGCTGTCTTAGGGCAGCACACAACCTTTTAAAACGTGCTTTATGGTGCTACTAACTACGGAAGATAAAAGAAAAATTTTAGATTGGGTGTTAAATCAAGGGCTTGCAATTACCTTACTTGTAATCGTAACAATATACGCTAAAAAAGATATTGATGCGCTAAGAATAGAGGTAAGAGACACTCAAAAGCAACTAATCAACTACCTGTCAAACGACAGAGATACGCTGTTTAATCAGTTGCAACACAATACCGAATTATTAGACGATGTAAAAAAAGTACTTAAAAGCAAAAGGTAGTGGCAATGAATCAAAATTCTCAAAATAACATTTCGGCTTTCTTCAATGAATACCCAAATGCAGACTCGGTGCTAAAAGTTGGTGATGAATTATTTTTAGTGCATTACTTGGCAAGTGTCATTGAGTATGCAAGGAGAAAGGGATTGGAAGTCGAAACAATCAAAAATCCAAATCATGGCATTAAGTAATGTAGTCTTTGAGGTTGCTCAATATGGTTTAGGCGCAATAGCTACGGGCAATGACCATGTGTCAGCCTTGCTGCTTTCTGGCAATGCTCCTATTGCTTGGGGTACTCGAAAAGTAAAATCTTATACGGATATTGAAAGTGTGCAACGCGATGGTATTACAAATGCTTCTGCAATGTATGGTTTGGCATATTATCACATTTCAGAATTTTTCAGAATTTCAAAGGGAGCTACTCTGTATGTAGGTTTTGGGCTGGGAGATGGTGTAGATATGGCGGAATTGCTATATAGTGTGTCAAACGGCGCAATAAAACAAATTGGTGTATTCGACTCTCGTATAAATGCAGTTCAATCTATATGGCAGGCAATAGCAGATTACTTCGCCTCGAAATTTGCCCCCATCGTAGTGGTAATGGGCTATGATCCTCCTGGATTTCAAGCGGCTGATAACTTATTGGATTTGTCGAACCTTTTCGCTAAAAATGTCTCGGTAGTCGCTTTTGGTGATGGTGGTAATAGAGGAGCGCAGCTTGCAGCCTCATTGGGTCGTCAATATATACCTGCTGTAGGTACAGTACTTGGGCTTATATCAAAGTCAGCAGTTCACGAAAACATAGGGTGGATAGAATCATGCAATATTAGTGATGGGGCAGAATTTACTGCACCCATTTACGTCACGGGTACGAATGGATACAGCGATAATACTACTTCGTTGCTGGATACTAAACAATATCTTGTACCTCGAAAGTATGCAGGGTATGGCGGGGTATATATCGAAAAAGACCATACAGCGATTACGACCACCAATGATTTTGCGAATATTCGTAACAATAGGGTCATAGGAAAAGCAATACGTGGCATTCGACAAGCATTGCTGCCCTCTTTAAAGTCCCCAATGTATGTGGATGATGACGGTAAGTTAGACGTAGGAACGATTGGGCATCTCAAAAGTAAGGCATCGAAAGCCTTAGAGCAGATGAAACGCGACCGCGAAATTTCGACCTACAATATTGCCATTGACACGAATCAGCGAGTATTGCAGACAAAAGTACTTGTGATTGATAGTAGGGTCGTTCCTGTGGGGTCGAGTGACGAAATCAGAGTGAGGTTGCAGTTTGACACAGCTGTAAATTTTCAGTAGCTTCCCTTGTGCATGAATTTACAGAGGGAAGCGGTGGAACAGGTGAATTAGAATTAGAATTAGACGCTATAAGGCGAAGGCTTGCCTTATTAGACATAGAATTGCTTAGTGAGCAAGTCAGAACAATTGGTAATTTCATTTCTAATATTTAAATTTATTTATTTTTAATTTATTGTATTATGCAGAATATCGTAAGTTTATTTGGAGTCATTGCAGCACTTTTATCAGGCATTTTCTCAAATGCTCAGACACTCGGTGCGCAACTTATTTCGCTTGGTCAAAAACTTCTTAGCAAAATCGAATCAGTTCGCCAAGAGTTGTCTACGACCATTACTCGTACCAAAAATGAGATGCAAGCTGATGTACGGCGCGTTGACGAGTCTCTTTCTTCGTACAAATTCGATGTGCAACAACAATTTGGCACAGTGAGCAGGCAGTTCGATAATGTGCCGAATCAAATTTCTCAAGCGGCAAACGGTGCTGTTAACAATGCTAAAATCTACACCGATGGGCGTATTGCAGAGATTAAGCTGGCTGCTCAGAATGGTATGCAAGGCTTTATTCCTATCATGGTTGCACTCGGAAGCACGCATGTATTAGACGCAAAAGATGAAAAGATTGCGCCTTTCTTAAGAAATGGGGGACAGTACATCTTAGACGTGGACGTTGTTGACCCAAAAAGCGGTGAAACCATTGACGGAGAAATTGCACTTGTTATCGGTGAAACGGAGTACAAAGTTGAAAATGATGAAAAAGTAATTGTCGCCTATGACGATGAAAAAGGAGCTTTCAATTATGTTACACGCGATGACAACTACACTACCAAGGTTTTACAAGGCTTCAGTACGTCCTTAGATGGTTTAAGACAAGTCGCGGAAGCGGCGAAAAACCAAAGCGATAATATCAAAGCCCAAGTAGAAGAGTTTTTAGCAGGTATCTAACTTTTATTTAAAATGAAATTAATGAGAAGCAAGTAGTATTTATTGCTTGCTTCTCATTTAAAATAATAGTGAAATGAGTTTTGCACCACTAATCAACGGAACGCAATATTCAGGTACATCAGTACGAGTGAATATTTTAGGGGTTTCCATTGCAGGGCTTAAAAGTGTGCGCTATAAGCGTTCACAGGAAAAGTCCAATATATATGGCGCAGGGGTTAATGTGAACTCGCGCTCTTACGGGAAAAAGCAAGCAGAAGGCAGTATTACTATCTTGCTGAATGATTATTTTGCCTTAGAACGTGCTGCGCCGAGTAACGATATTACGAATATTCCGCCATTCGACATTATTGTATCTTGGGTAGAAAGTTCTAATGTAGTCGTACACACACTACACAATGTAGAGTTTACAGAGATAGAAGTGAATGCAAAAACGGAAGATACTGAAATCCCAATCGAACTTCCTATTATTATGACACACGTTTCCGTATCTTAAAAAAAATCCTAAACCAACATGGAATTGAATCAACTTAAAATTGATGAATTAAAAAACAAATATAAGCATGGTTTAAAACGTGCTGTGGTAAATGACCTGAAAGGAGAGAAGCATACTTTTGTGTTTCGGCGCATCAATAGAGAGGAGATGGATGCAGCGATTAAGGTCAGCAATCAAAGTATGACAAAAGCATTGGAGATTCAAATGACATCTTCTTGTGTTTTCGGCGATGTGAACTTGATAATGCAAGATGTAGAGATATTTCGCGCCTTGCAAGCAGTTTGGCAGTCAATTCAAAAAGAGTGCGAAGTTGAGTTGGGGGAGTTATAAAGAGGGAAAAGGTAGAAACCGATATACAAAGAGGAAACGCTTTAATTCGTTTTTATCACCATATAGACCCCTCGACACTATCAAACCTTGAATGGGCACGGCGTGTAAATGAAATACTATACTGTTTAGATTTGGAGGCTAAAAGTATGTCAAAAGTGCTAATTGAAACGCTCATGCCATTATTTAGACACTAAAAAATACCACTATGAAAAGATTAATTGTATTAGTTGTAATAGCTGTCATTTGTTTTGTTTTTTTATTCAGTTAAATTATTACCATGTATAGTTGGAGTTTTGGTATTCAAGATAATGCAAGTAAAGGCATCAATAATATGAGTAATGCCTTGAAAGTGGCTGGCATCAATGCGCAAGCGTTGAAAGGGTCACTCATTGGGCTTGATAGTACAATTCCGACTATCAACAACGTGGGTAGTTCACTTAGTAGCTTGAAAGGTATTGCTATGGGGGCTATGGCAGGTATTGGCATTGGTTCTTTGGGTAATGAGGTGGTGGCAACATTGGCTAAATTTGAAAAAATGGAGGCGGTTTTGACCAATACATTAGGAGATAACTCCGCAGCTAAGGGAATTATGCAAGGTATTACAGACTTTGCCGCCAAAACACCTTTTCAAGTAGATGAACTGACTGACTCTTTTGTGAAATTTGCCAATCAAGGCTTTGCGCCATCTATTAAAGAAATGACCGCACTTGGCGACCTTGCGAGTTCTACGGGTAAAAAATTTGACCAATTAGCGGAAGCCGTAATAGACGCTCAAACAGGCGAATTTGAACGCCTCAAAGAATTTGGCATAGTGGCTAAGGCAGTCAAAGGCACTGATAATTTAACCTTTTCTTTCAAAAATCAGACTGCAACAGTAAAGAATAATGGTGAGGAAATACGGAAGTACTTGATTTCATTGGGCAATATGAAGGGTGTTGGTGGTGCTATGGAGTCAATATCAGCTACAACAGGTGGTCAAATTAGCAACATGAAAGACCAATTTGATGCGCTTAAACTCTCTATCGGAACGGCTTTGAAACCTATTATACAAGACACCTTGCAAACACTCGGTACATGGTTGGTAGCATCTGTAAAATGGGTTAAAGATAATCAAGACAATTTCATGGGCTGGGCTAAGAATATATATGATGTGGCATTGGCTGTCGGAACTGCCTATATAACTTATCAAGGGCTTACCTTAGCAGTTAGTGGTTATAATGCAATTATGTTTATTGCGACTAATGCAACCTCTATTTTTTCGGCAGCACAAGCCATTCTGAACGCTGTGTTGATTGCTAACCCGATAGGTGTAGTTGTTATGGGGCTTGCTGCCCTTGCGGGAGGAGCAGTCTATGCGTACCAAAAAATAGGCACTTTTCGTGCTTTTATTGATGGCTCTTGGGAGGCTCTTAAAACATTCGGTACAATCGTGTATGATTATGCTATCAAGCCGCTTGTTGCGCTTGGAGAGATAGTAATAGGTGTTTTTACTCGTGATATGTCTTTGATTAAGCAAGGCATGGGACACGCTGTTGAGGTGTTACATTCTTATTCTACGTCTATGTTGGACGTAGGAATGAAACTTGGAACGTCCTTTACTGAGGGGTGGAATAAGGGAATGGAAAATTTCCAAAATGCAAACCCTGTGCAATCAGTAACGAAAACATCTGACCTTGAAAAATACTACAATGGCGATGATTTAGGGATTAAAGACCCTTTTGCCTACGCAAAAAAAGCGGTAGGTGGTGGCGCAAAGCCCAAGCCGTCCTCTCCTGACTTAGGTTTAAAAAGCAGAACCAACGAGGTAAAAGGCGGTGGTGGTCAAATTAAAAACATCAATCAGCATATTGGTAAATTAGTTGAAAAAATCGAAATCAATGTCAATCGGGCAAATGAGGTTGATTTGCGCAAACTGAAAGACGATGTATTGAGTGCCTTACTGAATGTATCAAACGATTTCAATTATCAGTAATGAATAACGTAAAATTTATTTTAGATGCGTTTGGTTTGCGTGGCGTAAGCACCTATAATTTTAAAAGTGATATAGAACCATTGCAACCAAACGCAACGGCGATGCCCACACAAACAATAAAGGGTGCAAATGCACAGCGATTGGATACAGGAAGCGCAAATGCACCTATATATAATTGGCTTGGGCTGCAAGTTTTTTCAAGCGCAACCATTATGGATACTGTGAATGATATATCAATAGATTTAGTTACCGTTCTTTTTGAGGTAAGGCAAGCTAAGAATATTGATAAAGTCTCTGTTTCGGGGTTAAATGGCACTATAAAAACTCACATCAATGATGCTGATTTTGATATAAGTATCAAAGTGGTGCTTACTTCGGATAATCATAATGACTACCCAATAGAACAGGTAAAAAACCTTGTTTCGATGCTTAAATTGCCAAGAGCGTTGAAAATTGTATCAGATTTCTTATTGATGTTTGGAATTTTTTCAATAGTCATTGAGGATTATGTCGTTGTGCAATTAGAGGGAACACAAAATACAGCTATGGTTGACATTTCGGCACTAAGTGATACACCCATTGAACTTTTAGAATAATGCAGCGACTAACAAGTAATATTGTATTAGCAAATAAATATAGGCTTAACGGAGTAGTGGAAGCCGAAAGCGTGTCAACATGGGATATGTTGACGGATACAGCAAGCGTCACTATACCGAAACTAATAATGTGGCAAGGCAGACAAATTAACTTTGGCGACAACCCTATTTTTCGGCGAGGCAATCAAGTTGAAATTAGCTTTGGATATGACAATAAAAACGAAAAGTGGTTTGAAGGATATATGACACGCATCAATGCAGGTATTCCTATTAAGATTGATTGTCAAGATGCTATGTTTCTCCTTAAAAAAGGAGAGTTTGTCAAATCGTATAAAAATGTAAGTCTGAAAACGCTTTTAAAAGATATGATAGGTACTATTGTGCCTTATGAAGTAGTGGCAGATTACGATTTAGGTAGTTTTAGGACAGTTAACCGCCCTACGATAGCCCAAGTAATTGACAAGTTGAGGCAGGATTATTTCATTCGGTTTTGGTTTCGGGACGGCAAGTTGTATGCAGGCTTGCCGATAATTCCAAAGTTACAAAAAGAGCATAAAATAAAGTATGTGATTTCAAATAACTTAGAGTACCAAAAAAAAGAAGATGTGAAAATACAGTTGAAGGGCGTAATAATGTTGCCAAATAATAAGAAAAAAGAAATTAAGATAGGAGACAATGACGCAGAGGTAAGGACAATCCATAGGTATAACATTTCGGAAACCGAAATGAAGCGTTTTATGGAACAGGAAATGGAGAATTTGAAATACGAAGGCTATAAGGGTAGTTTTACTACGTTTTTGGAGCCGAATATTCAGCATGGCGATATTGTCAAGCTACCAAGCCTGTACGATGTGGATACCGTAGAAAACGGGCGTTACATCGTCAAAAAAGTAACAAAATATTTCAAGGGTATCGAAGCAAGGCAAGAAATTGAATTAGAAAGACGCATTAGATAGTATGAATCAAGCATTAAGAGAGGCTTTTATAAAGGCTTCGCAGACAAATGAAGAAGTGTATGCTACTGTCTGCAAAGTGATAACGGTTGACGAAAGCAAGCGTACTTGTGATGTCGAGCCGATTGATGGCTCTGCAACTATTTATGATGTGAGATTGCAAGCCAACGAAAGTGATACTGAGGGGGTGGTTGTCTTCCCTAAAAAAGATAGCATGGTAATAGTTTCTTTTCTTGGAAAAGAGGTAGCTTATGTAGCATTGTGTTCTGAAATAGAAGCAATTAGCATAGTTAAAAAAAGTGCCTTCCATGCAAAAGATGATGTAGCTGAACTATTTGATGTCATATCAGACCTTATAGAGCTGCTAAAAACATTCAAACTTTCTACCAATGTTGGTGTAACAATCAATGTTTTGCCAGATATTGTAATGAAGTTAGAACGTTTGAAAAAACGCAACAACGAAGTTAAAAAACACTTTTCTGAACTCTTAAAATAAGACTATGCTCAATAAAGCGCGTTTGGAAAGCCGAATAAAGCGTATTCTCGAAACAGAAGCCGCAAAGGATAAAGAAAATGACAGTCCGACCGATAGCCTTAACAATATCAGTAAGGATTTGGCATCCGCGATTGTTGATGAGATAAAAAGCATGACCATTGTAATTGTTGGTACGGCTGGCAATGTTCCATTGACAATTCAAAGCGTAACGATAACATGAGGAATGATATATTGCTCAACGAAGATTTTGATTTGGCGATTGAAGTTGGTGACTTAGTGGTTTCTCAATCAGATAATCAACATGCGCGATTACTATTGACGCTATCAAAAGGAGACCTAACCGAATCGCCGATGGTAGGCATCGGCATTTTAAGGCATCTAAAAGGAGTGTTAGACGCAAATTTTCGGCGCGAAATAGTATTACAATTTTCGGCTGATGCTTACGATTTGAGTGTTTTCAATATCAACAATAACAATGAAATTGACTTAAAATTCGATTAAATGGCAAGAACGCAAGTAGAAATATTTGGTCAAATTACTAATCGTATTATTGAGACCATGCCGCAACTTTCTAATCCCTCAAAGACGGCAATTTGGCGGCTGATTGCATGGGTGATTGCAAATGCTATTCATTCGCTCGAACTCATATTTGATAGTTTTAGGCTTGAAATTGACGAAACTGTTGTAGGTGCTCAGGTAGGTAATGCTGCATGGTATAGAAATCAAGTACTTTTGTTTCAATATGGCGATGAGATGAGTTTTATCGGGACTAAATACATGTACGCTTCGATAGATGCTGAAAAAATGATTGTAAAAAAGTGTGCTATAGAAGAGCGTAACGATGGCTCTATTAGAATAAAAGTGGCAAAAGATATGAATGGCAATTTAGCTTCGCTAAATACTGACGAAGTGAATGCATTGATTAGTTATGTGAAAAAAATAAGATTCGCAGGTGTGCGATTTCAGATTTTCACGAATAATGGTGATATTTTAAAGATATTTGCGACTGTATATTACGATGCGATTGTGCCCGTGGCAATAGTAAAGCGTAATGTAGATGCAACTATTAAAGCGTATATTCAAAATTTACCCTTCAATGGACAACTGCAATTATCTTTACTTGTGGACGCAATTCAGCAATTGAAAGGTGTATCTGATATAGTTATTACTTCAGCAGCATCGAAGTTTTCAAACCAAGATAGTTACATCAATATTGAAAGAACAGTAGTGGCTATCGGCGGATACTTCAATATTTCTACCGCAAGCGGCGAAACGCTTGATGATACAATTACCTATCAATTAGCATAATATGATATTTGACTTAATTATAAGGCATATTCCGCTCGTCTTTCGGGACAAGGCAAGGTTTGTCAGTTTAATCTCGGCTATGCTTTCTCCATTGGAAGTAGTTTTGGCTCAATACAATGAATATCGCAGCACAACACTTACGACACTAAGCTATAATGGTCAAGTAGCATACATGGAAAAGATGTTGAACGATAAATTTGATGCGCAGCAAAGGAGAATATATATTGACGATGCAGTCGTATCGGCGATTGAGCCAGCCATATTATATCGAAAAAATGAAAATCAAGATACAGAGATATTGTATCGAAAAAATGAGGCAATAGGCTTTGCAATATATAGGGCGAGTGAAATTCCACATGAAGATTTTACTGTTTTCTTGCCTGACGAGTTAGCAATTAAATTGAGTGCAATTAAAAGCGTTATTGACTTTTATAAGATAGCGTCTAAAATTTATAAAATACAAACTTTTTGATGGATAAATTGCAATTTCCTATCTCTGGTGGTTATCACTTTTCACCAGAAGATATTGAATTTGAGCAAGAGGCGTATAGGGGAGTAATACATGCGCTAATTGCCCCAATCGCTCAAAAAACAGGTGGATACCTGATTTTATCTGGTGTGAATGTGTCCAGTCCTGCTAATGGTATAGGGCATTACATATCAGAAGGATATGTAGTTTTAGATTATGAAATAAGATACTTCCCCGGTGCAACCATATCGAATTTTGGTTTTTCCTCTATTTTGGCAGATGACAGCGATGACCCGTTAGGTGGTAAATTACTTGCCAACGGGCAGCAGTACAATGGATTAAAGCGGCGAAGAGCAAAGCTGGTGCAGGGATTTACAGGTATGAGCATAGTGGATTCGTTGCGCTATGATGCAATTATGCGCAAATTAATAGAAGATGCGCCTGCGCAAGAGATTTTTTTACTCTCGTTCAACGGCTGGAATCAGCCCGGCAGAGATGCACTCAAAGCAAAAATAAGAGGAAGAATCGGGTGTATTTTTGGCAACATAAATATTGGCATACTGAGCGAAGTAGATTTTATACAAATTTCCTCGCTTCCCCCATTATATAGACCGCTAAACAGTCAAACTCATATTGTCCCTATTAGCGACGGAGTCGCCTTGCTTGAATTACGGAGTACAGGCGAAATTATGGCGAAAGCTATAAATACAGTCAATATTCAATCTGCCTTAGTATTGCATGTACCAGAGATTAAATACGAGTTAGCATAAAAAAAAGCACTGTTGTCCAACAAACAACAGTGCTTTTTTTTAAAAAAATATCAATCTTAAACTTTCGCTTTATGGCAACAAATATCAAGGCTTTAAAATTGGTTTTCAATACAGAAAAGAGTTTGATTTTAAGGCGTGTAATGACCCGTTTTTTAATGAGTTAGAAGCCCGAAAAAGACATATTGAAAACGAATTGCAACAAAGAAAAGAGTTTTTGAAGTTGTTGACATGCGAAGCGAGTGACGCAAAAAGCGAAGGCGTTGTAATTTCGCCTCCAAAAATCACTACTCAAAAGGTTTTAACTTTAACTAAATTGTAAGAAAAAACGTATTTTGTTGGTTTTATTTTCATAAAAAACAAGATAAAAACGGTCAAAAGAATATCTAAAATAAGTTAGTTTTTTTGACCGTTTTTTTTTTCTAAAAAAAATAATGACATGAATTTTGAAGCGATTATTAAAAAGTTAAGATATTTGAACAATTATAATAATGTTCGTTCAACCAAAAAAACCAAAAACCAAATAAAAAATAAGGTAAAAAAAAACAACCTATTTAAGGTTGATAAAGGTTAATTATTGGTTTCTTGAACACAAAGAATATTATGTTTTTGGTAAATCTAAAATATAATACTTAAAAAAAAGTAATATTTTTTTTTACATTTTGAACTTTACATTTTTTTACATTTTGAAATTGCTTTTTATGTTTTTACTTTGTCCACCTTATTCATATAGTGTCCACTTTGCACACACTTATTTTTATTTATTTTATACATAAATCGCTTATTTTCAATAAAAAAAATAAGCCTACTTTCAAGTTAGTAGGCTTATTTTTACATTTTGAAATTGCTTTTTACATTTTGAAATTGCTTTTTTTTTTATAGAAAACTGATAATCAATTTTTTATGTTATGCTATTTTTTATTTATTTTTACATTTTGAAATTGCCCCCTTAGCAGTTTGCTGCTTTGACTAACTTTTTTAATGATTAACTAATTTAAAATCAAATCTTTATGAAAAAATATTGTTACTTATGGGTATTTATGTTGCTTATAAAAACATATTCACAAAACACATTTGCTCAAAAAACAACCGATAAAAAATGGGACGTAAGCAATCCGAAAGGCGAATTTAATTTTAAAGAAGCCAC
>JACCDR012607702.1_pt1 | contig 29996 bp, 36 predicted proteins | sample 7446431 | NCBI WGS metagenome assembly JACCDR01 (sample SAMN15323443, study PRJNA562643) | freshwater metagenome | isolation source: river surface water | place: USA:Blue River Watershed | collected 2017-08-17
CACCGCGAACGGCGGCGACGACCTGGCCGAGGTCTCGCGCCGTGGCGGCGAAGCCGGTGGCGGCGGCGGCCGCGCGCTCCACCAGCGCTTCCAGGCGCGTCAGCTGCGCATCGCGCAGCACGGCGACCTCGACGCGTTCGACCTTGGCCGCCGGCGCCGCGGGCTTCGCTCGCACCTCTCGCTCGAGCTGGGCGATCCTGGCCTTCGCATCGGCCAGCGTCTTCGCCTCCTGCTGCGCCTCCTGCGGCAGGTCCTTCAGCTGGTCGAGGACCTTGCGCACCTTCTCGCGCGCGGGCGGCACCGGCGTGGCGCCGCGGCCGGCGCGCGGGTGCGTCGTCTCGACCGGCCCGACCTGCAGCAGCTGCACCTGGTCGCTGAGCCCCGGGCCGAAGGCGAAGAAGTGCCCCGCCGGCAGCGCGCGCACTCGCGCCAGGTCCTCCCGCGAGCTGAACCCGAGCTCGTCGCCGGCGCGCCGCAGGTCGACGTCGAGGGACGCGCGACCGATCAGCTTGCAGTTCGCCTCGGCGGCGGCGTCCTTGTGCAGCTTCGACAGCCGCTGCGTCGCCAGCACGCCGCAGAAGCCGCGCTTGCGGCCGCGGGTCATCAGGTCGATCACCGCCGGCATGCTCTCGGCGGAACCGTTCTGCGGGCAGAACAGGTGCGCCTCGTCGACGACTACCAGCGCCGGGTGCCACAGCTCGCGCGGCGCGTCCAGCAGCGCCTCGAGGAAGGCGCGCACGAAGCGCACGCGCTCCCCCGCCTGCAGCTCGTAGAGGTCGACGATCGCTGACACGCCGAGCTCGAGCAGCCGGCGCGCGAGCAGCGGCGCCGACCGCGGATCGGCCACGCAGTCGCCGCCGGTGCGGGCGGCGAGCACGTAGTCGAACCGTTCGCGAAGCGTTCCGAACTCCCCCTCGATGTCGAGAACGAGGTGCTGCAGCTGGCCGTGCGTCTGCTCGAGCAGCCGACGCAGCGCCCAGCTCTTGCCGCCGCCGCTGTTCGCCTGCACCAGCAGGCGCGAGACGACCAGGCGGTCGACGTCGAGCGCCAGCGGCTTGCCGTCGACGGTGCCGAGGGAGGTCTTCACGACGAGCCCCCACCCATCCAGGCGCCGATCTCCGCAGCCCGCTCCTTCCAATCCTGCGACGACCGGATGGCCACGAACCGCAGGAACAGCTGCTCGATGATCTGGTTCAGCGCCTGCCAGTTCGCCGCTCGATCGGCCGTCATGTCCTCGCTCGACTCGCACTCCTCGGAGTCGTCCGGGCCGCGCACCGAGGTCAGCGCCAGCGACGCGCCGTCGATGGTGGCCGTCCACTGCCGGCTCCCTTCGGCGATCAGGAGGCGAGCCTTCGTCGGGACACGGCCGGCGCGCAGCGCGGCGCGGGCCTCTGCAGCGCGCGCGGTGAGTCCGTGGCGCAGGACCAGCGACGTCTCGTCGGATGCGGCCGAAAACTCGACGCGGTCGTCGATGGCGATGCCGACCACGCCGACGCCGACCACCGTGAAGGTGCCGCCGAAGGCCTCCCATCCGTGCCACAGCCACAGCAGGAACTCGCAGCCGAGGAAGTCCTGCAGGCCTGGCAGCTCGAGCTGCTTCGGGCCACGGCCTGGCCAGACGGTCGGCATCAGCTTGCCTGCTTCGTCCACGTTCTCGAGCGCGACGGCGCCGCTGGTGCAGCGGTTGACCGCGAACCCGAACGACTCGTGCACCAGCTTGGCGAACGTCTCGCGCGCGGCCTTGCTGGTGGCGAACAGCAGGGCCCGGTTCAGGCTGCTGAGCACCAGCACGTCGACGAACTGCGTGCGCGGCAGCATGGTCGGCAGCAGCTGCTCGTGCAGGTGGTCCTTCAGCTCGCGGCGCTGCCTCGCCGAGATCCGGTGGCCACGCAGGCGCTCGGCGTTCGCGACCTCCATCTGCAGCTTGCTGGCGGGGAACTTCTTCGCGTCGACGCGGAAGCGCAGCCACCAGTTGCCGCCGACGGCGATGTCCTCGAGGTCGAACGAGTCGCCGGTCGGATCGCCGGGCGTCACCCAGCCGAAGGACACTTCCTCGCTGGCCGCGCGCTCGATGCTGCGGAAGCGGCGCGTCTGCAGTTCGGCGAGGTGCTCGCCGGGCTCGGCATCCTCGTTCCAGGTGAAGGCGACGACGGAGCCGCCGCGACGAAGGGTGGTCAAGAGGCCCCCCTTTCCGCTTCCTCGTCGAGCTTCCGAGACTCAGCCTCGACCTCGTTGCAGATGCGGATGGCAGCCTCAGCCATCGCTCGGTTTGCGTCGGCGTAGCGACCCGCCGTCTTCTCGCACGCCCAGTCCGTCATCTTCACCAGCGACTCGGCGATGCACAGCTCGTAGTTCTCCGGCGTGAGCATGATCCGGCGCACGATCTCGCGCTGCTCCTGCGGCGTGCAGTGCACGACGAACTGGCCGTTGATGCTGAATTTCTCCTTCTGGGCCCATCGCGGGTTCTTCATGCTCAATCCCCCTCTGCGCGCCGCGCGGGCGCGATCTGGTACACGCGCTGCTGACTGATCCCGAAAACGGCAGCGATCGACGCCGCCGACTCCCCCGCCGCCATGCGCCGCCGGACCTCGGCGTCGCGGGCTGCGTTCTCCGGCCGGCCCTTCGCCGGCGCACCGCCGCGCAGGATCTGCGTCACGCGGGTCTGGTGGATGCCGTAGGCGGCGGCGACGGCCCGGTGCGACTCGCCGGCGGCGATGCGCAGGCGGATCTGCTCGTCACGCTGCGCCATGGCGGCGTTGCGCGGCTGGCTCGGTGCCGCCGGCGATGGTGGCGCCACGGATACGGGCGCCATGTCGGGTTTTGCCCCCTCAGTTGAGGGAGCAAAACTAGACATGGCCGGCGCGTCGACGGTGGCGCCAGGCAGGATCCCAGGCGACGCCGACCTGGCGCCGAGGGTCAGGCCGCACCGGCTGCACTCGTCGAACCCGACGTCGTGCCAGGTGGAGACCCAGGCGAACGAGTGGCCGCGCTGCTCGCAGGTGGCCATGGCCTCGATGCTGAACACGCGGGTCACCTGCGGCCTCCCGCCGGCACGAAGACGTGGCGCACGTCGTGCTCGTTCTCGGCCAGGCCGCACTTCGCGCAGCGGCGGGGCGCTGTCGACGGCGCCGGGGCGGCGGCGGCCGGCGCCTGGGCCGGCGGCTGCCCGGAGTTCGCGCGGTGGATGGCTCCCCAGATCTGCTCGGCGACGATGCGCCACACGTTGCGCTGCTCGTAGCAGCTTCGCACTTCGTCGGTGGACCAGCCCTTGGCCCAGGTGTGGAGCTGACTGAGTTCCGCCGCGAGCCCGTCCGCTCGAGTACGCTCGGCGTCGCGGTCTTGCCGCAGCGTGTCCGCCGCATCCGCCAGCGATCCGCAGCAGGCCGGCAGCACCAGCAGCGCGGAGTCTAGCTCGCTGCGGAGGGCGTCGCGCTCGGCCACGACCTCGGCGATGGCGGCATCGAGTTCGGCGCGAGTCTTGTCCATCTGGTCGCACGAGACTGCCGCGCGCCAGTAGCTGGTGATCGCCGCCGCGATCCGGTCGGGGAGCGGAGAGGTCACTGGGCACCTCGGGCGCGCCGCGCCAGCTCACGCCGCCCCAGCATGGACACCCGCACCCGGATGACGCGTCCGCGGTCGTCGCGCATGCCGATCGGCTCGAGCAGGCCGGCGCGCAGCAGGGCGCTGATCAGCCGAGCGTCGAACGCGGGGTCGGCCGCGGAGTCGCGCGCCAGGTAGCCCCAGACGCCGACCTTCCGGATCAGCTCGTCCTTCGAAGCGGCGACCATGCAGGCCAGCCGCTTCTCGACCTCCGACGGCGGCAGGCCTCCACCGAGGCCGCGGGGCGAATTCGTGCCGTAGTGCAGGCTCACCGGGCACCCCCGCAATGACGTGCCTCGACGCGGGCGGTGCCACCGGCTCGGCGCCGGTTGCGACGGCCCGACCACGCCGCGACTTCAGCCGCGAGCGTGCAGGGGTTCGACTCCCCTACTCTCCACCACTCAGGAGCCAGGTCCGGAACGGGCCACGATCGGCCTAGATCGGTCAGGATGGTCAACTTCCGACTCCTCGGCGCGCTGCGCCGGTTTCCTCGGATCGGCAATCACCGGACACAGCCGGACGATCCGCGGGTGACGCGGGCGGTGCCAATGGCTCCCCGGGCAGCTGCGGGCGCGGCATCCGGTCGACCTCCGACCGCATCGCGCCGGACCGGACTCGGGTGTAGACCTCCATCGTCAGACGGATGTCCGAGTGCCGCATCAGCTCCTGCAGGTGCTTCGGCGGCATCCCGATCTCGGTTGCCAGGGTAGCGAGTGTGACGCGGAGCGCGTGGAAATCGAGCACCGCCCCGGCGTCGTTCACCACGCGCCCGCCGACCTCGCGCCCGATGCCGGCCCAGACGGCGTCGGCCTTCAGGCGCTCGGTCAGGTGGCGATAGCTGGCGCCGAACACGCGCTCGCTGGCCTTTGTCGGCCGGCCGCGTTCGGCGCCCTGCGACTTGCGGACGTCGACCAGCAGCTGCGCCAGCCACCGCGGCAGCTCGATGCGCGCGCGCCGGCGGTTCTTGGCGATCTCGGGCCGGACCTCGAGCGACGGCGAGTCGCCGTCGAGCTGCAGGTCGGACCAGACCAGCTTCGTGATCTCGCCGCGGCGCAGGCCGGTGTAGGCGGCGGCCTGGTAGAGCACGCCGCGCTCCCACCCGGCCCGGCGCTTCTTCTCGAGCACCTCAGGGCGCGCCATCGGGTTCGACGTCCGGTACTCCTGCAGCGCCCGCTGCTCGGCGGCGTCGACGACCTTGCCGAGCTCGGCGAGGGTGTAGGCGTGCCGGCGGAACGTCTTCGTCGCGGCGGTGCTGATCGAGCGCAGGCGCGCGAACGGGTTGGCCGCCCAGCGGCCGTCGTCGACGAGCCAGTTGCCGAACTGCCGCAGCAGCGCCGCGTGGTCGTCGCGCGTCTTCGTCGACCAACCGGCGGCGACCTGGTCGGACAGCGCCTTCTCGGCCTCGGCGACGTTCAGCTGCTCGATGCGGGTCACGCCGAGCAGGCCGAACAGCCGCTGCATGCGCGCGGTCACCTTCTTCACGTAGTCCGGCGTCGGGCGGCCGCGGAGCCGGCGGCCGGACATGGTGCCGTTCTCCATCGACCGCGTGAACGCGGTGAGGTGCTCGAGCAGCGGCGTGCGCCGCGCGCCCGAGAACTGGTCGTGCAGGCCGACCTCTCGGCGCTCCTGCTCGCGCAGCAGCTGCGCGGCGAGCTGCTGCGTCGCGGCCTTGTCGGTGAAGCCAACGCGCTCCACCACTCGGCCGTCGGCGAGGCGCAGGCGGATCGACCAGCGCGCCGCGGGCACGCCGTTGCGGCGCCGCTTGACGATGCTGAAGCCGATGTTCACGCGCGCTGCTCCATCAGCTTCTGCAGCCAGGCGTCGACCTCGGCGCGCACCCAGCGGCGCCGGCACTGCTGCGACTCGGTGTTCGCCCCGAGCTTGATGGGCTTAGGGAAGCGGCCGGCGCTGACCATGCGACGCAACGTGCGCGTCGTGACCTGCATCAGCTGCGCGCACTGGTCCTCGGTCAGCAGCACAGCGTTCGGCGGGATTTCGGCGACGCTCATGGCGAGGGGAACTCCTTCTCGAGCACCGGGTCGAGCACGCGAGCGAACATCGCGGCATCGAACACACCGATCACGTAGCTGCCCATCCCGTGCGGAGTGATCGCCTCGAACTTGCACAGCTGCAGCGGCTTCCCGTTCATCACCGGCGCCAAGCAGGCAGCGAACAGCGGGTTGATCTGCGCGCCCAGCGACGCAGCGGGCCCAGCAACCTCGGCCATCATCCGCCGGACGATCTCCTCGGCCTGCAGCTCGCGCGCGGCCCGACGCTTGGCTTCGCCGACGCCGAACACCATGCAGACCGCCTGCCAGGCAATCGCAACAGCGCCGACCGCCACGGCGAGCATGAACACCAGCTCGAGGAAGTGCATCACGGCCGCACCCCGAGGGAGAAAATGCGCCGGCGGTCGTCCCCGCCGCCGGCGCGAGCCCTCTCACGATCGACAAAGAACGAGCGCGCAGCGGGTGCTGCGCACTGAAGAGACACGACGACCGACGTGGCTGCGTCGGCCGCCGGCACGTGCGCCCGGCAGAGGTCAGTCGGGGGGAAGGCGCACGCCAGAGGTTGGTGCGTGCAGCGGGACTCGAACCCGCTGTCGGTCCTGACCGGCGTCGCTTCACCTCGACGGCCACCGATGCACGCGAAGATGGTGGAGGCCGCAGTTGCGGTCGCGCCCCCCTGCTCGCCGGCAGCGCTCAACCCACGCCCATTGCATGGCTGCTTGCTGAGAGTTCGCCCCGTGGGCCGGGGGCAGGATGGGCGATCGGTCGTGCCCCCTGCGTTGACGCCGTGCCCCGAAGGGCAGAGGACCGAGCCAAGACTGGCGGCGAGGGCTGGATTCGAACCAGCGACCACCTGGTTAACAGCCGGGTGCTCTACCAGCTGAGCTACCCCGCCACGAAGAATGCTGGCGAACATCACGCCCACCCCAGCGCGACGAACGCGCGGCCGAGCCAGAAGGGCGCATCGAACAGCGCGCACGCGATCACCAGCACGATGCCGACGCAGCTGAGCACGAGGTCGATTCGCTCCGCCGCGCGAGTCGCGCGGTTCACTCCGGATTCCGGAGAGGCATCGGGCATGACTCCCCGATCGCATTTCCGAAGGCAGACACCCCCCGTTTCTGGGGAAGGGGCTTTGGACCCATGCCCAGAACCCAACGAAGACGAACCCCCCGCGGCCTGGGCCGCGAGGGGAGCGCTCAGCCCCGGCGCAACCGAGCCCGCCTCACAGCGGGTTGTGATCCCCAGACGCAGATCGGGGCTGAATGGAATGCGGGAAGCCGCGGCGATGGCCTGCGGCAAGTTGTCGGTGCGCATGCGGAACCTCCAGGGATCACGAGGCGGAGCATAGGAATCGCACCGGCTGTTGTCTATCGCCCCTGTGATAATCCAACAGAGGCGGTTGCAAGTTGGCCCACCTGCGGTATCTGTGGCCGCGGCGGTCTGGGAGGGCTACACGAACGAGGTCGAGTCGCGCCCCAACCGAATGCCACCGCCAGGCCAATCCCTGTTCGCAGAGCGCTTCCGGATCGTTCGGAATCGGCTGGGTATGAACCAAACGGAGCTCGCGAAGAAGCTCGGCTGCAGCCAAGCACAGGTCAGCGACTACGAGACGGCCAAGGCGGTCTGCTCGATCGTCGAGTTGACTGTGCTCTGCAACCTCAGCAACGTGTCTGCCGACTGGCTGATCGGTCGCAGCGACTTCGAACACGGCCTGGCGCCGGATCAGTGGATCGCCGACGAGGACGCGATTGCGGCGCTTCGCGCGAACCCGAAGGCAAAGGGCATCGTGGCCTTCAAGGTGCCGCGCCGGATGCGATTGCTCGATCTCGAGGAATACGAGCAGCTGAAGCGGGAGCTTCGGTTGCGCTGACTGCAGGGAGGAAGCCGTGAAGAAGGGGATCGGAATCGAGGTGCTCGAGACCCAGCCTCGTTGGCGCGAGCGCCATCGCGCTGCCGCGGCGCTTGCCCTGCTGTTCTGCGGGGCTTGGACCTACAAGCTGACGTTCGACGTCGTGAACTGGCGCGAGCAGTCGCACCTCGCACGGCGCGTGGCGGCAGACGCGAAGATGTCGATCGACTCGCGTCGCGACGGCATAGTGGGTTCCGCTCGCGATGCTCGCCTGACGATCGAGCTGCTGCAGCATCTCGAGCAGTCCGAGGAACAGGGAGTGGCGCAGCAGGCGCGCCTAGCGCTCGACGCGATTCGAAAGGCCCTGCGGTGAGCCTACGACTGGATCATCGACGAGACGGCCTTCGCCGCGCCCGTCGTGTCGTCAACGATCACCGAGGTCGCGCCGGCCGGGACTTCGACAGATGCCTTGCCGTTCGCATCGACGGTGACCGAGGACGGCTCGGAGGCCGGGTCCCAGTCGAGCGACAGCTTGGTGCCTGGCTTGCCGGTGTAGGTGATCTCCATCTTCTGGCCGGCGACCGGCGGGATTGGCGAGATCGTGATGGTCGGGTTGGTCATGCGCCCAGCGTCGGTCGACACGAGCAGGGCAGCAACAGCGGCGAGAAGGAGCTTTCCCATGCGCGCCGGGATCGGCGCGGAGGTGCTTCAGCATGAGCCTGCTACGGATTCTTCCTCTCGTTCTGGTGCTGCCCTCGTGCGGCACAATCCTGAACGGCGCGCCATACATGGTCGACGTGCAGTCGTCGCCGACGGGCGCCTCGGTGTTCTACAAGGACCGGTTCGTGGGCAGAACGCCGTGCGCGGTGGCAATGGATGCCTGGTCGATGGAGCTGCGTCTGACGGCCCCAGGTTGCGTCGAGACAACGCACGAGGTGCCTGGCCACCTGAATTGGACCGGCGCGATCTGCAATGGGTTGCTGCTGCTCCCCGGGATTGTGATCGGCACCATCGTCGACGCTTCGACCGGGTCCTTTTCAGTCCCCGACGAACGCAGCGTCTTCGTCAACCTGCGACGCGGCGGCATTCCTGCCTTCGCTCTGCAATCCAGCGTGCAGGGACCGAAGCGTCTGAGCGAGCGGGAGAGCGAGTTCGCCGCCTACGCATCGCGTGTCGGCAGCGCCTCGATCGCGGACACCTCGCGCTACAGGGACCAGGGATCGGTTCGGATCATGCGTGCCCGAGTCGCGCCACTGACCGAGGCGCGAGAGAAACTCGAGGCCAACCTGCCCACAGGCACCCAGGCCTGGGTTGATCAGGCCAACAAGCTGCTCGCCTGGATGAAGAGCGTCGAGACCGCTGGCGTGAAGCTGGTCACGGAGGTCGGCAATGGCGACTTCGAGGCCGCCTGCTCGACTGCTCAGGAAGTGGATCGGCTCGCTGGCGATCGCCCCTACGTCGACCGCTAGCCCCAAGGCGGCAGCCACCGCCAGATGCCGCCGCGCCGCCGCCGCGTCGCCGGCTGCCTGGTCGGAGCCCGCGGCGACTGCTGCGCCGGCACCGGCTGCACCCAGACCGCCGTGGCGCTGCAGCTGACGCCGACGACGACGCTCGCCGTGGCCTCGTTCGGCGCTGCCCCGCTGTTCGTGGCGGTCGCCGAAGTGGTGATGCCGACGGTCACGCTGGCCGCGCCCGAGATCGCGTTCGCGGCGGCCGCCGTGGTCGTCACCCCCACCGTCGTCGCCGCCGAGCCGGCGATCGCGTTCGTGGCAGCGGCCGACGTCGTCACGCCGACGGTGACCGCTGCGGCTCCGTCGATGGCGTTCGTCGCGGTCGCCGAGGTGGTGATGCCGACCGTCACGCTGGCCGATCCGCTGTTGCCCTCGGCCGGCAGCGACCAGTCGAGGTTGCCGACGTTCTTCAGGACGCCGCGGGTGCTGCCAGTCCCGGAGTAGGCCCATGCAGGCGGGTCGACGACGGCCGTGCTGCCGGTGCCCTTGTTGCCGCTCGACGGCTCGTACGGCCAAGGTGGCGTCGCCGGGTCGCCGAGGAACCACGCGCCCGACGTGCCGTTCGTGCCGAACGGCGCGCCGCTGATCACGTGGCAGTTCGTGACCGTTGCACCGCGCGAACCGATCGTCGAGGCGCTGCTGCCGAGCGTGCCGAACACGCAGTTGCGCACGTAGGTGCCAGCCCACCCGCTTGCCGAGCCGGTCGCCGTCCACTGCCCGGTGATCGTGAACCGCTGCATGATGCAGTTCGTCACGTCGCTGCCGACCCACGGCATGTTGTTCAGGCCGCTGCCGTCGTCGCGCAGGTTGTCGAGCAGGCAGAGGTCGAGGTCGTAGGCCTCGATCGACGAGGTGAAGAAGCTCTGAGTGTCCGGGCAGTCGACGAGGTAGGTGTCGAAGATCGTTGCGCGCGAAGTGTCGGCCTCGAACTGGACGCCATCCGGGTGGATGTTCCAGTAGTTCATGCCGTCGCTTGTGCGCGCTGTGTAGAAGCTGCAGGTGTTGGCCGCCCACGAGCCCGCGACCGCGCCGGGCGCGGCGACCTCGACCCAAGGCGAGCCGGCGTCGTTGCCCCGGTTGGTAACCAGCAGGCCGACGCCCGTGTCGAGGTTGGTGGCCCCGGAGCCTTCGAACCGCAGCCCCCAGTACGTTGCGCCCACCAGGTCGTCTGCGTCGATCGAGAAGTCGTAGGAGCCAGGCGCAGCTGTGATGCGCGCCGTTCCGGCAACCGGGATCGTCACCGTGCAAGCTGGGCGCCCCTTGCCTTGCACCGGGTCGCTGTCCATCCGCACGAACCCGTGCACCGTGCGCGCGGCGTAGCGCTGCCCCTGCATGCGGAACGCGCCGGTAACCGGCTCCGATACGCCTGACCCGTACTTGCAGGCGATGCCGAGGATGCCGATCGCATCGCAGTCGAAGAGGAACTGATGCACCTCGTAGCCATCGGCGAAGCCACGCACACTGCAGCCGGTGTAGAAGCGCCGGCCGACAGGCGCGCCGTCCCAGCCGCAGAAGTCGCCCTGTGCCGCTTGCGCTGGGTCAGCGTAGTTGACCGAGTAGCGGCCCTCGATGTAGTTCGTGGCCTCGCTGTAGCACCCGTCGAACCAGTTCCAGACGATGCCCCCGTAGCTGTACGAGACGAGCGGGTTGGGGCCGATCCGGAAGCCGACGAAGCGGTTCTTGCAGATCACCGTCGTCGATCCGGTGCCGCCGACGCCGCTCGACAGGTAGCGATTGCTGATCGTCGACGGCGGGTTGAGGAACGCGCCCGCCGCGTCGGCGACCATCTCGCACCACCAGTCGCCGGACGTCGAGAAGTTCGGGTAGCTGCCGGCGCTCAGGTCGGTGAACGTGCCGCGGCAGAGGATGCGCGCGCCGCCGATCTCGTTGCCGCTGGCTGCCAGCGATCGCGCGCGCCGCAGGCTGCGAACCGCCTGCGCCCAGCTGGTGCCGTTGTTCGCGTCGTTCCCGTCCGTGCCGTCGGCGTAGATCGTCACCGCGCGCGGTCGCCGATCGGTGCCGTCCGTGTCGTTGAACACAGTCATGGTCGTCGGCAGCGTCCGACTGGCGCCGCCGACCTCGAAGATGGTCGCGGTGACGACGATCGTCCCCGCCGGCACCGTCGAAAGGTCGAGGCTGACGCCGTGCCCCCAGAACGACGCCATGCCGCTCGCCACCCCGGGCATGCGACTCGGCTGGTCGGAGAAGTTCGGGAATCGCATCGACAGCGCACTCGCGGTCAGCGTGCTGTGCGGTGTCCCGTTGGCGACGATGGCGAACTCGACGCGGTCGATGCCGGCGTGCGCATCGACCTTGACGCTGAGGTCGTGCACGAAGGCCGGCGCAGTCCGCCGGCATCCGGTCATCGACACCCAGTTGCCGAGGATCGCCACGCGCTACCTCAGGCCCCTGCCATCGTCAGGTTCCAGCTGGTGACCGTCGTCACCTGGCCGTTGGCGATGTTCGGGTTGTTCAAGGTGAGGTCGCCGCCGCCGGCGGTCACGGTGACCGTGCCCTGGTCGTGGCAGGTGGCGCCCACCTTGATGCGGAAGTGCCCGGCGACGGTGCCCGAGCCGGCGCCGGCCTGGCCGGTGACCGTCCAGCTGCCAGCGATCGCCTTCGCGCCGGCCGACGCATTGGTCAGCCAGTCGGAGGGCAGCACGCCCGTGGCGAGCAGCGTGCCGCTGTCGGCGGCGGCGCAGTTCGCCGGCGGTGCGCCGCTGCGCAGTTCGAGAGTCGGGGCGGTGCCGATGGCGCTCTCGTAGGCGTTGGCCATCGCGTCGCGGACGGTGGTGCTGAACTGTCGTGCCATGGTCTCCTCGGTCTGGTGGTCGGTCGGTTGCGCGCGCCTCAGGCCGCGCTGATGCCCATCGCGAGGGCGCCGTGAATCAGGCCCAGGATGCGGGCGTCGGCCGCGTCGGCGTTGTTCACCGCCTGGATGCCGGCGTAGAGCGCGACCGCGTCGCGTTCGGCGACGACGGCTTCCTGGAAGCCCTTCTGCCCGACAGCCTTCGTCAGCTGCACGCTGCGAAGCGCGGCGTAGACCGCGACCTCGTGCGCGCTCTTCTCGAGCTGCAGGCCGGTCTCGCGGAGGGCGGTGTCCAGGGCGGCGGTGAACTGGTCGGTGCGGAAGGTCATGGGGTCCTCGTGTAGGTCTTGCGGGCGTTGCGGAACTGCAGGAGCCGCTCGCGCAGCGAGACGGCGACGTCGGAACCGATCTCGCCGGAGGCCTCACGCCGGGCAATGCTGGCCTCTGCGGCCGCGTCCAGCGCCTGCCAGTCGACGGCGGCGACGGCGACGCCGCCGGCCTCCATGGCCTTGTCGGCGGCCGCCAGCGTGGCGGTCGTGCTGTCGCTCGGCGCCTGGATCAGCTGGTCGGCGATCTGCGCCCGGACGCTGGCCCAGGCCATCTGCATCGACGGCAGCTGCACTTCCTCGCGCGCGATCGCGCCGGCGCAGGCAACGAGGACGAGCAGGAGCCAGGGAAGGACGCGGCGGAGGTTCTTCATGCGGCACGCTTCAGGTTCTGGATCTGGGTGGCAAGGTCGGCAAGCAGCTGCGCCAGCTGCGTCTGCGCGGCTGCGGTCGTGGCGCTGTGCTGCTGCTGCGTGGCAAGGCGCTCGCTGATTGCCGCGAACCCCTTGAGCAGCGCATCGTGCGTCTTCTCTTCCTGCTCCTCGAACCGGCGCCACTGCTCCAGCGCCAGCTTCTGTTGCTCGACGCTGGCGACCAACGCATCGACCAGCTTGCGCTCGCGTTCGGCGCGCAGCTCGGCCTCGCGGTTCTCGCGGTCGAGGCGCGCCTTCCGCTCTTCCTGGTCGAGCGCGATGCGCGCGTCCTCGTTCTTCTGCCGGGCGGCCTCTCGAGTCTGGGCAGCGCGCGCCAGGCCATAGAACACCGGGACGACGAACACGGCCAACACGGCGCCGCCCAGCCCCCACTGCAACAAGCTGGTGGAGGCCTCGTCGGCGGCGCGGAGATAGGTGGTCGAGGAGATGTTCATGCGACGAGTGCAACCCAGGCGGCGAGGGTCGTCGCGCCTTCGATGGTGTATGCCTGCCCCACGCCGACGTTCAGGCTCGGCCGCGTGGCAAGGGAAGCCTGCAGGCCAACCTGCAGGTCGTCGGCGATCGACTGCGCGCGCACCTGCAGCGCAGTGGTCGCGTTGTTCCCGATCAGCGCCCACAGATCGTCGTTCGCGTCGACTCGCTGGCCGGACGCGACGTTGATGCCGATCGTCTTCTGGCCGAGGCTGTTGACGATTGCGGCGACGTCGGCCCAGCCGACCACGGTCAGTGTCGGGTTGCCGCCGACGTTGATCGCGCCCTTGGCGATCGCGACTTCGGCCCAGGTGATCGTCGCCGCTGCCGTGGTGACGCGCAGACGCAAGTTGCACGTGGTGAACGAGCGTGGCGCTTTGCCGAGGTAGACGGCGAACGTGCTCGCGCTGGTGATCGTCTTCGCGCTGGTGAGGTTGGCCGTGGCGAAGTGCCGCGCCATGAGGACCGCCGCGGCCGGCGTGACGGACGTGGACGGAAGCGGCGTCCTATACCAGCCGGTCCCGTCCTCGTAGTGCAGCGCGTCGCCGGGCTGCAGCGTCACGTCGCCGTGCAGAACGATGTCGCTGGTGGCGACGTCCTTCTGCACGCGCACCGTGCATGCGTCGACGTCGAGGTTCGTGAAGCTCGCAGACCTGATGATGCGCCGCGCGCCAGAAGCAGGCGCCGCGACCGCCGTGTAGGTTCCGGCGACCGTCTGCACGCCTTCGCTGCTCCCTTCGGTCGCCGAGTCCGCCGTCGTGTCGACCCACGCGACGGACCAATGCAGCGTCTCGCCGCCACCAGACAGCACGATCTCGAGAGTCTGCGATGTGGACGAAAGGTAGAGCATTCAGAGCCTCAGGTACGCGAGGCGCTTCGCCACGCCGAACTCGATGCCGCCGCCGCCACCAGGTGCAGCCTGCCAGGTCCAGTCGTCGCGAAGGAACTTGGTGCCGTCTGTGGTGCCGCTGGTCAGGATGCCGCGGAGCTGCGGCATGCTGAGGTCGGCGGGGTCGCCGGTGCCAGTCTCGCGCCCCTTCACCGTGGGCCCCGTCATCGACGCCAGCTTCGCGTTCGTGACGATGCCGTTGCCGAGGTCGACCGTGGCGATGCTTCCGTCCACGATCATGTTGGAGTCGACGCCACCCGCCGCGATGTAGTCCAGGAGCGCGTTGCGCGGCTGGTAGATCAGGGCGAGCAGAGCGACGTAGCTGGCGGGGATGTCGCCGCCGACGAAGCCCGCGAGCGTCCAGTTCCACTCGATCGAGACGCTGTTGACCAGCACGCGCTCGTTCGAGAGGCCGGCGTCGGCGCTCTTCACGACGTACTCGGCGCCCGTCGGCGCACCACCACCGCCGCCACCGGCTGTGGTGTCGTCGACCTTGACGACGTCGCCGGCCTTGCAGCGCACCACGTGCTCGCCGCGATCGCCGACCACCACCACCACGTCATCGCCGTCGACGAACCGCACCGTGCCGGCCAGGGCGTAGACCTGGCCAGTCGCGATGGTGTTGCCGAGGCGATCGACGGCCATGGGCTACTCGACCTCGACCCAGGCCAGGAAGTTGACCAGCGTCGTCGCCGTGCCGGCCTTCGTCATCACCAGCTCGAGCACGTCGTCGGCGAGCAGCGTGGCGTTCTGGTTCGGCGTGAACGCCAGCACCTGGTGCGCCACGAACTCCGTCGCCGGCGAGCGAACGCCGACCAGCGCGGTGAACGTGCCGACGGTGCCCGAGAACAGGTTGACCGTCGTGCCGGGCGCGGCGTTGGTGCGCTTGCGCAGCATCGGCTGCCACTCATTGCCGCTGCTGCTGGTGCTGGCGGTGTCGCACAGCAGCAGCAGGCGCTTCACCGTGCATCCGCGAGCGACCGCGCCGAGCTTCGCCGTGGTCGTCGCCGACAAAGACGCGATCGACACCTCGCACGGCAGCTGCGTGACCGACCCGGCGGTCAGCGGGAACACCTTCAGCCAGGCGCTGTCGGCCTGGTTGCGCATCTTCAGCCAGCCCTCGCTGGTGTCGGCCCAGAACTGGCACGGCACCGGCGTGGCGCTGTTCGGCGCCGCCGGCGCCGTCGCACCCGAGAAGTTGCTGCGCAGCGCCTCGAGCGCGTCGGGGATCTTGACGGCCACCGCCTGGACGCGTGAGTCGTTCAGGCCGGGCAGCTGGAAGGTCTGGGTCATAGGTAGGCCGTGTAGGTGAGAAGCCGCACGCGAACGCGGTAGCGGAGGGCTCGACGGCCGAGGGTCACGCGGACCTGCATTCGGCTTGCGAGCACGACGCCGTCGACGTGCGGGCGGTAGGCAGTCCAGGCACCGTCGACGTAGAAGCGGCTCTCGACCTGGGCCTGCGTGTGGCTTCCCACGACGCCGACCGGGCCTCGCACAAGGTTGGTTGCCGGGTCGTCTCCGACCGGCATGTCGTCGTCCTGCACGCGCTCTCGCCAATCAAGCCCCGGGGACGCAGGGCTTGCAGGACGACCAGACACCAACGCCCACAGAGCTTCGCCGATGCCTGGCTCGTCGTCCAGTTCGGACACCAGCCCATCCTCGATCTCCTCGGCGTCGAGGCGCACCTGCCAGAACCACGGCGCCTGGAACGTGCGGTCAAGCTCGACGCTGGTGTAGGTGCCGCTGAGCACGCCGCTCTGCAGCTCGAGCACCAGGTCGGTCGCGTTCCACTGGGTGCCGCTGTGGGTGCCGGCCGGCGACGGCGCGAGGTCGTCCTCGAGCAGCCGCTGCACGACATTCGGCGGCGACCATCCAGGGGCCGCGATCTGCACGATCGGGCCGTAGAGGCCGGACGGCGCGCGTGCTGCGAGCAGAAGCGGGACCCCCGCCGGCGGGTCCGCAATGGTTGCCCGTGGCGACCGCTCCCGAGCGAGCACGCGCGCCGCCGTCCAATTCGAACCAGCGCGCACCTCGACGTAGTCGATGCTGCGCTGCTGCATCTCGTCCCACTGCACGAGCAGGTCGTCCTCGACGATGTTCGCGCGAGCGCCGGTGACTGCCGGCGGCGCAGAGCCTGGGAACTCTTCGGCGACGAACTGCAGCTGGTCGCCCGTCTCCGGCGACACGGTCGCGCCATCCTGGCCGGCGATGCAAACCGACAGCCGATAGGCATCGCCCGTGCGCAGGTTCAGCAGCAGCTCTTCGGCAACCGTGCGACCGGCCAGCTCCCACTCGTCGCCGTCGGCGCGCTGCAGGTAAACAGCGGCCTCGGCGCCCTGGTAGCCACCCGGCTTCCGCCAGCGCGCCAGGTGCCCACCGGCAGTCGGCACAACCGACAGCCCGAGGATGTTCGGCGGCAGGCCCTGGTCGACGTCCTCGACCTCGACCGTCAAGCTCGAGACGCCGCGGGAAAGGTCCGCCTCCTCAATCAGACCGAGGAACGAGGCCTTGGTGATCGGATCGTAGGCGTCCGGCGTCCACTGGATAGCGCGCACCTGGCGCTTGAGGTCCTTCTGCAGGCTGATCGACACGATCTGGTAGGGCTCGACCAGCTTGTCCACCTTGCCGACGACGCAGGCCGCGCCGGGACTCACCGGCAGCGCCGACGACAGAACGCACGTCGAGACGTTGCGGCCGGCCAGCGTGCCGTTGGTGAAGCTGACGATGGTCCTGCGCTGAGGAGCTCCGTCGGGATCGCGCGCGCAGATCTGCAGTCCGGTCCCCGTCAGGTGATGGTCGACGACGACGCTCGGCACGCCGGCGTTGACCTGCAGCACCTGCATGCCGACCGGCACGTCATCTTCGAAGGGGCGCACCAACTCCTGCTCGAAGTCGATGACGTCGCCCACTTCCGCGGCCAGTGTCCACGGCCCGGCGGTGAACTGGATCTCTCGGCGAACCATCCGCCCGATGCGGTGGCGCCAGACGCCCTCGCGGAAGATCTGCGACGGCCGTGTCACGCCGTAGGCCTGCACGTCCTCGCTCTTCCATTCGTCTTGCCGTAGCGCCGTCGGGTCGTGCAGCGTCCCCTCAAGGTCCGGCACCTGCAGCGTGTCCTGCTCCCACGCCTTGTCCTCGTTCAGGAACTGGAACTGCAGCACCGTCGCACGCTGCGACTTGCTGCTCCAGGTGATCTGCACGTCCTCGCAGTTGCCGCTGGTGATCAGCTGCGTCGACGCCTTTGCCGGCGCGCCGCCGCCGCCGAGGTCCCAGTGCGCGTCGCGATACTGGTAGACGACGCTGACTTTGCCGTTGCGCATCACCGGCACAGCGCGGCCGGCGGCGAAGATCTGCAGCACCCACTCCCACCCAGGCTTTGGACTGTCGCCGACGATGTCGCAGCAGAACGCAGCCTCGCCCCACGGATCGGCTGGGTTCGGGTCCTGGTCGCAGAAAGCAGCCCAGTTTCGGAACGCCTGCAGGTCTACCTTCGATTCGGTGATGCGCCGGCCGAGGCCGTGCTTCGACAGCAGGAAGTCGAGCGCGATCCACGCCGGGTTCCGGCCAGGCGGGTGCGTGTTGAAGTTGAACGGCGCCGCCGGCACGTCCCAGCACCGCGGCGACCAGCCGTCGTCTTCGTCCCAGACACGCACCAGCATCAGATCGACCGGCACGGTGATCTGCGGCAGACCGCCTTCGAATCGCGCTCCAGCCTGCAGCTCGAGCGCGAGTAAGGCCTCGCCGGGGTAGCGCAGCGTGTGCGGCGTCGCCACCACTAGGTCGCGCCAGAGAACCTGCGTCACCGAGCTGGCGTTGGCTGGCGTAATGCGCCGGATCTCGATCTCGAGCGGCCCGTAGAGCGGGTCGAGAGAGTTGGTCAGCTGCAACGCGCTCAGCGTGATCGTCTTGGCGTAGTAGCCGACGATCCCCTGACTGCCGCTTCCGATGTTGAGGAACGAGAAGTTGATGTCCGCCTGGCCAGGGCGGCGCCAAACTGCCCGCAGCTGAACGAACGCCAGGGTGATGCCTCCAGTTGCATCCTGCGCGTACAGGCCGTTTGGCGCGGCCATCACGAAACTGATCGAACTGATCTGCTCGGTGCCCGACCAGGTGAACACGACGGTGTCGTTCTCGGCGTTCAGCTGCAGGTTTGGGCTGAACAGCTGGCGCACGCCGTCGAACGGCGGCGGCAGCGCTGGCTGGTCCATGGTCCCAGGACGCAGCCACGCCCGTATGCCGGGAGCCGTTGGCGATGCGTCGGGTATCAGGTTGCCGTTGATCCTGATGCCCTCGGGGATCTTGTCGCCTTGCACGCCGCCCTGGAACCCGCCCAGTGCGTCTCGTGCGACAGCCGGAAGGTCCCCGAATCGGTGCACCTGCCCGCCCATCACGCTGAGGATGACGCGCAGGCGATCGTCGAGGAAACCGGTCAGCACGTCTCGGTTGGCCTTGGCGTCCATCCAGATCACCTGCCCGCCGACAGCGTGGCGGCCGTAGCCCCATGCGATCGGTTGGCCGGGCCCGTACGACGTCTTGATGCCGTCCCAGGCGTAGGTCGCGCTGCTCTCGTCGCCGCGCGCCTGGGCTATGCCAGGTGGCTTCGGCCGAGGCGACAGCAGGTAGGAGGCGTAGGCCAGCGCTGCTGGCACCACGATGTACTGCACGACCCACAGCAGGATCGCGCCGATCGTCACTTCGCCCGTCTCCGGGAGCACGACCACCTGCTGGCCGTCGCGCAGCTGCACGTCGAGCCGATCTCCCTCGACGATCGCGCCGTCGACCGCGATCGCCACCGGCACGCTCTTCGGCACCGCCTCGGCGAACCGATCGAGCAGCGCGCGCGGGGTGATGCCGGCGTCGGCCGACAGGTCGACGTGGTCGACATGCTGCCCGAGCAGCCCGGATCGAACGAATACGCGGATCATGCTCTGACGAACCTCCAGACCTCGTTGGGGGCGATCGGCCAGCGGCGCAGAGGACACGCGTAGGCGCCTGTTCCTGGGGCCGACGTCAGCACCATGTCGCTGTCGACGATCGCGCAGCCAGGCACGCCGCCGCGCACGTAGACCAGCACGTCGCCGTTCTGCAGGGGCGTTCCGGTCGGCTGTCGTTTCCACCCGGCCGGGAAGCCGCTGGCCGCGTCGAGCTCGCCGCGCTCCCACGCGGCGCGGATCGATGCCCAGCCGTCCGGCGGTGGTAGGCCGCGGCGCGCCGCAACGGCGCCGACGACGCCAAGGCAGTCGAGGGCGGTGCCGATCTGCCGGCCGCCGCGCACCCACGGCGAGGTCAGGATGTCGCGCAGGTCGGCGGTCATCGTTGCCTCGTCAGGCCGATCTTCCCGCCGAAGCCTGGCACGGTGTCCTGCAGGCCGCGGGCGATCATGTCGGCGCCGCGCGCGATGCACGCGTCGATTAGTCCGGGGCAGGTGGTGAACGCCGAGAACGCGTTGCGCACATAGACGCAGCCGTCGCTGCCGAACTGCCAGCGGCACTTCGAACCGTGGCGATCGGCCGGCGTGAACACCTGAAACCAGTTCGGGGCCCCGAGCCGTAGCACCACCGCATCGCCCGAGGCGCTGGCGGCCATCACCTCGAGGTCGACCGACTCGAACTCGTGAGCCGGATAGGCAATCGACAAGGCTGCGCGCGGCACCAGGATCAGGCGAGCGGCGTTACCCTCGAGCCCATCGCCGGCGTGCAGCCAGCGCATCAGCATGCGCGTGCTGTTGTCGATCGTCAGCTGCACCTGCGTCAGGTCGCCGTCGTTGTTCTGCTCGACCGGCGAGAAGCTGAAGGGGAATGGATACCAGGTCGTCGTGTCCGGGTCGCCGAGCGGCCACTGCAGTTCGGCGTTGCCGTCACACAGACGCGTGATCACCGGCGGCGAGTCGACGTCGCCGCGGTCCAGGGTCAGCTCGAGCAGCCAGACGCTGCCCTGGCTCCCCTGCGGGCGTTCGAACTCCGCCTTCAGCGACGTGGGAAGGTTCCTCGTCATGGCCCAGTGAACGTCAGGATGGCCACGTCGACGGACACGGTGACGTTCCGGTGGTCGGCGGCCGCCATCTGCGGCTGGTTGGTGGACATGACGGCGACCGCCACGCCGCGCGGCGGGGTGTAGGCCCAGCTGAGGTTGGCGCGCAGGAAGTCGAACACCGCCTGGCCCTCGGCGCGCGGCATCGGCCCCCACTGCAGCGACAACTCGGAAAGCGGCTTCGACCCCAGTGGCCAGCTGCGACGGTAGCCGGTGCTGCCTTGGATGCTCGGCCGTTCGCTGCGCGTGCGCTGCAGCCGCGCGGAGGACGGCGGCGACGGTGGCGCAGGCAGCGAACCGACAAGGGGCGACTGGCGCGCCGGCGCGACGACGAAGGGCGCCGGCAGACCACCAGGCGGCGAGGTGATGTTCTCTGGGTCGCGAACGGGGTGGAACGCGACGAACTGGAAGTCGCGCAGCACCTGCGGCGTGGCGGGCGCGCCGGAACTGCCTGCGAACCCCACCTTCCACTGGATCGCCGGGGATCCAAGCAGGAACGCACGCTTGCCCATGGCGATGCACGAAGCGCCCTCACCACGCGACGCCTCGACCTGCGGCGGCAGCTTCTCGCCGAACCACGGACCACCGTCGTCTTCGAACACGCGGGCGCCGTGGCCTCCGAACGTTCCGGGAGCTTCGCGCATCACGCCGTGCACGAGCACGATCGGCTCGGTGAGCGTGCCGGCCGCGGGCCGCTCGATCGTGATCGCCGTGTCGCGCCACGCGTTGGTCGTCCGCGGCGCGCCGACGAGCAGCGGGCCACCTTCCGTGCGCACGTGCACGTCGGGCAGCGTGTCGATCCGGACGGCCAGGTGGTTGTAGCGCCAGAACATCGTCGCGCCTGGCGAAGGCGACCAGCCGCCGGCGGCAGCGCGCGTCGTCGAGTTGGTGTGCGTGTGCACCCAGAAGCCGCCCTGCTGGATCTGACCGACCTCGGCCAGCGGCCCGATCGGAGGCACCCGCGACATGCCCCACCCACCAGCACCGATCCGCGCCACGAACGAAGGAACTGTGCCGTCCGGCGTGTAGCCGAAGGCCCACTGCGTCGCCGGCATGTTGTAGACGCGCGGCTCGTACCAGACGTTCTGGAAGTGCAGCCACTGCTCGCCGGAGGCGCCGATCGGCGACGACAAAGCCGAGAAGGCGCCCGCGGCGCCAGGCAGCAGACTGGCCGGGTTGACCTGGTGCACGGCCCAGTGTCCGGCGGGGATCGCCGACAGGTCCCACCACAGCCACTTCAGGTCGGTGACGTCGAAGCCGGCGACGTAGGTCTGCGGGTCGCCGTTCCAGCTGGTGCGAGCCCAGATGCAGAGCTCGGTCACCGCAGGGTCGATCGACGAGCCGAGAACCTCGTCGGGCACCCCCGAGCTTACCAGCACCAGAAACATGAAGGGGATGCCGTCGTCGGACAGCGGCAGCGCCACGGTGTGGCTCGCGCGGTGGTGCGTGAATCGCAGCCCGGCGGTTGTGCCGAGGCAGACCTGGAACATGCCGCGGGCGAGGCCGCTGCCGTTCGTTACGCGGTTGCCGATCTTCCCCGAGATCACGAACGCGTACTGCCGCGCGCCCGACTGCATGCGGGTCGCCGGCAGCGTGTGCACGATCTGCCAACCGCCACCGCCTGGCGGGCCAGCGCCGGCCCCCATGCCGGTGACCGTCAGGCTCGGCGGCGCCTGCACGAGGTCGGCGTAGCGGATCTCGACCATCAGCGAGTCGCCCTCGTCAGGTCCTGGCGGAACCTGACGTTGGCCCCGCCGGCTTGTTCCGCGACGACCGCGGCGATCGTGCGGCCGTTCTCCATCAGCATCTGCTGCACGCCGCGGGCGTCGATTGCCGAGACATTGAAGTAGACGTGCGTGTCGCCGCCGCCGCCTCCGGTCAGCGTCACCGGGATGGTCCGGTTGTCGGGCAACGGCACGAACGCCTCGCGGTTGCGCCCCTCGCCGAACAGCGCCAGGGTCGGGCCGTTGGTCACGCCGCCGGCGGCGAACGCGCGCACCGGGGTGCCCATGTTGCCCTGCACGACGCCGCCCTTCTCGAGCGCGATGCCGCCGGTGCCGCCGCCTGGGTTGAAGATGCTCGACAGCGAACGGACGATGATCAGGCGGGTGATGATCCGTGCCAGGTCCTGCACGAAGCTGCGCGCGAAGTCCTTCAGGGCGTCCTTCAGCTTCTTCGTGCCGGTGAGGGCATCGGCGAACGCGTCGCTGAGGCCGTTGAAGCCGCCGGTCAGGATCTGGTTCGCGGCGGCCTGGCCGGCCCGACCGAAGTCGGTGATCTCGGCGATCGCGTTCTTCGTGCCGTCGCTGAAGCCTTCCCAGAAGTCGCCTCCGAACGCCACGCGCGCCTTCTCGCCGGCGTCCTTCGCGGCATTGCCGACGTTCTCCAGGTCACGCTGGACGTTCTTGGTGTTGAACACCGATGGCGTGCTCTGCGGCTCGGCAGCCGGTGCCTCGGTGATTCCCGCGTTGCGCACCGATGCCGCCGCCTGGTCCAGCTGCGCCGCCAGCTTGTCGCGCGACTTTCGGATGGCGCCGGCCAGACCCTGATCCAGCGTCACCTCGAGGTCGGCGAGCTCGGCCAGCTTGTCCTGCTCGGTTGCTGCCAGCCGCTCGACCCAGCGCTTGTTCCGAGCGTTGACGATCTCGTCCTGCAGCTCCTCGAGCTCGGCCCGAAGGCGGCGCACCCGAGCCTGGCCGATCTCGCGCACCTGATCGGGGTCGCCGAGGATCGACAGGATCTCGTTCGCGCGGGCGGTCGACGTGCCCGATCTTGCCTCGCTGAGGTCGCGAAGGTCCGACTTGATGGCTGCGATCCTGCTGCGAGTCGCCTTCTCGTCGATCAGGTCGACGCCGGGGATCTTCTCGACGGCTGCAATCAGCCCGATGACTGCTTCCGACGCCAAGCCGAACGCCTTCACCAGCCCTTCGCCGACGGCCTTGGCGATCGCGATGATGCCGTCCCTGTTGCTGGTGATGCCCTTCGCGAGGCGCTCGAAGATCGCGATCGCTTGCGGCCCGAACTCTTCGATCAGCGAACGGGCAACGTTGCCCAGCGCGTTCTGGATCTTCGTCAGGCTGTCGTTCAGCCGCTCGGCCACCTCGGCCTGCTGCTGCGTGACCGTGGCGCCGCTGTCGCGCGCGTCGCGGATGCCGTCCTGGAACTTGCGCAGCCCGTTTCCCAGCACCGGCAGCAGGTCGAGGAACTGCTTCGGCAGCACCTTGCCGAGGGCAACGGTCTTCTCCTGCGCGGTCGAGTACTTCTCCAGGCCGGCGGCCATCTTCTCGAACAGCTGCGACGGGCCCAGCGTGCGCAGGTCCTCGATCGAGATCCCCAGGTCGGCGAACGCGTTCTGCAGCTTGTCGGTGCCATCTGTGCGGGCCTTGCGCGCCTGCGTCTCGAGCGCCTTCAGCACGCCGCCGAAGTCCTCGGCGCCGACGCCGGCGAGCTCGAACGAGGCCTGCAGCTCGGACAGGTTCTCGACCGTGTCGCCGGTAGAGGCCGACAGCTTCAGCAACGCGTCGGCCTGCTCGCCGAACGACTTGATCGACGACAGGCTGAGGAACGACGTGGCCAGCCCGATCACGGCGTTCCGCAGGTTGAAGACGCTGCTGAGCATGCCCTTGCTGCGGTCGATGATCGCCTTGCCGAACGCCAGGAACTTGCCCTGCATCTGGCCCAGCGGCTTCGTCATCAGGTCGATCAGCTTGGCGGTGATCGACAGCTGCCGGTTCTCGCTACGTGCCACGGGTCACCTCTTGGCCTTGGCCTTCTGCCGTTCCTGCTCCGCGCGCACGTCCTGCCAGTGCCGCAGCTCGGAAATCGCCAGCGGGTAGATCTGCACCCAGGTCGCGGCCTGGTCGCGCCAGCCGCCACCCTCGGGCAGCACGCCGTGCTCCACCATCGATGCCGCGGTGAGCACCTCGCGCTGGCGCTCGTCGGCGATCTTGTTCGGGCACCGGTGCACCGGCATCTCGCCGCTGCCGCCGCAGTGCCGGCAGTCGCCGTCGTTCCCCTTGCACACAAAGCAGCGAATCGACGCCACCGGCGTGTCGGCCGGTGCGTCGCATCCCCACTTCGCTCGCGTGTCGGGGTCGCCGCATTGTGTGCAGTCCTGTTCGAAGCCACAGCCGCGGGGTGCCAGGAACACCCCCGCGGCCACGATCAGTTTTTTGCGTCGTCGACCGTGGCCTGGTTGGCGTCGACGATCGCATGCGCCAGCTCGAGCAGCAGTTCGCTTGGGATCGCGTCGAGCGTCTTGTCGGTGACCGGCTTCTGGATCTCGATGCCGTGGATGGTCACCGTGCGATCGCTGCGCCGGAACTCGGTCTCGTTGCCGTCGGCGTCGCGGAAGTTGGTCCAGCCGCGCAGGCCTGCCGCCAGCGCGACCTTCACCCACTTCCGCACCTGCCCCTCGGCGATCAGCTGCAGCAGCGCCAGCAGCGTGTCGTGGCTGAGGCTGGCCAGCTTGAACGTGGTCTGCTGCTCGGCCGGCAGCTCGCGCTCGGCCTGCAGGACGTACGGGATGTTCTCCCGCGTGCTTCGGGAGACGACCATCAGAGCTGCACCAGGTAGATCTCGTCGTCGCCGGACTCGACGACGGAGCGGGCCTTCAAGGTGATGTCGAAGGCGGCAATTCCGTTGGCGTCCGCCGGCGTCGCCTCGGTGACCTGGCCGTTCGGCGTGATCACGCCGACGATCTGGCCCTTCGTGCTGCCGAGCAGGTGCGCCGCGCGGATGGGAGTGCCGGCGTCGCGGATCGCCTCCCAGTCGAATGCGCCGTGCACCTGATCGGTCTGGAACGTCACCGTCGGGTCGCGGTCGGTGACGTTGCTGCCGGTGCTGCCGCCGGCGCGGTTGGCGTCGAGGTTCGGGTTGACGGAGCCGCCGTTGCTGATGCCGAGCCGCTTCGTGGTCAGGCGGTAGAGGCCGGAGCCACGGCCATAGGCGCAGATTGCGCCGAGCAAACGTGGCGCGCGGATCGCCGAGAGGCCGGTCGTCGCCACGGGCTGCGTGTCGATCGCCGGCCCCAGGTCGCCCTGGAAGGTCCAGGTGAAGGTCAGCGGCTGACCGACATCCGCCTGCGCCTGGAAGTCCAAGCGACCGCCAGTCGCGTCCCTTCGCCGGCCATCGAGGTTGTGCCGAGCGGTCAGCGACGGGGTCAAGATCTGCACCGGGTCGGCGCTGATCGTCGCCGTGCTGGTGCCGTTGGCCGTGCGCAGGGTGTTGCCGTTCAGCATCTGGCCCCACAGCAGCACGACGTTCATCGAAGTGAACGAACCGTTGTCGGCGATCACCAGCGCACCGCCGACCTTGGAACCGGACACCTCGACGTCGAGGGCTTCGCCGACGGATGGCGTTCCGCTCGACCAGGCGCCGGTGCTAACCTGCACCTGCTTCTGGCTCGTCGGCTGGTACGCGACGCCCTCGTAGTCGGCGACGGCCGATGCGGTCGAGGTGCTGCCGCTCGACTCCGCGGTGGTCGCCGCCGCGGTGAACGTGCCGGCCAGGACGACGACGGCCAGGTGGCCACCGCTGGTCTGCAGGCGATCGACCAGCACGCCGCCCGACGTGAACGCACCGACGACCACGCCGCGGATCGTCCCCGAGCTCTGCTGCACGATCTCGCCGACTTGGAAGCCCGTGCCGGTGATGGCGCCGAGGGTCAACTTCTTCAGCGTCGCGACCTTGTATCCGCTACCGAGCAGCAGCTTGCCCCACTCCGGTGGATCGACCGGCAGGGTGACGTCGCCGCTTCCCCGCATGTCGGTTTCGAACGTGATCTGCCGCGTCGTGCGGCCGATCGACGAGAACGACTTCGACAGAGAGCCGCCGGCCGGCGCGCGCTCGAGCTGCTCGACGTTGTCGCTGTAGTTCGGGTTGAAGATCTGGATCGCGTCGGACGCGCCCGGGTTGGACGACACCCCCTCGGAGGTCTCGACCTTGATCAGGAGCTGCTGGCGGCGGGTGATGGGCATCGGGGTTCCTCAGTCGTAGGCGAGGGCTTCCTCGACCTCGCCAGCCACAGAGCTGGCGAACGCGGGGCTGGCCCACTGGATGGTTGGCGGTTCGCTCCACTTCACGCGCGCGACCTCGCCGCCCGGCAGGCGCAGCTGCCAGACCGCGTCGGGGTAGCCGGCGAAGTGCGCGTCGATGGCCATGGCCGTGGCGTGCACCAGGCCGATCCACGACAGGCGGAAGCGGCGCGGCTTCACCTGCGGGTCGGGGATCGAGCCGAACGGCAGCTGGCCCTCGGAGGTGACCAGGCGCACCGAGTCGTCGACGTGGTCGACCTGGTGCGGAGGCGGCAGGGAGTTGGCGCCGATCGAGGTCACTGCTCGGGGTCCTCGATGCTGTGGCGGTAGGTGAAGGTGAGGCGCAGCAGGGCATAGACCTGGTGCGCTTCCTCGCCGGCTTCCGGCGTCGCGATGTCGTGGCCGTCGACGCGCACGTCGGTGAACGCGGGCTGCAGCCCCCAGGAGTCCGGCGTGTGGATCAGCTGCTCGGCCTGCGTGACCAGGCGGTCGAGGTAGCTGTAGGGGTTGGCGCTGCCGGTGCTGCCGTCGCCGTCGAGCGTGTCGTCGGCGTCGCTGGCCCGGGCGGCGATCTCGACGCCGACCGTGAGGGTGGCGTCGTAGAGGTCGCTGGCTGCCAGCACCTTGGACTCGCCGAGGGCGAAGATCAGGGCAACGACGTCGGTGTCCGTTGGCCACGCAGTCTCGTCGCGGCGCAGCGTCGCGTGCCACTTGTCGAGCGTCGCCAGGCGCTGCTCGAGGGCCTGCAGGATGGTCCAGCGGATGCTCGCCATCAGAAGTCCCTCGGGTTCAGTTCCTGCAGCTGCTTCTCCATCCGGTCGGCGGCGCCGCGCCACAGGGTCTCGCGCTGCGCGGCGAGCTCGTCCCACGTCCGGTAGAAGCCCAAGGTGGGCTTCATGTCGACGACGCGCTTCAGCACGAAGCGCAGGCGGAGGCGCTCGCGCAGAGCCGGCGCGCTCTCGCCCTTCTTCGGGCGCCCGCGGCCGCGCACCTTGGTGACCTCGTACAGCACGCCCTCGCCGGGGAACTTCTTCGACGGCCGGAACTCGAGGCGCTTGTCGGGGTTCTTCGCCTTCCACCTCTCCGGCGTCTTCGGCCGCGTCTTGATCGGCACGGCCATGAAGCCTGCGCCCGACCGGACGTCCTCGCCGAACTCGTGCACGCGCAGCACGACGCTGCCGGCGAAGGCCTCCGCCTGCATGCTCCGCAGGCCGGCGACGGCCTCGGCGACGGTGCCAGCGCGCTGCTCGCGCGGCTGCACGCGGTAGACCACGTCCTCCTCGCGCGGCGTGTCCGGACCCTCGTTCACCGGGTAGACGCGGATCGCCTTGCTGCTGCCGTCCTCGCCGCGGCGGCCGAACTGCGTGCCCTTGCGGCGCAGCCAGTCGAGGCGGTGCAGCACGAAGCACCGGTGCAGGAACCCCTGCAGCCAGAAGTGCGCGATCTTCGGCGAGAGCGAGATCACGCGCTCGACGGCCTTCACGTCGACCGTGACCTGCAGGGTCTGGTCGGTGCCGGTGGCGCGCAGCGGTGCCAGGTCGCCGGTCATGCTTCCACCTCGACGACGAAGCGCGAGCTGTCCTGGGAGACGACGCGCACCAGCTGGCACTCGACGGGTTCCTCCCCCTCGCGGGTGACAACCAGGACGCTGTCGCCCTTGCTGATGACTGTCACCCCGACGACGTCGTCGCGCGGGATCTCGATCTGGACGCGGCGACGCGTTGTCGCCCTCGACGAAGGCGTAGCCGGCTGCAGGTCGAGGCGCTTCACGATCGCAGCAAACGTGCGTTCGGGCGCCCCCGACTTGAACCGCCAGGTCACGTCCTCGGCCCACCCCATGCGGGTCGAGCCGATGATGGACCTGGTGATCCGTGCGTCCAGATCGCGGAGGCTCACGGGGCGGAGGCCCTCCGCCCGCGGCCAGGCGCGGCCGGCGCCGGCGCGGGCTTCGGTTCCGTCGGCGGAGCTGCGGCGAACTCGAGCTGGACCTGGCCAGCCACGAACATGCCGACGAGCTCGCCGGGGGCGAGCTGCTGCTCGACCTCGACGGTCCCGAGAAGCCGGCCGGTGCCGGTCTCGCGCATCTCGAAGCGGGTGGCCACTACGCCACCATCGCGCCCTTGAACGACACGGCGATGCGCTGGCCCGAGACCAGGTACAGCACCTTGCCGATCGCCGTGCCGGTGACGGTCGCGGCGCGCTCGATCCGGAACGTGTTCTCGTCCGTCGCCTCGACGACCGAGGCCGCGGCGCCGACGTCGGACTGCGCGGGCGTCTCCGACGTGATGTCGAGGATCACGCCGCCCTGGACCTTGACGCGGATGCGGCGCGCGCCGTCCGCCTCGCCGCCGACGGCGACACTGGTCTCCATGGCGAAGCCGGCGAACGTGCCGGCGCCGGCGACGTTCTCGAGGAAGCCGCCGTTCAGCTCGAGGGCTGCGCCGGCGTAGATGGTCTGCCCGGCCTTGACCGGGACTTCGAACAGGTCGATCTCCGGGACACCGACGAGGTAGTCCAGGAGACGTTCGGTGGTAAGTGCCATTGCGAATGCTCTGCGGTAGGTGGTTCTTGCTTGCGGGGAACGGCGGGGCCGGAAGCCCCGCCAACGCAATCAGGGCGCGCCATCGCGCCCCGACCGCGGCTCAGGTGAAGCTGACGCGGCAGGCCTGGTCGAAGCGGCCGTAGCCGCCCGCGCAGACGCGCTTCGTCTTGAACAGGTGCACCTCGTCCTCGAACCCCTTGTCGCTGTTGTCGGGGTTGCGGTCCGAGAACTTCGTCGGCACCTCGTCCTGCCAGAGCAGCGCCTTCACGTCGCTGTCAGCACGGAACACGTCGAACGTGGTCGTGCTGGTGAGGCGCGGGTTGCTGCGGACCTCGATGGTGAAGTCGCTGTTCTTCAGCGTGTTGCTGGTGCCCGACGCCGGGTAGTCGTTGCGGGTCGCGGCCAGCAGCGCCGTGAACATGTTCTGCGGGCACATGACCAGGAACGACTCCGCGAACTCGTTGCGCGGCTCGCCCTCGTCGTCCTTGAAGCCCTGGATCTGCACGATCGCCGCCAGCACGGCATCGATGGCCTCCTGCACCGTCGGGGCCGCCGGGGTCGTGATGTCGCGGGTGATCAGGTTGACGACCTGGTCGCCGTTCAGGTTGCGGTGGTTCGACGCGTGGAAGAAGGCGACGCCGTCGTAGGCGTTGCCGTTGGCGTTGAGCAGCTGCGTCATCAGCTTCTGCGGCAGCTGCGCCGCACGCGCCGCGCGCTCGCGAACACGCGCCAGGATCTGGTCGGTCTTGTCGCGACGGAAGTCGTCGTCGTCGATCTCCAGGATGTTCTGGTACGTCTTGTTCTTGAGGCTGAGCTCGAACGGCTTCAGGCCAGCACGCTTCGTGGCCTTGGCGCCGCGCTCCTGCAGGCTCGGGGCATCCGAGACGAACGTGTAGGTCTCGGTCTCCTGGTTGGCGGTGTAGACCGACGCGAGCTTGGGCACCCAGCTCGCCATCGACACCTCCTCCAGTCGCTTGAAGAACGCCCCGATGATCGCGCGCGATCCGAGGCTCTTGAGGGTTCCGGTCATGGTCGTGGTCTCCTGTCTGGTGGTTCGGGGAAGGCGCGCTCACGCGCGCCGGTTGGGGCTCAGGCCGTCGCCTTGTCGAGCTTGGCCTGGCCCTTCTGCTCGGCCTTCTTGAAGGCGAGGTACGACGCCTCGTCGCCGAGGAACTCGTCGCGGAGATCGGCGCTGGCGCTCCACTCGCGCTTCCACTTCTCGACGCCTTCCGGCATCGCCTCGGTCTGGCGGTCTGCGCTGGTCGTCACGCCGGAGCTGTTGCCCGCGGCCATCGACACCGTCGAGGTGCCGGTCGGCACGGCCACGCGCGCGGCGCGGTCCTTGTTCAGCTCGGCGATCGCATCGCCGACCGGAGTGCCTTCGCGCACGAGCTTCGCCACCAGCTGGTGCTGGCTGGCATCGGCGGCGCCGTGGATCGCGGCGGCGCGCTGGCGCTCGGCGAACACCGGGTCGACGGCGGCGGCCGG
>JACCDR012073302.1_pt1 | contig 29964 bp, 33 predicted proteins | sample 7446431 | NCBI WGS metagenome assembly JACCDR01 (sample SAMN15323443, study PRJNA562643) | freshwater metagenome | isolation source: river surface water | place: USA:Blue River Watershed | collected 2017-08-17
CAAACTCCCCTGTGCCGTGGTCTGCGCATCGGAGATAACCTTCATCTCCCTCGCGCCGCGGGTGCGTTTCTCGAACTTGATATCCTTGACCGCGTTCCTCACCACCTGCGCGGCCTCATACTGTGCCATCGGGGACTTCGAGCCGAATACGGCGAAGTCCATCGCGTCGGACACCTTCTGCTGCTGCGCGTAGAGGTCTCCCAGCCCGGCGTCACCCGCCGCCCGGAGCCTGATCGCGGCCTCTTCGGCCTTCAGCCCCTCATCCACCGCCCGATCCCGCGGGAGTTGTGTCCCACGGGAGGTCATCGGCGCCCCAGGCGCTCGCTGCTCAAACATCTCCGGCAGCGCGCCCTGTTGGCCGGCGCTCACCTTGAAGTTGGCATCCGGCCCGAGGGCCTGCTTCACTCGGTCGTCAAGGCTATCGGCCAGGGGCTTGCCTTCCGCGAGCCGCTCACTCTTCTTATACGTCTCCAACATATCAATTGGAGACCCCTTGGCGAACTGCCAAATCTTCTTCGCGATCCCCAACGCCACGCCAGTCGCGAGGGATGCCCCGCCGGCCGCAATCGCATGGCTCATCGCGTTTGAGTGGATGTCCTCATCCGAGAACATCGGCGGCTTCCCCTCCTGGGCGAGCCGCTCATTCGCCTGTTCGAGGCGCTTGATCCTGCCGTAGTACGCCGCGCCGAACGTAGCCGCGGAGTTGCCAATCGTCACGCCCGTCCCGACACCCACAGGGCCAGCCGGCATACCTGCGAACCCGCCGGCCGTACCGCCAACGAGACCGGCGGCGCCCTCCTGTAGGACCTCCCGCATCTCCGGCGCGGCCGCAGCCACGTCCTTGAAGAAAGAGGGCGTCCCTGCGCCGGCGAATAGGTCCCACTTCCCCGTCTTGGGGTTGACCCACTCCAGCATCTTCGTCCCCGGGCCGACCCGGAGGTTCTCAATCGGGTAGTCAACTTTCAAGTCATTTGAGATAGCGCGCCGGGCAATCTCCAGCTCCAGCTTCGGGTCATTCATCGCACCCCAGGCGAGCGCCGCGTTGAAACGCGCAGCCGCGCTCACACCTTCCATCCCAACGTCAGAACGCTGGGCGCGGCCGTAGACCGACGAGCGATCCGAGAGCCTATACTCCGGCCGGGAACCCCTCGCGCCGGCCGGGAGCTTCCGCCCCTTGCCAGCAGCCCCCTGCTCCTCCTTGACATCGCCCCCGAGGCCCAACTCCTGCTCACTCATCTCCCAGAGGTTCTTAGCCTCAGACCTCGGCGTCCCATCGGGGGTGAGCCCCATCTCCTCCGGGCTCATCTCCCATAGGTTCTTCGGCTCCGGGGTCGAGCCGGTCACGATCCCAGATGGGGTATCCTGCGGCGCCATCCCAGGGGTGACGTAGCCACTAGGATCGCCCTGGCCCATGATCCCAGGCATACCGGGATCGGCCGTCCGCGATAGCCGCTGGTCAGCCTGCGGGATGAACTGGGGTTCCCCATCCTCGGGGAACTCCGGGTCTAGCGGGTAACGTGCCATTAGCGATCCGTCTGATCCGGGTCAATTGACCAATTATCCGGGGTATTTGTCCCGCCATTGAAGAGCATCCACATCCCGGTCTTCGGGTTCTTTGCGCGGAACCCTCGGGGGATCACGGACCCCGTAGCGCGAGTTGGAGTGCCATCCCCTCCGGGACCACCCTCCTGCCCAGCACTCGGCCGCTGGATATACTGCCCCAGCCCTCGCTCGGGGAGCATGTCCCGCATCCTCTTGACCTTCCCAATCCCGCCCTTCCCATCCGGCCGTTCCCAGCCGGGCTCTTCGATGTCAACAGCATCGTCGAAGCTGGTGATCGTCCGGCCCACCACCTCCCGAAGCGCCGAGCGCAACTGGACGGTAGAGCCGAACTTCCCACCGATTTCATCAATCGCCTGCTCGACCTCCTTCGCCGTCACGTTGCCAGAGCGGGAGTTCGCCTGGGCGATCTTGAACGCGAGCGCGAGGAGGTTGGACTGCGTGGCCGCCGAGAGGGCCGCCCCCTTGTTCAACCCCTTCAACTTATCCCACGACCCCTTATACGAGTTCGGGTCATTACTGATCCCCATCTCAGCCATCGTCCGCAGCGCGGCGGGGACCTGCTCTGAGATGGCCTGCCCAACCCGGGTCGCGAGGCCGGTGAGACCCACCACCCCAGCGCCGCCCTGATCAAGTTGATCCTCAATCCTCTGCGCCATCCGCACAGCGTCCATCACGCTCTGCTGCCGGGCGACGAGTTTATTACGACCCTCGATCTTCGACTGAAGGTCCCTCGTCTGCGCCTGCTCGCCCAGGTCGATATTCACCCCACCGCTGAGAGAGGAGATGTTGTGGATGTAATCCTCCCCAAAGGCATCCTTCTTATACGTGACCTCGAAGTGCTTATCCTTCGGGAGATCGTGGCCCTTCAGCCGCGGGTCATCACCCCTCATCCCAATCGCCCGGGAGACCTCCCAGGGCTTCTGGGTCTTGGGGTTCTGATACACCTGCCGCGGACCCTGACCGGTCGTCTGGTTCTGGGTCACCAGCGCAGAGCCCTCAGGCACCACCTGGCTCTTATCCTCACCAAACAGCATCTCCCGGGTCTTCATCACGGTATCCATGATCTTCGCCGGGTCTTGATCCAGGATGTTCTTATTCCACACCGGGTCGCGGTGGAGCATCTGCTGGAGCGCGCCGGGAGGGAGATTGGGGTTCTCCTCCTTCAGCTCAGTGAGCCGCCGCATGATATTCCCATGCGCGATGCTCGTCTCTCTGATCTTCTTATCCGCGAGCCCCTGGGCGATCTGATCCTGCGTCGGGACGCCGTTCATCCGGTCAAAGAGCCCCGTCAGCGACCCCTGGGGGTTCGCCGCACGAGGGGGCATGAAGGGCTCGAGCTGAGCCCTCCGGGCAATCTCCGGGTCCTGCGGCGCCGGCTGCTGGGGCTGGTTTGTCCCAAACAGCGAGCCAAAGAGGTCTTCAAACGGCCCTGCCATGTCTTATACCCCCTTCGGGAAGGCTGCGGAGAAGGCGTTCGTCAGCCCTGGGACGATGCCCTTGTAATCCACATCCTTGCTAGTCTGCTGCCCAAACCCACCCTGCTGTGCAATCGGAGCACCAGCCGCGATCTGGAACGCCTGAAGGAGGGAGTTGATCCTCTCCTGGAACATCTTCATTCCATTCTCAATCCCCACCTGCTCGATGAGCCGCGGGAGCGCCTGCGCTTGCAAGTTCGTCACCATCGTGTCTACATCCTGCTGTTGGAGCTGGATGGCCTGCTGCTGGCGATTTCGCTCGCTCTCATACCCCTGGAAGGACATATTCGTGGCGATGTCACCGAGGGCCTGCGCGCCCTTTCCGAACGCGCTCGCCGCTGCGGTGTCAAACGCCGTACTCCCGCTCTTAAGCGAGAGGTTTGGCGACCTCAGGCCGCCTCCGATCTGCTGCCCGGCGGCTGTGAACACGCCCGGAAGCTGCCTTCCCAACGTGTCGTTTAGCGCGTCCTGCGTCGGGCGCTGGGCGGCCTGGATTGCGCTTTGGAGGAAGGGGTTCGACCCCTCCTGCCCCGGCAGGAAGAACCCCTGGAGGGTCCGATTTAGCAGGTCCGCCCGGTTCGGGTTGTACGCCGCGCCGGCCACCTGCCCCAGCGCCGTGATCTCCTCCGGGAGAATTCCGGCGACGAGGGGTCCGTTGTACTGCGGCTGGTTCTGCGCGAAGTTCGTCAAGCCCGAGGTCAGGAACCCCCGGAGCGGCTTCAGCTCCTCCGGTGTCGTGTCCCTGGTCTCGCTTGTCTGCTGGGAGGTCTTCTTCCCCCCTCCGAACCACTGTTGTAGGCTTCCCATTTTCCTCACCTATCTCGAATTCCACCACGGAGGCGATTTTCCTCACCTTCCCGCCTCGGTGGAAGCTCCGCGCCCAGACACTATCCGCCCGGCCGCTGTTGTTCATCGCCTGGAACTTATCATACCCCCACCCCTTGATCCAGCTCGTGATGGCGGAAATGAGCAAATTCTTGGCTTTCGCGCCGCCCTGGCATTGGAAGTGAACCACCCAGGGCATGTCTTCCATCGCATTTCTTGGCAGACAGGCGATGGCGAGCCCGATGAGCTGGCTGTCGGTGCCAACAACAAATACGCCCGCCGTCTCATCCCTCACCCGGGTGACAACTTCTTGCCACACCCGAGTGTCGGTGGTCCAGAGGGCGAATTGTTCTTGCAATTCCGGGAGCCGCCAGTGGTGCTCCAGGTGAATTCTTGCCACGTTATACAAGAGGGACCCCCGTCCTATGTCAAGTTATTGCAACTTCTTGTTGATCCTATTCGCCGCCCCCTGGAGCTTCCGCAGCTCCTCCCGCGTGCGGGCGAGGGTGTTCTTGTATCCCTTCAGCTCATTCGCGAAGTAGTCCCGCTGCTTCGTCAGCTCTCGCCGGGTCTCGAGACTTTCAGCGCTCGCGTAGAGGTATGCACCATACATGCACCCCAACGTGACGACAATGCTCGCCCCGTTTTCCATGATATTCTTCACCCCGGGATAGATCAAATCCCACGTCCCTGAGGCAACTTTCATCATGAAATTGATGACTGTGCTCCCCCCGAGGAAGAGCACCGCCGCAGTGAGCCCCAGCCCGATCAGGGTCATCGCCCCGAACCCGAGTGTCGGGACGGCGAACCACGCGAAGGGGTTAAAGAGGTTCCACAACAGGTCCATCGCCCGTCTCCTTCTGCTTATCCGCCAGGATGAGCTTGTCCAGCAGGTTCAGGATGATCCAGAACCCTCCGGCAAACACCACCAGCGCGATCAACGTATTCAGGGAGAACACCCCACTTAGCGCGGGGAAGATGCTCTGGGCGAGACCCAGATTATCCGCCGTGAACCACCCGCCGACGGTGGTCATCACCGTGGTGAGGCCAATCTTCACCTTATCGATCAGATTGATCGAGGGGGTCTGGCGTCTGATCTCCGGGACGGAAGTGGGCGCGGTCTTCTCCAGCAACATCTGATAGAGGGGCATCACCCCGAGCTGCTGATCCACCGCGGAGCTGGAGTACACCCCATCGCTCACGTACTTCCCGCCCTTATACAGGGTGGTCCCCGACCACAGATAAGGGCTCACCCGCCCCTTATTCCGATAACCCATCCCATTGAACGTCTCAGCGAACCAAGCCACGCCCTCCATATCCCACGCCGGCGGGAATACGGATTTCTTAATCCTGATCGCGTCAATCGCGGCTTCGGTCCAGGTGGAGAACGGCCCTCGGCCCTTGGGGACCCGGTACGTCTTCCGCCCGGTCCCGATGATCTTATCGCCATTGTGCAACACCCCAGAGAAGGACCCGCTCGCCTCTCTCCAGTGGAGCGCGGCGACGAGTTGCCACGGAACCCCGGTCGCCTTGGTGACGGGCTCGTACTTATCCCGATTTCTCAAGATGTACGCGCACGCTCGCTCATACGCCCCCACCCAGGAGGGCTTAAGCTCCGCCTGGGCAATCTCCCGGGAGTACGTCTCCCTCAACCCTGCTGCCGTCCATGCCATGATCATCACTCCTATGAGTGCCACCCGTCTCAGGCGGCTGAGTATTCCGATATTACCTCACTCGATGTACTCGGTAACGATGATCCGCCCGGAGCCGCCTGTGGCCCCAGCGAACCCGCTCGTACCCGCGGTTCCACCTCCCCCTCCTGCGCCCACTGCGTAGGAGTAAGAAGACGACGGCGCGTCGATTGTGAGGCGGGAGTACCCGCCTCCACCGCCCCCACCGCCTGCGGGGGTGGTCACACCACTCCCTGCCGCCCCGGCTCCTGCACCGGTGTTCGCCACACCCGCCACACCGGCCGCCCCAGGGGTCGCCCCTTGGGTCCAAATCCCGAGGAATGGGCTCCCGCCGCCGAACCCGCCCGGTTGGGAGGTCGCATTCTGTCCACCACCCCCGAGCTGCCCGGTCACATTCACATCCCCGCCGGAGCCTGCGCCACCTGCGCCGCCCACGCCGGAGACATCACCTCGCGTCCCACCGACACCCCCGCCGGCCGAGACGGTGGAGAACGTACTTGCGCTCCCGTTACTCCCAGCGCCGCCGCCAGTGCCACTCCCGCTACTCCCACCACCGCCGCCCCATACCTCAACCGTGAGGAAGGAACACCCGGAGGTGACATTATGCGTCCCACTTCCCGTCGTGTACGACGTGACCACAGTGGTCATCGCCGCCGGGGTCGTCCCAACCGGCTGCCACGAACTCCCATCGGAGTACACTAGCTGATCAAGGTCCGTATCATACGCCACCGCTCCCGGGTAATCTGCCGCCGGTGGGAGGTCCGCCGTGGCGTAGCTCGCGAGTGGGAGCGGCGCCTCCATCGGCTCAGTACCATCCTTAACCAGCGCGGAATTGATCCTCCTCGCGTGGTCGATGAGTACGAGCAAATTAGCCTTCGCCGCCGCCTGCTGCTCACTGACGCTCCCCGTTCGAGCGGGGGGAAGAGAAGGGACGGGCTGGACGGGATTAGCCATCACACTTGTGCTCTCGCATTGCTGCGAGCGTCCCCCTCAACTCTTCACCACACTTCCGACACTTCCCCCGCCAGATGGCGGCGGCGTCAACTTCTTTCTGCTTCTCCCGGGCGGCAGGGGACATCCCCAACCTCCGCCCTAGTGCCACTGGGGTGCGAGACTTCATCTGAACCCACCCGCGGTCACATCCGTGTCATAGCCGCTCATCGTCCACGGGTCGCCGTTGTTCCCAAAGCGCAGCTCGAAATACCTTCCCCGGCGGAAGGGGCTCACGAAGTGGCCGCCCTCCGGGAGGGAGGTGTCGAACACCTCCGTGTCCGTGGTGGTGATCGGCCCCTCGGCGTGGTCGCTCAACCTCACCGTCACATCTAACGTAGCGGAGGTATCCTCCATGAATGGGTACACTCGCTTGAGGAGCCCCCTCATCCGGCCATCACCCAGCGCTCGCCTGTTCGTATTGACCCAGCTCACAAGTGGTACTCCATCCGCGGACTGCGCCCCGTTGATCGTATACACATACCCATCCCCGCTCCCCATGAGGGAGATCGGGAACGCGGCGAACAGCGTCGCGTCATTCCACCGGAAGGCGACATCCTCCCACGCCTCATTCACCTCATCGAACGTAAGCGCGCCCGCCGTGACACCATACCCAGAACAGAGCCACGGCCCCTCGCGGCGGGAATATGGCGTAGGAACGCGGTCCCCCACCTCTTCAAGATAGTGCTCCACGTATCCGGTATCGGCGGCTGCGGTTTCATCTCCGTTCCCAACGTCACTCGTGAGCGGGACCGTCCAATGGAGTTCGCCCCTCTCCTCCGAGAAGTGCGTGTGCCCCAGGGGCTTCCTGAGCTGGTCTCGCCTGTTGAGGACCTCCCGCCAGACCTGCTTCCCGACCTCGTTGATGGTCGCGCCATCGAATAGATATTGGCTGTCCGTGCTGAGGAATTCATGGTAATCACCGAAGTTAGCAACAAGGCGCTGCGCAATGAGACCAACTCCGTTGGAGACATCGCGGAACACAAAGATAAGTGGATCACCAATGAACTGAATGATAGTGATTGTGAACTCGGAGTAAATCGCGAGATTGTCCCCCAGGTTGCGCAGAGCCAGGATGGCATCCACCCCGGAGTGCGCCCGGAAGACGCCCGCGAGCCCGAGCGCGATCTCCAGCGGCTTCTGAATATCGGAGTTGTAGAACGTGGTCGGCAGCTCATCTCCCCCATCCGTGCTGATGTTCGCGTAGATCATCATATTCTTATAGACATTGATCTCGCGGCACTTGAACCCGAGGGAGGAGCGGGAGACCACCTGCGCGGCGTTCCCATCCCACGTCACAACGTAATCCACCCCATTCGTGGCGAACCACAGGTCATCCCCCGTCCCATCATCAGGCGCGACGAACGTAGCTGTGCTCCAGACGGAGTTCACCTCTCCCGTGAAGGTCCGCCGGATGGTATACTCCTGCGCGGCGAGCGGTGTCGGAACCCCGACCCCCGTGAGGGTGAGGGTCGTGTTTGTCACATCGTCAATCTCATACCACGTCGCCCCCGGGTCCGTCTCATCATCCGCCCCGAAGCTGATGAAGTCCCCCGGCTTGACCCCTTCATCGAGCCAATCCGGCGTCCCGGTGTCAATCGTCACATCCTCCGCCGTGACATCGACCGTCCCGACGTTGTATATGGGATTGATATACTCCGCGGTGTCACTCTCCGGGCTGTAGTTGAAGAGGTCCCTCGTAGTCCCGATGATTTGCCTCTGCTGCCCGCCGCGGATGAAGAACGTATCAATCAGCGTGACGGGCGCTTGGAAGTTGATCTGGGAATACTTCACCCACCCCAGGGAGATGTTTGTCAATCGCCCCTCGTCGATCCTGAAGTTCATCCCATCACTCAACCCTCGCGCAGGGACGGTGAGCGGCGAGCGCCCTAGGTAGAGGCCAAGATTGGGTGAGAGTACCGCCGTATCACGAGGCATTAGAACACCGAGATTGCGCCGCAGAACATGAGGTTGCTATCACCCGTGTCATTCTGGGAACAGGTGATCGCTGTGGCCGCCGCATTATTCCCCCGGAAGGACATACCGATATTACTCACCGTTGAGAATACCTGTCCGTCATGGGTGGGCGACATCCCGGCCGAGATCGCGCCGGTTGATTGGAAATACGCATATGCGAGGCTCGGGCTCGAGGTCGAGGGGATCACCAGCGGGCCGGGAATTCCACTCGTCGGGCCGGAGAGCTGCTGCGTCGTCGGGGTGACTAGGGAGATCGGGATATCCGGGCGAAAGACCACCTGGAGCGTCACCCAGTTCGTCGCGCCCGCAGGCATGTTCTGCAAACTCCCAGCCTCTCCCGCGCCGAGGATGCGATACCCTGCCCAGAGATTTCCATCCGCCCCTGAGACGAGGAGCGGGGTGAAAACACTCGGAAGGCTAGGGCTCCCCGTCTGATACCTCCCACACGCGAGACAGATGTCCCCCGTCGTCCCGCCACCACCCGCGAGGAAGAACTGCGCCGCGCTGGGGTGGGTAGAGCCGTGGGTTGAAATGCCCGTCAGCGAGGACACCACCGGCGTTCCCGTGAACAGGAGGCTCTGAAAGTTCTGGATCAGCGCCATTAACCCTTGACCTTCTTCGCACTGACTGAGAAGTGGGTGGGGGAGATGCAGTAGATCGTGAGGAGATACCACACGGTGGAGCTGAGGTCGGAGATGACCGGGAGCGTCCCGAGGTACTGGGTGTCGAACGTCACCGCCCTGTTCCCACCGCTCGCCGGGTTCAGGAGCACGTTCCTCACCGTATTCTCCTGCCCGTTCGTGGGGTTCCCCAACACGCGGTTCGTGCTCGGGGTGCACTCCCAGCCCAGCGCGGTATCCCAATCAACTGCGATGGTGGCGGCGTCCGTCAGGGTGCCATACGCATTCGCAGTTTCCATGTGATCCGCGGTGAGGGCCTTGTCCGCCGTAGCGCTCGCCACCTCCGCGTCAGTTGCTTTCTCATACACACCGGCGGTGGTGGTGGTCCCCTGCACCGGCTCCGTGAAGTCAATCACATCAATCCACACCACCGGCCCGACGCTCTCGACGATCTGGAGCTTATCCAGCGTCTCATTGTATACAATCGAACCAACCTCCCAGTCGGTGATTGCATCCCGCTCGGCGGTGGTGAGCATCCCAAACGTGTGATGTCCACTCCGCCCGTGCTCGATCAGGAGCCAGCTCTCGATGATATCGCGGAACGTACGCTCAGCCGCCGGGAAGGCGCTCACAAGGGAGCCATCCGCCGGGGTGCTCTCGCTGGGGTTAAAGGGTGGTGAAGCCATAGTGTCCTCTCATCAGGGTATCGCCTTCCGCCCAGCGCGTGTCTCGCGCATTACTCGACGGGCGAAGCTCTGTGATCTCACTGAAACGTAGCCTCTTATCCGCGTCGATCACCTCTTTGAAGGCAGTCGCCGCCCGCTGCGCCCAGACGGAGGCGCGGTTCTCGTCCCAGTCAAGGAGGAACCCATCACTCGCCGCCTGCCACACGATCCACTGCTCGGCGTTGTTAGTGAGCCAATTCTGATCGCTCACATCCACAAGCTGGGTGAGGAACTTGTAATAGGGCACCACAATCCGATACTCCCCGTCCGAGTAGAGGGAGAGAGTGTCGGAGAAGGGCCACACCTCGAAATTCATCGCGCCCAACTCATCAGTTGGTTCGGAGAGTGAGAGCGCCTTCGGGGAGCCCGCGAGTAGCGTAGCATCCGCCTCACCCCCACTCTCCGAGCCGAATTCCCTCTCGGCCGAAGCGCGATCCTGGAAGATCGCAAGGTCAAGGTGCTTCCCACTTGTGTTGATTATCTGAGGCTTCCCGCGCCACTTGTACCAGTTTGACGGGACCGCGCCCAGCGTTCTCGTGACCGGCGCCGTGGTGAAGACGGAGGTCCTCGCCTCGGCGACCTTGAAGTCGTGCAAACGCTGAAGACGGCGCACGCTCTCACGTACTAGCGTGGGAACTTGCGCCGTCACAGCAGTCGGCAGGTCAATGATGATTTGCTGGACGCGAGATTGCAGCTCGCCGTACGTCGCCACTTACTCGCTCCGTGTGTCAGGGAGCCTTGGCGGCCCCCAGCTCATTTCCAGTAGGCTTTCGTCCTCCAGCTCCTCCGGAAGCCAGAACTGGCTTCTCCTCCGGTGCCTTACGGACATTCCCCAGACAGGCGTCAAAGACGATCCGCGCCATGTCCTTCGTGAGATGCGTGCCTTGGTTAAGTGGACCATGCTCGTCCTCTACCCAGAACCGCCCAAGCCCGATGTCAACCAGCTTAAACCCAGCCTGCTCCTCGACCACAATATGACGCCTCACACCGTCATTGATCCCCTCTTCCTGGGCGATGACGGCGCTGGCCGCGGCCGAACGTAGCTGATGCTGGCGGGTTCTCGCATGCCGCTCGATGTCGAAGCCCGCCAGTTTCGCGAGGGCCTCGTGCACCTCTTTCCCGTGGGCGTTGTAGTACACCCCCGGGCGAGCGCGGTACATGAAGACCTCCATGATGGTCTTCTTCTTGTCATTCTGATCGGCGAGGGACTTGATGATCACACCGTGGGGAGCGCGGTTTTTCTCCGCGCCCACCCCGGTGAAGCCATGATCGTAGTCGATCCCACCGATCTGCGACTGGTAGCCTTCAGCCAATGCCATATACGTCTCCCGTCAGTTGTGATTACAGCAGCTTCCATTCCAAGATCGCGGAGCCGGTGAAGAGAACCGGGGCCGCCGCAGCGATGTCAGTCCAGGTGCCCGCCGCATTGAGGTGGACAGTGTGGGCCGAAGCCGTCGCGATCATGCGGTCGCCGATGCCCGCCGCCGCAGCCGTGCCAGTCACACCGGCGACAGTCGCCGTGGGAAGGACAGCGGAAGTGAGCGAGCCGATGAAGTCCTCAGAAGTGGCACCGACGCCGCTCAGCACGGACTGAACGCCCGAGCCAATCACGGAGCCAATGCCGACATCCAGCGCGTTGGTGTACAAACCAGTGCTGGTGAACGAGCCCGAGAGGCTCGCACGCCGGAACCAGATGTTACCAGCCGGGAAGTCGAAGAACTTGGCGCGAATCGCCAGAGCCGCAGCGTCACCGCCGTTGCCCAGGGAGAAGTTCGTGAAGGTGAAGACCGAGGTCCGCAGGCCCGCCGGGTCCATGTAATGAGCGACGGACGAGGTGGCGGCCGTGGTCAGGGTGCCCGCCGAAGTCGTAAAGCCGCCATGCAGGTTCTGCAAGGCGAGCGTCTTACGCTGCTCTGGGGTTTTGACACCGCTATTCGTCACGAGGGGGCGCCCAAACTCCTCCAGGTGACCAGTCCGAGCAAGGGTGTTCACAATTGACATGGTAATCTCCTATACCTAATGGGGAGAGAACGCGGGCTTTAGAGGCCCACATCCCCTCCCCACAGGATATTACGTGATCGCGATGGCCGAGTTGTTCGTCACATCGCGGAAGATGTTCGTCCGGGCGGCGTAGGGGCCGGTCATCGGAAGCTCATCATACTCCAGGGTCCACTGACCAGCGCCGCTGTCGGCGAGGTCGGCAGAGCCCATGTCCAGCTCAAGCGACTGGCCCATTGGGATCACCCAGGGATCGTCACCAGTGATGACCGGAGAGATGTTGGACGACGGGGCTTCAAAGCGAAGCGTACCATCTTCCGCAGTCTCACCATCGGCGTCATCAATGTGCAGGTCCTTGTAAGTGTAGGAGCCGGCCGCCCGGGTCGTGGTGTCCGTGACCTGGAAGCTGCCCAACTCCACATGGTTGGCGTCTGCACCAACCACCGGACGACGCCGGAGCTTGATCAGAACAACGCCAGCCGCGTTCGCCACTGCGGTCGTGGCGATAAACCCGACCCTCCGGAGACGAACGGGGGTCGCGAAAACGATCTCCGTGTTGTCGCCAGAGCTATCGATGTTCAGGTCGTCAATCGCGCCGACCAGAAAACCGCGCTTCAGGATGTTATGCATAGTGCTTTCTCCTTGTGTCCGGGCTTAGAGAGACGCGCCGTGGATCACACGAGCCATCGACGGACGCTCCCAGGCGCGGAAGGCGCGGAGGGGGCCGACCCAGCCGATCTCCTGGAAGAGGCCCAGCTCCTGCGTGAGGCCCATTCTGATCTCGGGGTCCATGATCTTGACGAGCCCGCCGGCGTCGGCACCGAAGAAGATGGCATCGCCGGTCGTGGTCGAGGTGCCGAGCAGATCGGCCATCGCCTCAACGTGGTTGGTCTCGTACAGCTCGAAGCCCTCGATGTCCTTCAGCTTGCCGGTGATCAGCGGCTCACTCGTGGTGGGGGCCAGCCAATCCTTGTACTCCGGGTCATTCTTCAGGCCGCGGGCTGCTCGGGTGCTGAGAATGCCGACGTACTTGCCATTCCGCAGCTTCGGGCACTTGAGGGTGCCGTGGAGGCGGTCATGGATACGGCGAAGGTCCTGGACTTCCCAGTTCCGATCCGAGACGCTATCCGCCGTACCGTCGGTCACGAACTCGCCGCCGGTGGACAGCGGAGTGTACTTGACCGGGGTCAGCTTCAGCGCAGTCGCGCACATCGTGTCCATCGTCAGCGTGATCTGGTCACGCAGGACGCGGCGCACTTCAGTGTCGAGATCATAGTGGGTCAGGTCCATCTCGTACTCAGTGAGCGGAACCTTGTAGCCCCAGAGCTGCGGGCTGACCTGCTTGGTCTCGATTGCGGGGCGGCCAGACGGCAGACCCTCGGTCTCCGAGATCGGCGAAGCCTCGGGGAGCTTCATGATCCTGGTGATCGTGACGCTCTGGCCCTTGCGCTTGCCATAGCCCGGCTCAGTGCGCATGAACTTCATGAATTGGGCGTCTGCAATCGCCTCCCGACGGATGTCCGTGGAGAGAGCATGATTGCGATAGACGCCAGTTGGGGCGTGAAATGCCCAGCTCATTGGCGTAATCCTCTAGTTGCGGTTGTTCGTTTCCCCGTCCGCGAGGGGAAAGTAGCCGTTCACGGTTTGTTCCGCAACTAAAATCGTACATCACAGCCCCAAAAAAGCGACGCCCCCAGGGTGACGGGGGCCTTATGACGGATTTTCTAGGTAGCGGACCGCTGACAAGAGGGCTTCGGTACTGTCGTGGAAGCGTCCCAGACCAACATTGCAGTCGTTACAGAGGAGCCCGCGAACCTTTCCGGTCTCGTGATCGTGGTCTATTCGAAGACCCCCGGCGGACGGTTCAGGTTTCTTACAAATCTTACACACGCCCAATTGTAAAAATAACATTTCTAGATATTGCGTCGAAGTTATCCCGTACCGTTTTAGTCTCTTATTCCAGGATCGCTGTGTGGCTTTCTGCCGGGACCGCATCGGGCATTTCTTGATGACCTCATGGTAGTAAATTCGGTCGCGCTCTTTCTTCTTCAGCTTTGCTTCCAGGCTCGTCGCAGCCATTGTACCCTCGAAAATAAGCGAGGTGAGAGAGGTGACGGGGAACCTCTCCCACCTCATGTCCCGGCCGGGGGAAGGGAAAATCGGCCGGGAAACTCAATACTACTTGACTTTAAGTGCTCAGATAACCCCCATCCGCTTCTGGATCGCCCGGAGATCGTCAAACATATCTGGCGGTTTGACCTCACCTGTGGGCTTGGTGGCCCCCTTTGTGGCCTGCCGAGAGCCGGCACCGCCGACCCCCTCGACCAGGGCCGGGTCCTCCGGGTCCAGGAAGGGCTCTTCTTCACCCTCATCTGAGCCCTCACCGGCGGCTGGGGCGTCGGCCACCAGCTTCCCATACTGCTGCTTCAGCGCCCCCTCGATCTCGGCGTAGAACTTCTCCGGGCTGCCCCGAATGAGGCGCTGGAGGTCCACCCCCTTGTTCTGGAGGTCGGTCGCGACCCGGTTCGTCACCGTCTCGACGAGGCTCTCATACTCGGCCCACTTGGGGTAGGCTGACTTGAACCCGCTCCAGAGGCGGTCGGCTGCGCGCTGATCCTCGAACTGCTGGGTGAGCTTCTGCTCCGTCGCCCGGTTCTGGGCGAGGATCGCCGCGTTCACACGAGTGGTGTACTCCCGATAGTACCCATCGGGGTCCTCTTCCCGGTTCGGCATCCCATCCATCGAGATGGTGGTCTTTCCGGGGTCCACCGTGATCTGCTGGCGGGAACCGTCGGGAGCCGGACCCATCATCGGGAGGTCCTTCTTCCCGGTGAGTTCCGCAAGCTGCCGGCCCTGCTGTTCGATGAGCGCCTGAAGTGCCGCCACATCGGGCTGCGCCGTCTGTGAGGCGGGCTTCCTATCCTCCGACACCCCGAGGGTCTCCCAGAGGGTCTTAATCTGCTCTGCCTGCTTTGCCTTCTTAGCCATCAACTTCCTCCGTCGTTTTTACCTTGATAGTCGTCTCAACGCTGCGCAGGAGCCCCGCGTTCGCGTTCATCTCCATCCAAAGATGGATCGCCCTCTCCGGGGTCATTGTATTCGCCCGGAGTTCCTTGAGTGCGACCGAAACCGTCGCCTTCATCCTCTTCTCAATCAGCGCCTTGATCGCGTCGTATGCGATCCCGAGCGTTTCGACCGGAGCCATGCTCATTGTCTCTGAACCCCCATCGCCCGGGCGACATCGCCGGCCTCTTGCTGCGTCTTCCCGCCCTCACCGGGAGGGCCACTCCGCTCGCCTGCCGCCTGGGCGGCCTGCTGCATCGGCTGGGCTGCGGCCATCATGAGCTTCTGCCGCTCGCTGACCGCCATTTTTGAGAGGTTGACATTCGAGAGGTGGAAGAGGAGCTTGATGAACTTCTCCATGTCAACTTGCTGCATGAACGCCTGAAGGAGCATGTCATTGCTCGCGAGGTACTGCGTGAGCTGGATGACATTCTGGATCATCTGCTTCTTCTGGATGAGCATCGAGATGCCCTGGGCGCGGAAGGTCACCGGCCGGGTGAGAAGCTCACTCTTCCGCCCGATGAGGGCATTGTAGAGATCACCGCTACCCTCGGCCCCCGCCTCGCCCACCGCCCGCATGAGAACGGGGTCGTTCTTCTTGGCAAACTGGAGGCCGGTCTTCCATGTGAGGTCAAGGGTGGGGTTCAACCACCGCGCCTCAACCGTCTGGGCGACGCTCCTGATCAGGGCCGAGCTGCTCTCCATCGTGGTGGAGACCTCGGTGGCGCTCGTTCGCCCCTTGGGGGCGAACCCGCCTAGCCCGATCTCGTTCGTGTCCATCGCCTCCCGGAGTTCGTTCTTCATCGCCTGCCAGACTTGGATGGCCTCCGGCGGAAGCATCCCCATATCCAGCGCGTTCATGAAGAGCTTGGGATCAACGCCATCCTCGAGTTGGAAGACCTTGTTCGGGAAGATGCCCGAGTTCAACGCCTCCGGGTTGGTGAGCATCGAGGGGACAATAGCCCACACCTTGAGCGCGCTCACCTGGACGGCATCGAGGATGAGGTTCGTGAGGTTGTTGAACACCCGGGAGAGGGCGCCCACATCCTCCATATACGTCCGCCCGTAGACGGAGAGTGGGGTCGTGACCAGCGGGCAATACACCAGCCAATCCTTCCCGTGCATGAACGGGTTCTTCTCCGGCCCCCGGATGAGGTGCTTATCATCCGCGACGACCATGTACTGATCCTTCGCGAGGACCTCACCGCCGGGACCCACCACCGTCGCGATGTACTCGTCAATCGTGATCGGGACCCGGGTGGAGGATTGGGAGTTCCCATGCCCCGCCGCCTGCTCGCGCTCCCTTTGCGCATCCATAGCGATATTTTGCTGGAGCGCAGCGATGGCTTCAAGGTTATACACGGGGCGCCCATCCCCCGTCATCCGCTTGGCGAGATCGACCAGCTCGTTCTTGTCCATCTCCTTCTGCTTCAGGCGGTACAAGTTCCGCCCGGTGTGGTCAAGCCACACCTTCCGAGGGTCGATGGTATCGATGCTCACCCGCCCGCCGGGGACGTCGGTCTTCCACGTCACCTCGGAGCAGAGGGCCATCATCGCCCCCATCTTCACCTGCTCCTCGAACACGGCAGTGAAGTCAAGCGGCTGCCCCAGGACGTTCTTCCCACACATCCCCAGCCACACGTCCGTCATGGACTTGATCGCGTCGGTGATGTCATATTCCGTATCCGCCGGGTCCTCTACGGTGTAGAACCCCTCGGGCGCGCTCACAAGCGCATCCTTCAGCGCCGCGGCGAAGCGGTCGACGTGGTTGCTCACAACCGGGAGGTTCTCCCTCGCCTGCCACGCCGCCTTCCGGGAGACATCCGTCCGGTTCCAGTAAAGGTCGAGGTTCTCCTCCCACTTCTGATCGCGTGGGTTGAGCCCGCCCTTCCTGGCGTTATCCGCCTCCTGCTTATAGGAGACGAGTACCGGGACGATCTGACTGCTCGCGCTCTCTGTCGGGCCGGCGCTTTGCAGCGGAGCCGCCTTCTTCTTACTCGGCTTCTTTGCCATCACTCACCGCCTAGCTCAAATTAATCAGGAATGACTTCGGAGTATCCTCCGAATTCCACGACTTGATATTCTCCCAAGCGGGGTTGTCATCTCCAGGGTAGAACCGCATTCCCATCCATGAGCCAAACGCGCTCGGAACCCCGCTGCAATTGAATTTGCTCGGCTTGATGCCGCCAATACGGAACCATACACGATGCATGAAGTCGGAGGTCTCGGCCATCGCTGGCTCATAGGCGGTACAGATGACAATCTCAGTAAATTTGCGCTCGCCGCCGTTCGAGGTCAATTGCGCAGTTCCAACAAGATGAAACCCGCCTTCGTATTGTGCTAAATCAAGACCATTCGCGTCTGCAAGTGCTTTTTGAGATGGCCAGTAGGTATCGAGGCATTGCTTCAATGTGATACCGCACGTGATTTGGTTCTCAGTTACCCCGTCATCCTGGATGAACGTCTTCGGGCTTGGCCCTATGAAAACGTCCCGGATTATCTCTGCCGCGTACTGATACTGAGTTAGATATGTCTCCGGCTCGTCGATACTCTTCTGCAAACTCGCGTCATAAAGCCGCGGCCAGGAATTTGCCTGTACGTGACGGCGCGAACCCAGGGTGAAGGTCGTGTAGCCCGACGTGTCCACTCCCGACAACTCGAACGTGTTACTTGTCGCGTTCGCGACTGTGACGTATTCCTCGTTTAGCTCTACCATTCCAGAGTTCGCGGAGATGTCTATATACACCTCCTGCCCGTTGCTAAACCCGTGAGCCTCGGCGGTTGTGACCACACCAGGGTTCGCCTGGGTGATTGCTGAAATGGTCCGCGCCGTGGGAACCTCTCCGTAGTATCCCGTAACGGCGATCTCATTGAATAGGTCATTCACCGCGAGGCTGTTTCCAAGAACAGCACTCCGATATTGATTGATGCCTGAAATAATTCCAGGCGTGACAGATCCCCCGCCTACATTTTGCGTACCGATTACACCGCGCCACCTGCTCCGATGGTCCGCACCATATACATCGCGAACGATTTTCATCATCTCACTTGCGCGATACCCATAGTATGTCCACGGAACTACAGCGCCCGTGGTGATCCCTAATGTGTTCCCCCGATCGCGGACCCATGCAAACTGGGAAAATTGTGAATTCCAAACCTCGTTACTATACTCATAATTTAGCACACTGGGCCCGGAAATATTGTCCCGAAAATATTCCGCGATCTGAGTAATGCAAGCATCACTCGCCATGTGTGGAATACAGTAGTGAATATCTTTACCGGATTTATTTGCCAAGGCCGCAACTACGCCAAGAGGGATACTCCCTCGTGGCTGGCCTGCGATATCCTTGTCAAATGTGATGGTGTACCGGGAGCAATCCATCCCGGCTATATGATCGAATTCACTGATCTCACTACCATTAGTCCGGCTCCAGTCCATAATGCGGAAGGTATGGAAGTCCTTAATCTCATTATACCAATCAGGATTGAAAAGCTCTCCCGCCTGGAACTCCGCATCATGCGTGGTCTCCCACATGCGAATATTCCTCGGAGGATTATTCGGATTGGTCACTGCGATGCTAAGTTCGGTATTTCCCGGGGTGGCCTGGAGAGTGACTGTCCCGGTGCCTGCGGGATTATTCCAAATCCCCAATCCGGCGCCGCCTCCGTTGAGATTTACCTGTCCAGTTCCTTCCCCATCCCAGGCGATGTTAAAAGTTCGTCCGCCGACATTGTTGGATTGTGTGAGGTCTTCATTTCCCAGGCTTAGAACAAAATATCGCCTGATGTGCGTAACATCACTCGGGCAAGGAACCACCAATTCGGAAGTTTCAGGATCAAGATATCCCCCAGTATAGACGGTGGGGGAGGCTATTTCAGAACCTCCCGTCAGCCGCAGCCGAGTTTCCGAACTGGCCAGCCAGCGATTAATAAGGGGCGTGTTGTAACCCACGCCTATGGAGCCGAGGTTCAGGAGAGTGCGGCTGGTCATTATTTGATCCTAAACATCGCCGCAGCCAAGGCGATCCCCGTCGTCGAAATCACATCAAAGGTGGCAATGACTGTCCGAGATGCCCCGACTGTTCCCGCACTCTGAGCATAACTCCTCCGCGCTGTACTGAGAGCAGCGTCATCGGTTTCCGAGATGCCAGAAGTCCCTGACCAGGTGCAGGCATTCGCAGCGGCGACATCATTGATCGCCGCAGCAATTACACGCTGGCCTGTGGTAATCTCAGGGATAGTTAAGGTTCTGGATGTGGCTGCCGCAGTTGAAGTGGCATCTGCCCAATCGCACTCTGGATAGCGAAGACACCAATAGCTCAGACCGAAATTCACTGCCGTAGGCGCAGTTCCGGTTGTGTTAATAAGGATCAATTCTGGGTCAATGCCTGAGGGAGTTTTAGCGCCCCCAAGAGAGGGGGTGAGCTTTCCTATAATGATTGCAGCGATGAAACCCCCAGTGTTACTCTGGCAAAGGACCCTTCCGGTATTCCCATTAATAGTGACCGTGGTTATAACAGTATTCGCCCCCGCGATCATCGACACAGGATGAATACCCCAGATATCATCTGCGATTATATTCATCCATTGATTTTCAACCGGGCCGCCAGCGACAAAGCCATTCGAAGCATTTCCCAAAGCTGTGACCGTATTGCCCGAGATTGTCCCCCCGGATGTGAAAAATCCAAGACCAGGAACACTATTAGTAATATTCCCGCCTTGAAGATAGCGTGGTGTTCTGAACATCACTTAGCTCGGCTGGTAGGTGAGTTCCACAGTCCAGACCTCACTCGTCGCGCCCGTGAACGAGGACTGCGATTGGAGAAGCCCAAAGAGGTTCGTGCTCACGAAGGGAAGATCACAATTCGTCCAACCCACCGCGTCATCTGTCCCGGCGTTAGTACAGGCAACATCTACATAGCCTAACGTATCTGCGAGAGGCTGCGCGCCAGCAGCATCATTCCCCACTGCCACGGTGAAGGTAGCGTTCCACAGCCACAGCCGGATTGTAGGGGTCGCCACGGTCTGATCAGATTTCCTGATCTTAACCCTATTGATGCGGCCCGCCCCTCGGGCAGTAGCGAAGCTCATCTTAGTCACTGAGCCCGCCGTGCCATTGTCGCTGATCCATTCTCCCGAGGTATAGCTCGGGGTAGTGCCGGCCGCCGTGAAGTTCGCAGAGACCGTGAGAAGTTTCGGCTGCGCGACCCAAAGGTAACCATCCTGCACTTGCAGGTACTCAAGATCACCATCCGTATTGGAAGTATTCGCCGGAGCCGCCGTGCGCCGGACAAGGGCGATGATGCCCGCGTCCGTGGTCGCCGATGCGTCGTCCTCTTTCTTCACCAGCGCGGAACCGTCCGCGTGGACCGGGACGTGGGCCAGGGCGAGCTTTGTGGAGCCCTGGTCAAACCCCTTAACGGTCCTCGCCGCGTCTGCCGTGAAGTCTTTTACATCTACATCCGGGAAAGCCATTCCTATCTCCTATTAAGCCGCCGCGAGCCAAGCCGCGTAATCGTCATCTTCCTCACCTGCCGCACCGCCAGTGATTGTCTGGCTTACGGTGTTGCTGTAATCAGTAAGCTGGGACCCGCCCCGAAGCACCAAGGCTCGTGCGTAGCGTAGTCCATTCGTAAGGGGAGTAGAGAGACTATCATCAATCTGCCCATCTATCTCATCAGCGGCACTGACATCGCCCTCCGCGATGGCCACTTCAACTGTGAGCCCTGCGTCTGAGTAGTACCTGATTTCCCAATGATCCCCTTCCACCATTACTCCAATCGGGGCCTCAATCTGCATCTGAGGAGTAGTGTCACTTCCATCGCTCACCCACGTGAGAACGATGTTCGGGAGGATAGTGTCGCCACTACCTTCACCAAACGCGCCACCCCGAAGTAGGCGGCGCCGCCGCTCAGATGCCCGACGATCTCTCACCGAGGTGCTCCCACCACAACCACAGTCATCGACACGGCCGTTCCAGCGGTCGCTGTGGGTCGGATGTAGAGGGGGTTCTCCGCGATGAGCGCGAGGGCGGTGGTTGTGAGAACAATCTCCGTCCCGTCTGGGGTGTGAAGAGACGTCCAGTTCACCCCATCATTGGACCCCTGCATCGTGATCGCGCCGGAGGTGGTGAAATCGCCCGTGACCTGGACGGTCTTATCCGGGTACTTCGCCATGATCACCCCGGCGCCACTGTCGGCCTCGGTGATCCCCGTCCAAGTGCAGACCGGGATGTTGTCATTCGTGATAACCAGCGTCGCTGCTCTCGTAGCCATATGTCAAGCTCCAATCTGGGGCGCCGAGCCATCCCTCGGCAGTATTTGTCCCTCCCGACCCCCTCCGATGAGTGCGTTTGTGGGGCGCCGGCCTGTTCCGCCGGAGAAGTAGCCAGTATTTTCCGCTTCTGTCAACCCCCCTACCGGCCTTCCCGACACTTTTCCGAGCGGATAGAGCACCGCGACGCCATATGAGGCCGCATCGCCGGGGTGGGAGTGGATATCCTTGTATGGGATGCCGCTCACGAGCCCAGTCCGGGCGATATGGTGGTGCCAGCCGCCGCGGAGGGAGTGCCAAAGGCACGCGCAGCGCTCACGATCCACCTGGATGAGCCCGCGGCCCTTGATTACCCGGGTCAATTGTGCTTGGAGGGCGGGAATTCGGTCATTTGGCTTGACTGGACCCGCCCGCCACCCCTGTTTCGAGGGGAGAAGCTGCCTGAGGGACCTCACGGCGCTCCTATTATAGCTTGTCTGCTCCTTCGTGACCCCCGCTGGATCGCCGATGTGCAGCCGAAGCTCACAATTGAGGGGCTTGTAGCGCTCGATCCAGAGCGGCCGCGCCCAATTTTCGATCAATTCCTCGACCCCCATGCTGTCCCCGCACATCCCGTCGAGGAAATTGAGGTGTCCGAGGGGCGTTTTCTGCGCCACGAGGCAGGTGGGGTTGTGCCCGAAGTCCCAGAACATATAGACATCGTGCCGCGGGACCACGTTGAGCCCGAGGGAGAGGTGGATTTTGTCGCTCCACTGGGGCGTCACACTCTTCCCGATCTGCTGGAAGCCGAATTCGCCGTCCACGAACCGCCTCACGAGGTCCGGCCGGTTCGCGAAGGTGGTCCGCATCTGCTCGTAGTAGCGCAGCGGTAGGTGGTGGAGGTTCTCCGGCATCGAGGGCTGCCAGATCATATGGCCCTCGGTCCCCGGCTGGACGAAGACCCGGTAGGTCCAGTGCGCCTCGTCGGGGTTATTCTCCGCGAGCTTGGCCGCGTACCACTTCATCCCCTGCTGCCGGAGGCGGGACATGGCCATTGTGAAGATCATCTCATCCACGCCGGCGCTCCCGACCGCCGGGGCGGGCTCGTCAATCGCGAAGCCGGCAAGCTCACGCGACATCAGCTTGGAGCTATCATCCGCCGCGTCCATCCCCATGAAGGTGACCTCGCCCTTGGCCACCCCCTCGGCCCAGGTGAAGGTCTTCTGCCCGGCATTGTACGACCCATATATCCCCGGCGGGAACCACTCGAAGAACGTCTTCATCGTGGTGCCTTGGATGTTCTCGAAGGTGTCGCGGATAATCGCCCACCGCGCCCCGGGGTTGTGCCGGGTGTGGTAGAGACATGCGAAGGCGATGGCGGTTGACTTCCCCTCCCCCATCCGGGAGGAGAAGAGATCGGCCTTCGCCCTGCTCTCGATGAAGTTCCGCTGTACTGGGTTCGCGACGAAGTTCGTCTTCTGGACAGTGCTAGGCTGCATCGCCGCCCTCCTGGGTGATGGGCGTTAGGGTCCGCTTCATCTTCCGCTTCTCCCGAGCCTTCGCTTCCTTGACCCGCCACTTCTCCCGCCTCCGGGCGATCTCCTCCGGGGTGAGCTTGGGCTTCCTCTCCGTCTCCCCCGGCTCCCGCTCGGCTAGGGGGACCACGTCAACATGGGCGGCCTTCAACTCATATATGTTCGGGAACTCCTTCGTCCCCGTTCCGCCATTATCCCCCAGGTCCAGGTTCGTGTTGATCTGGATCGGGACGGTGGCAACCTGCGCCGCCTGCTTCGCGTAGACGGCCGGGTTCCGCTTCTCCGCCGCCCAGCGGAGGTGCTCCACTAACATCTGCGTCGCCCGGAGGAGGCCCTGGGTCGGGGTGGTCCCGGACGAACGGAGGCGCCGGAGCATATCCAGCGCCTCGTCCTCCATCGCGTAGGCGCTCACCTCCTGCGCGTGCCGGTATGCCGTCGCCAGTGCGGGGGACATGGCTAGCCAGATAAGGAAGGTCTCCTTACTTGGCAGCCCCGGGACCTCGGCGATCTGTTCGAGAGACCTGCCGACGGCAACCCTCTCAATCACCTGAAGCCCCTTCTCTTCGTCCACCGGCGGAGCTAGGGAACTCTCCACCTTCCGCACTGGCAACTGGCCCCCGTCATTCATTTGCCCACACCCACTCATTCGGCCCGATCTGTTTCGCTATCACCCCTAGCTCGGCCTTTGCCCGCCGGAGGGTGCGCTCACTGATCCCCCTCGCCTGGGCGGCCTTGAGGAGTTCGAGGGCATTACATGGACCTCCCACGAGGGAGGCTGTGATGAAGTCCTTCGCCGCCCCGAGGCTCTTCGGGACCTTGCTCACTTGCACCCCGGAGTTGTGCTTCGACCCGATATCGTCGTGGATGTCGCCCTCCCACCGGAGGCGGCCGTGATCGTTATCTGTCCCTGTGACAGTGTAGGCGAGCCCCCGTCCAGTCTCACCCACAGTTCCTTTGATGCGGGAGATAACCCGGGTGCCATCCTTGGCCGTGTGTGCTGACAACTCACTTCGAGCAATACCAGTGATATCAATAGAGCCCATGCCGCTATATAGTTTATTGTCCCCTGGGGCTCCCTTGCGTCGGTGTCTACAAAGAAGAACCGCCATATCCGACTTGATAGCTTCATCTCGGAGCGCGGCCGCCCAGTCCCTTGTCTCATTCGCACGGTTCATATCCACGTCTTTTCCCATCCACGCTTGGATGGGATCGATTACTAAGAACTTGACACCCCTCGCCCGGCACTCCACCCCGATCTCCGCCACGACCTTCGCGGTCATCACCTCTCGGTAATCCGTGACGAACGTACGCTCCGGGACGGCGCCCTGGTTCTCGAGCCGCCACACCGTCGTGTCACTCGCGTCGTCCTCACAGTTCATGAACCAGCAGGACATCGGCTCCCGGTCGTGCTCCTCCCCTGGGAGACGCCGGCCGCTCGTGAGGGCCGCGATGAGTTCACAGACGACAGTTGACTTCCCCACCCCGGGGTCCCCGGTGAGGACGTTGATCGCTCTCTGTTGGAGGAATGGCTTCCACAGCCAGGAGATGGGGCGCTTTGTTATTGACTTCATCCCCACCGCACGCCGCCCCCTCCGTGAGGGGGTCTTGGAGACCACCGCCGGGGGGCCTCCTTCCAAGCTAAAATCACCCATCAAGCACTCCCGTTCCCTAGGAGGTGGTTATCTCACATCGCCTGGGCGAGCGCAACCCCCTGTGACAATGTGACGCATTATCACTTGTTCTTGACGGAAACCAGGGTATGCAGCCTGCCAAACCCCCTAAGATATTTGGCAATGGCAGTCTGACCCCCCTCACTGCTCCGGTGCTTGCGCTAGCGCTGCAAGCGCACCTGTCGCAGGACCCACCCCCCGGATCACATGTGTGACAGAATGTCGCAGAGGTGAGGGCGCGGTCGTATATATTACTTGTAATAGCGAGCCGCCGAAGGCGGCGAGCGTCCCCCCTCACATATCCTTGACATCGCTCGAGCGGGGTTGACATTATTCCTTGACCCCCTCACTCCCGGGCTTGGGGTCCCCGCTCAGCGCCGCGAGCTACTCCCCCGGCGGTGGGGGAAACCCCGGGTTGTAGGTGGGAGGGGTGCTAGCGTGCTAGCACTGCTAGCGCGGGTGATGTCACGCGGCCTTCACAAAGGAGATGTCACGCCGCCTTGTCGCCGGTGAGAGGAAATGTACGAAATCGTACATAACGCCCGCGAGAGAGCGATTGTACGAAACCATACACAGCCTCGACGTGAAGCGGTGTGAAGCATTGTGAAGCGCTATGTCCAAGCGGGAATAGCGATGAGAACAAAAGGGGAACGCGGCTCGAGCCCGGGGGTGGCGTGTGATGTCAAAGAATTTACTGCGTTTAAACGCATAGTGTGCTACGCGAGGAGCGGGGCGATAGGTCCCTGGTGATTGGAGGATATGCAACATGCACTCTGTGACGTTCAAACGGTGGCAGTTGGAGCGGTTTGTGGTGACGTTCCAGGATGACGCCCACGCGGCCCATCTCGCCTCATTCGAGGCGCTGACTAAGTGGGGCGATTGTGAGGAGGGGCTGGCGCTGGCAAGGCAATCTCAGCGGGATGCTGAGATGTTCGCCCGGCACGGGCGGAAGCACCTTGACCGGCTGTTGGGTGTGAGTGAGTGACAACCCGGGGCGAGCGAAGCGAAGCCCCATTGACGGAGATAGGACAATGCAAGCGAAAGCAGTGATGAGCCTCGGAGAGATGAGGCTGTGCCGGTATACGACGTTGCAAGCGGCGATCGCACATCAGAAACGGGCGAGTTGGGCGCACCAGAACGCGGTGCGCCACATGAGCCGGGGCTTCACGGGGCTCGCCCGGGGGGCGCAGAAAGAGGCGGATGCGATGGCCCACGGGGCGCGGATTTGCCTCGATGTGGTGTTGGGGTATGACTTCGCCATCGCTTTGCGTTTAAACGCTGACGTTGCCGCCGTGGCGGGGGGTGTGCGATGAACCCCCTCCTTGCGCAGTATGCGGCGATTGTGGACGGCGCCAGGTCGGACAATCGTCACCATGTCTTTGTGAGGTATCCGGGCGGCCCGTGGCGCTACCTGCGAGCCCACAAGGAGGAGATGGCAGCGGCGAACCAGTGCGCCGTGCTTCGCCTCGCCGGGGCCACGGCGTTTCAGTGGCAGTGGTGCGGTGTGATCAACCGGGAGGCGGTGTCACGTGAGATTTGCCGCGTCCTTCAGCAACTCAACAGCGCGGAGAATGACCAATGAACCGGGAAGTAAGCGACATCGACGCGGAGTTCCGGGCGCTCATCGGCGCCCGGGTGATGGCCTATCAGGGGCAAGCGGCGTTTTACTCAGCCCGCGCTGAGACTGCCCTGAATTATCACCTTGTCTCGGGAATGCTGTGGTATGCCATCAACGCCAAAGTGTGGCAGGGGCTCAGCGCCGAGCGGAGTGCGAAGGCGCGGTATTGGTTGAACATCCTCATCACGGGAGCATACTGACATGGCAAAGCCGATCACACACGAGCAATTCATCCACAGCGTTTGGGCGCTGGTGATGAAACGGAAGGAAATCACCAAGCAAGATTTCCAACGCCTCGCACGCGTCAAGCTCACATACGGCACGGGCGAGGCGGGGTTGCGGGGTGCGACGTATTACGACAAATGGCAACACGGCGTGAAGGCGTGCGGGAAGGGGTGCAAGTCGCGTCACGGGAAAGACCCCGGATCGCTGGTGACGCTTTGCGCCACGGGGCAGGAAAGCGTAGTCCAGCTAATCGGGACCACGCTGCACGAGGCGGCCCATGCATGCGCCGGCGTTGAGGGGCGCGGGCATGGCAAGGCGTGGAAAGAGGCGTGCGAGCGCGTGGGCCTCCCCGCCGCTGTGAATGGCACGGCGCATGATTGGGATAAGTTCGATCCTGCCTTCGCCAAGGTGCTCCGGAAGCTCCCCGTGCCGAATGACGGCAAGCCCCGGCCGCTCGCCGATGTCATCCAGGGCTTCCGCAACGCTGGTGTGGACCTGCCACCCCTTCTCGCATCCGGCCCCCTTCCCGCCGAGCCCCGGGTGCGCCCGTGCTCTCAGGGGTTCGGGACACGCGGCGGCACCTCACGGGGTGCCGGCGCCGGCTCTAGGATGCTCAAGTACGTCGCAGAGCACAAGGAGGGGTGTGACCAGCCCAAGGTGCTCCGCTGTGCCGGGGCCAAGCTCACAGTGACGTGCGACAACTGCAAAGCCCCCTTCAAGTTGGATGAGGCTTCCCTGCCCCCGTCTCACGGGATGGGGCAGAGCGGCCAAGGTGTCCCCGCCGCGACGGCCATCGCACACGGCGCTCGCAAGCCCCATGCGCCCAAGAAACGGGCGCCCAAGGCGGCCACAACGCCCAAGGCGCAGCGGCGGAAGGCGGCCACTGAGGGGCAAGCGCCAGTTGCCCCGGTGACGCCCCCTGATCTCGCCCCGCCAATGGGCGAGGATGGGGTATTCACCAAGGCCCCGCCCAAGATGTGCGAGCCCTGCAACGCCCCTGTCACCGCGTGCCCCAAGCCGGCCGGGGAGTGCGAGGCATGAGCCAAGCTAGCAAAACTGTCATGCTCCCCAAAGGGGCGCGGGAATATCTCGACGGGCTCTTGAGGGATGAGACACAACGCGTCCCCTACGGGGGCGCCGAGTGGCGTAGGGCGTTTATTCTCCGCTGCCTCTTACATGAGGCGGATGTGGACGTGCACGCCCCCGTAAAGCGGGCGCAAGCATTTGCCCCCGACATCCCGAGGCTATTCGACACAAGCGACGCCCCCTAATAGTTGCGGGATAGTTGCACATCAGGGGAGGCCATAGCGCCTCCCCTTTTTTATTGCCGCTCACGCGAAAGCAGCACGCGTTGTGGTTCGTCGCCGCTCACCAAAGCATCCAACATATCGTTTGGGCAACTTTGGCCCCTTACCGCGTTTGTTCGCGTCTTGGCGATGGCACACCCCAAGGCGAACCCGGGGGCTTGGGGCCTTGAGGGTGATTGTCATTCCAACTAGAGCCGCATACTCGCCCCGGTCAAACGCCGCAGGCATGCGGTCATTGCGAGTGTATCGTTCAATCACCGGCTCGCCATCAATCTTCCGCGCCACATAGGCGCGGCTATCGGTGAACCAAACGGTATCCGCGTGCATGACACGTTTTGTCATTCGCGCCCCAGCACACTTGTCCGCAAATGGAAGCGCGTTGCAATCGCTCAACGTGAGTTGTCCCCTCACGTCCTTAGTGGCGTCCCGAACCATGTCGCTGGTGTATCCGAACGCCGCAAAATGCTGCCGCATATTGCGCTCGCCCGTTGCTCGTTTCTTTGTCATGTCCTTATCCTCGAGGAATTGGCAAAGGGGCGAGGTGTTACCCCCGCCCCCTGAGACTGCCAACACTGTCACTCGCGACTAGGCAACTCCCGCTGCCGCCGCACTGTCACCAAGCAACGCCTTCCGGGCGGCAACCGCCGTCCCAAGAGTGTCGTGCTCTTTCTGCGTTAGGTTCGCTTCCGCCACTGCGGCGGCAGCATACCCCGGGCGCTCAGCCTGCGCTGCCGCAAGCCGGCCCATCGCCATCTTCCGCTGTTCGATCTGTTTCGGAGTGTGGGGCACATGGTCCCACGTCTCCTCACGGATCGCGTGCAGGTCAGCCGAGCCGAACACAGCCGGACACTCGGTCATCATCTGCTTAGCGATAGAGCGGAAGTGAAGCGCCGTCTCACGACACGGGTTCGCCGTGTAAGAGTTCCGGGCAATGTTGACGTTATGCGTCACCTTGCTCCGTTGCTCGACGAGCGACAGCACCCCGATTGCCCCATCCGTGATGGGGGTTGCCGGTGTGATGGCACGACCCTCGCCACCGGCCGGCTCGGATGCACTCGCATCCGATCCAGTGGGGGCAGAGTTTCCCCGGTTGTCTGCCGGGGTGTTCTCCGGCAAACCCAACTTCCGGTTCACTCGCTGCAACGCGGCTTTCTGCTCTTCCGGGGTCTTATCCTTGAAGAGCTTCCCGCTCACGATGTCGGGGTGCGATGGGGGCTCGGTCCCGGGTGCCGGTCCCTCCTCCCCGTGGGGCTCATCACCCGAGCCCTTGCCACCGTCCGACGGCTTGTCGGCAGCGGCTTGCGAGGCTTCCCCCATGTGAGCGTCACCACTCACAGCGGGGGCCTCCGCACCTTGGCCACCATTTGCATCCGCCGTGGGGGCGGCAGGGGCGTTTCCCGCGTCATCCTTCAAGGGGATGAGAGCGGACGCCGCTGCCACTTCCGGCGCTAATGGGGCCAACACTGGGGCGCCATCCGAGCCCGAAACAGGGTCCGGTGAAGCATTCCCAGCACCATCCCCTTCCGAGCCGTTCGCCGGCTGGCCAGCACCATGCGCATCCGCACATGCCGTTTCGGCAGCGGCAGGCGTCTCCGCTAAAGGGGCTTCACCACCCTCGGCAGTAGCAGCCTCCGAGGCGGGGATCACAGCATCCCCCGCGCTTGGGCCACCGTTTCCCGGGGCTTCCTCATGCCCCCCATCCTCAGACGGGGCGCTCGCCTCGCCATCGGCGGAAGGCGTGCCAGTAGCATCCGCCTCGGGGGACGCAGGTTGCTCCGCACCAGCTTCCGCCGTCGCAGGGTTTCCCTCGGCGCTTGCCTCAGTGGCCGAGCCATCGGCCGTCACAGCCTCCGGGGCCACATCCTCGGCACCCTTGGCAGTGGTGTCCCCATCCGGCTCGCCAGTTGAAGCGGCCGGGGCTTCGCCGGAAGTGTCGGCTGGCGTATCCGCCCCCTCCACTTGCGGGCCATTCGCCAAAGGGGCGATAGCGGCCACCTCCTGCACCGGGGCGAGAGGCTCCGTCACCGGGGCCGGCTCGCAGGTCGTGCAAGCACTATCCGCAGACGGGGCAGTGTCCCCGACCAATTCGGGCCGCGCATCGTCCACGGGCTTGTCTCCACCACCAGACAGGTTGTCCGATGGCACAGCGAGGGATGGAGGGATAGCGTTTCCCTTCCCCTCTCCAGTAGAGGAAGCCGAAACGATAGGCTCGTTTCCCTCAGTGGGGGCCGAACCGTCCGAGCGCTCGGGGGCCGGCTCCGAACCAGCAACCGTCTCCGAAGTCATCTCGGTAGGCTGGGCGGCAGTTGTCCCACCCAAAGGGTCAGCACTCGCGTCCCCCGCATCCAGCGTCTTGTGAGCCTCTGCGATTTGGGACACCATGTCCGGCGTATCCACCGGACGGGTGACCGGGGCGTCAACAGCCGGGGC
>JACCDR010710258.1_pt1 | contig 29955 bp, 35 predicted proteins | sample 7446431 | NCBI WGS metagenome assembly JACCDR01 (sample SAMN15323443, study PRJNA562643) | freshwater metagenome | isolation source: river surface water | place: USA:Blue River Watershed | collected 2017-08-17
GATTACATCTACAACGACGTTCAAGGATGTGTTGGCTATGAACACGATTAAAAAACGTAAGGATACTAGTCTCAACACGCTCGCATCCAATGCCAAGTCTGCATTTCGTGATTGTGGAATACACAGCCCATTGGAGGCAAAAAATATGAATGCATCAGAACTAAAGCTATTGTTGAACAAATCGTACGGTGCAGAAGGGGGAGGAAAGACTACAAAGCTATCCCCCATTGTTGTCGAAATTCTGGAAATCCTCGGAAGACACGACGTATTGGGATTGAACAGAGACACTGACTGTGTCCACAGTAAAGTCATTAATGATGTTGATGATGTTGAAGATTTTAGCATGTCGAGTGACGATGGTAGTTGTATTGACCAAAGCGATGCATGCATCCCGGAACCTAACAACACATTCATGCTTCGTCAAATCATTGTCGATGGACAAACCGTCAGATACATGATATCTGTCATCTCGTCACAAGAAGAAGAAATTGCAAGGGAGACTGGGCAATCTTCGTGTGCATTGGATGTCAATCTATTAAACGATGCAGTGGATGGTATGCATACAGATACAAAAGAGCTCGTATGCAAGGCATTTGCCGAAAAAGGAGGAATCGTACATGTTCTAGGCATGTATTGTAGCAGACAAGAGGCCGAATTTGCAAGACAAAGGTGTATCGACAGAGAATACATGGAATCCAGAGATGTCAGTCTTGTTTACGGTAGACACGTTGCATTCGATGCCGGTGACAAAATCGATGTGTTTACATTGCCTCAAACCATTCATGTTTGGGACCCAGAAGGTAACATAATTATCAATGTGCGCAATACAAAACTGGACCATATCCGCGTAGCTGCAGAACAATGTTTACATAACAACAAAGAACGCACAGGCTTCCGCAATTCCACTATCCGACACAGAGCCGCGTGTGCTATCGAGTTCCTAAAATCTTCAATACCACCACCAAATGCCTTGGAGCCTGGGAACATGTATCGTTTACCTCAAGACCAACAAGATGACCTTAAAGGCAAGACGACTTTGTTGGACACGATAGACACATTGGTACGCACTGCAGCCAAAAGATGCCAGGATGTGATACAAGTTGTTCCCAAGAATGACATGCCATACACGACGTTATGTTCAGCACTTGCCCATCAGAAGACGAAGACTCGAAGTTTGCAAGCTGATTTGGATAATACTCGGGAGAAACTGGAAGCATTGGCTACAGAGCTACAAGCCACACGCAATGCATTGGACCAAGCCAAACAGGACAAAATAGACCTCATGACCAAACACATAGATGCAATGCATCATGCTCTTGCCAAGTGAAGCACATCAACATGAGGCGAGTTCACGAATCGACTTGTCAAAATCCGATTTCATTTGGGTCTTCAAGCGTGACACTGCGTTCGAACTCTCTTTTATGCATTTTTCCACTTGCAACACGTGCGTCTCAAAGACTTTGTTGTGGGATTCAAGACAACGTTGGGCGTTTTCGGTCCATTTTTTCTTTGCCTCCTCTCCCATTTCGGACTTTTTGAAATGTTGAACAAACATAAGACTGTCCTCCACACTGCGCACGAATGCCGCTCTCTTGTCAAAGATATCCTCCCGAGCCAATGACACGAATACGCACATCACATTACCAACAACCTTTAAGCTGGTGTAATCTCTGTTGGGGAATTTACTACTGAGAGACACCATCATCGCAAGGTCCAGTTTCTCAACCTTGGAACGCTTATCCACATCTTCTTCAAAACGTTGAATATCTGAGGACTTGATGGGATTTTTGTGGTCCTTCACTTCCACTCTCGCATGCGTGCCGTCTTTGAATACAACCTCCCAATCCAACCCCCTTCCGTCACGAGATGTATCGTTGCAAAGGTTTACCACAGAAATGGAATTTATCCAGTCCTTAACCAGCATCTCGGCATCTTTACCTTTTGCCGTAGCGCTCTTGGGTTGCGTGAATTCCGACAACTGTCGTAGGGCCTTGTCCCGTTGTTCTTCGGCCTGTTTCCGTCGGTCTTCATTAACTGCATACTGTTGTTGTAGGTTTGCCACCTTGGTATTCATTTCTTGTTGCATATCATTCCTTGCATTCAGAATATGTTTATCCTTGTCGTGATTTGCATCTTTGACGGCCATATCCCTTGCTCTTTCTGCTTGTAGAACACGCTCCTCGTATGTCCTTAGCTGAACCTGAAATTCTTCTCGTGCTTTTGATACTGCCATATCACGCATCATCTCTGCACAAGCGAGCTTCTCCTTCAATTCACTTATGACCTTGTACGAATCATGCTCCGCTTCGAGACGTGCCTGCTTGGTGCGCTCTCTCTCATTATCCAACCGTTCCTCCAACGCACGCTTCTCTCCACACAACTGATTAAAGGGAACCAGCTTCTTGTCATAGAACTCCGCAACATCTTGCACTATCTTGCGGCGCACGGTCTCTGCTACCACACCACTATCAGCTCGTCCGTTTGCCATTGCATTACGTACAGACTCCACAAGCCATTCACCCCCTTTCTTGTACAGCTCTGCCTCCACTTCGTCGTGCACGGTCCGTAGAGCAGACTTCACAATGACATCGGAGATGTATGCGGGCATGTCGGAATCCATGTTGGACAGTATTGTTTCGATGAAATGACTCGATTGATGAATTGTGTTTGGCTTTATATGTATTTTTTCATCATCATTTCATCATCATTAGCAGTTTCATAGTTTCAGCAATTTCTACACAGTGCCCGAATCTCACATATGGTATAGTAGTAGTAGTGTATGGTCGAGATTGCGTAGTAGTAATTGAAGTTATACTATATCTCTCAATATACACAAACTCTGGTGGCGACGTATTCGTAGTTCAATTGCTATTGTATAGATAGAATCGATATTTAACCCCAACGATGTCATATGCACGGTCATTGTTAGCTCTCATTCTGTGACAAGAGCCGGTTTTCATCTGTTCGTCGCCCCGACCCACTACGGTACGATATGTCTTCATCCACACCTATACCGATATGGACGGGTTCCAAAGCCGACCCCACAGTGTCCAACGTGAAGCGGACCGAGTCGAGGAAACGGTCTGCAGAAGAAATAGTCTGTCTAGCCCACGACCTTGTAAAGCACCGTAGCCAGGAGAAGCGCGCGAGGGGCTCACTAAACCCGGTCGTTAGAACCGTAAGGAGTACAGAAGACATGTTGATACAATCGATGGTATCACACGGAAGGGAGTGTTTGATTATGGGAGACACAGTCATCACCATACGCAAGGAGAGTGCTATGAGCCCCACAACACCAGAGATACGTGCAAACTTGCTTGGCATCGATGGTTTGGACGAGAACAAAGTGCAACAGATAATGAACGTCTTGAAGAAAACAGCCAGACACATGTATAGAGTAGAAGTCTCTGGATGCGATGACAGCGATGGTGACAATAATGATGAAAATGGCAATGATGGTCGTTGAGTGTGGAAGTCATGTTGCAAAGTTTTGCAAATTGTAATATTAAGGACGGATGGTCTCTATGTCTGAAAACATTCCACTAAGCATTCAAACTTTGTATGACATAATGGATGCTGCTAGTGTGTCCGGCGCATTGTCTTCTCAGAGTGTGTATGGTTACAAACAACGCCTGAAGCAACTAGTTCGAGATTGGGGGAACAATGATGTTGAGTGGACAATAGCTAACCCGTTAAAGGCCTTGAAGCACATCAGTGCCCCCGAATCCAGAAAGGCATACATTGTTGCAGTGATGTCGTGCATGTCTCATGATGCAAAAGGTGTTCTTGCCCATCTAAAGGACAAGTACCGAAAAAAGTGGTTAGAGGAGTTTGTACGTGTAAAAGAGCTTTGCAAAGAGAAATTGTACTCTCAAAAGCCATCTGATGCACAAAAACGAGCCATGATAACATGGGATGACATGTTACAAGCCAGGGATAAATTGACCCCTGGAACCATTGAACATATCATTGTTGGCTTGTACTGTGAGGTTCCTGCTCGGAACGATTGGTGTCATGTGTTCGTTTCGACAACTCCCAGAGTAGATACAAAACAATATCCGAACTATGTCGTTTTAACCCCCAATAAAAATGCTACATTGTGTCTTAACTCATTCAAAACCAACAACACTAAGCGCCGCAGAACCACAAAGGTTGATGTCAGTGGGGACGCTCCAATACTTGACCTTGCACCTCCACCACCGGCTTTCAGTGCTACATTGTCTAAAGAATTGAGCAACTCTATTCGTCGCAGTTTGGTCTCACAACCCCGAGAATATCTATTGACACAAGAGAACGATGTAAAACAACCATACAAAAACAAGAATGGTTGTGAAGGGCGTGTTCTAAAAATACTCAGAGCTGCGTTGGACAACCCACACGTTACGGTAAACAGTGTTCGTCATGCATATGCATGTCATATACAACGTAATCCAAAGCTGTCCGAACGAGATAAGCGGCAACTTGCAGCAAAGTCCATGCATTCGGGTAACATGTCGAAGTTGTATTGTTTTGTCCAAGAAGATTGAGGTTTAAGGGTACATTAATCACTTTACGACAACCACTCGTCGCCATACACGTTGGATGATACATGCACTCCTGTGTCGTTGTATGCATTTGTCACACATGTTGGGAAACAATCTCCAAGACATGAATTCTCCACAGCACGAGCATGGTCTTGTGCGCAGTTTGGACAACATTGATGCCACTCTGTCAAGTGTTTGCAGAGCCTCCTCCACCGTGTTGAAGTATTGTTTGGCCGTGTACGAGTCGTGATGGGGCACATGGAAAGTAATGATATCCCATGCCAATGCATTGACATCTGCGAGTTTGCATGTGCCTTTGTTACGGACCACCAGTTTGGGGAGAATGACTCCAGAGACCGGGCAAAATTTTGGGGGTATCACACGCACTTCCACGTCAATTTTCTTGTCTGTCGGGTTTTTTTGTATAAGATGACCGACGACCGGATTTATTTTGAGTGGAGCTTTCCAGTAAACCACTTTCTTGATGCCACAAGGCAAGCGGCGTGTGACAATAGCCATGTGCCTGGTCAAGATGCGGCACGTTTCAACAGCAAACCTTTCTTCATTGTACTCCCCATAGACGTCGTTCAAGGTTTCCATTGTTACATGGACAACATGACACCTACATAGTTCATTACATGAATACAACACAATATGCATAATGCATCATTATCTTCAAAATGGACGAAGGTAAGATTGCACACACGACCGAGACATGTCGCGAGGAAGCACGTCTAGCGCATCTAGAGCAAGCTGTGAAGGACCGTGAAGAAAAACTTAGAGCTCTCGAAGAAGAGATTAGAGCTCTTGAAGAAGAGATTGTAACCCTCAAAGAAGAGATTAGGATTACCAATGCAAAGTTCGCAGCAACAAAACGTGAGTTAGAGCATGCAAAGAAAGCACTCGTCCGTATGTTTGTAGAAATATCCTACACCAAGATATGCACCCACCGTGTTCCATACCACTCGTGTGCAATACAATCATCCAAGTTTTACTAGACAATAACCATTGAAACACATTGGACCATCTGGAATATAGCATTTCTTAGGCTCACACAACATGGCCCGACTCCCTGACGACATCATCGGACCAAGAGGAAGCTTTTGTCTGAGATATTGTTTTTTTGTGCGACAACACGTTGCGCAAACATCATCCGTCATACACTCGGGTAAACACCCATATGAAAACTATTCATCTGAAATACGTTATCCAACATAGCCATACAAGGACAATTGGTAGACACAGAGTTTACAACGGGCTTCCCGTCAAACAGAAAAATGTTACAAGTTGGTATGCCCACCCGGGGCCTGCTCAGGAATCGAATCATGCACACTTCTTCTTCATTGCCATGTGATTCATCCTGATGGAAAGGGGAACGTCATCAAGACAGTCCTTGCGCTGGCGCCTTGTGGTCTTGCTCTTGCAACCAGCGACATAGCCGGTCCAGAACATGAGCTTCTCGGCGTAGTAACGTTCCTTATCATCGTCACCTTCCCAAGGATAGTCTCGTGAAGCGTTTACAATCATCATGTACAACCCTCTATACACATCCCTCATCTTCGTTCCCATTGTAGCGCGACCATACTTCTTCACCACCGTCGCCTTCAACTTCGTCTCGTTGAGACCGTCTTCGAGGGGGTCGTCACTATCCTCTTCGTGGTCAATCACATCGTATGCAACATCAAAGAACTTCGAGGTATGCTCGCTTTGCGAGTTGACGCGATAGTATGCGATGGTGTCCATGTTGGTATCGTCGACTGGTGTCAACACGATAAATAGAAAGAACATATATAGTGGACGGAACCGCTCATCAAGAAGACTTGTGAGGGTGGCATGTAGTATGGTATGTGTGGATGGAGCTACGACCTGCGTGGTAGGTTCCTTGAAGCTGGAAGCTGTAGTAGGATTTCAGGATGTTAGGATTACGTCATCGTAGGGCCATCTACACACATCATGTTTTCATCAATTCGAATGGTAGGTTATGCAGTCACCGTATCTTCCAGGGAACACACATGGTATGCATATATAAACGACACACACGTCGTAGTTCAATCATTCAGTCATTCGCACCGGTTCAACGCACACATCATGTCTTCTTTCGCACATGCACAGGCCCTCGTGGACGCATGGGCCACCGGCCGTCAACCAGAGAAGTCTTCGGCCATCAAGATGATTTTGGTCAATGCCGTGGCGAGCTTCGTGGACGGGTCCAAGGTCTATCGCAAGAACACCAATCGAAACTTCCATGACGATTACGAAGTCTATGTCGTCGGCATCAATGAGTCGTTCAGCATGCTCATGCCTACGTGCAAACCACACGACTCTGCAGTGCGTTTCTCAAATGTCAAGGTCAAGGCTATGAGTTCATCGTGCAACAAGCAATGGGATGAGAAGGTCGTGGGGTATTTCTCCGACACGGAAAACAAAGCATGGCTGCGTCTCGCCGGTTATGACGATTTGGGATTGGCAGTCATCGCCGTATCTATCACCATGATAAACATGGTGATGTCAGAAGGGCAGAGGGGGACCAAACCCATCCGTCGTGAGAAGGTTCCGCTCCACATGATGACTTGTCTTCTGACCGACCCCGAAGTGGTCAAAGGCGCAAAGAAGGCAGCGCCCCACAGGAAGTATAACTTCAGCGGCATGACCGTGCACCCTTCCAAGGTTTTGGAGATGATAAAGCCCATTGGGGATGTCCTTGAGGATTGCAAGACGTGTTTGACATGTGGTAAAGAGTCGGTTCCTGGAAAGATGTTGAAAAGGTGTGGAGCGTGCCGTGTGGCTGGATACTGTGGAATCGCATGTCAGAGACAACATTGGAAGATACACAAGAAGGAGTGTTGTCCCTACGTGAGCAACTTGACGATGATGCAAAACCTTGCTATGTTCACACTGACGAAGGATATGGAACTCAAACCCGTATCTTATGCTGCTATCAAAGGTTTTGGAAACAACAATGTTGTTTGATGAAATTCTCTAATTCCGAGAACAACATTGTTGGATGTATGCAGGCCCTGGGTGGGCATTTTTTGTATTACGGTTTGCAAAAAGATGCAACAAACTTGCATGATGGATTGCAAAAGTTTACAATGTGAGAAGGTTCGTGGAAGCTACTATGGAAGCTACTATGCATTCACAAGTGGTTCTAGATTGTTCGAGTCTGTGGAAGCATAGTTGAAAACACTTGTTTCATAACACAATTGCGGTTTACAAAACATATAAATAGCAAGAGAAGAACTCATTCTGTCTCTTTTCATCGAGAGCAACTGAAGAATGTTGGAGAGCACGGTCGTCGACAGGAAGAAAGGATGGTTGGCAGTGGCATGCAGTCCGGTCGGTGCTAGTAGTCATTGTGTCGTCAAGTAGGGCATGTAGCGGTTAGTGCCGCCTCAATCAAGGTTTGTAAAAGAGCAAGCCGTGCATGACCGAAAGGGTGAGAATGGCGCCATTGGAATTCAACAGATGCAAGAGCACATTCGGTGTTGTGGATGGTGCTCGTTGCATGCAGCTGGTTGGGGTTCCTTTGGGAACTTGGAAGCTAACCCTTCCAGCACGCATTATTGCAAGACAGTAGAATGTTTGAATGTGGAAGTCGTGTTGCAAACTTTTGCAAATTGTAATAACACGAAACGACGATGAAAGCTTGCCAAATCCCCGTGGACGGACTGACCTCGCATGTTCTTTCGATTCCTGATGATATGCATTTTGTTGTGAGCACAGCCATGTTCATTGATAACACAAAAGAGTTCAGTGTGTTCAACTTTCACAAGCAATGTAGTTTTCTCAAGTCCTTGCACAGTATGAAAGACTCGACAGGGTCCTTGACATCATATCAAAGAGCAAGAACAGAAATGACGATAGCCTGCGTTTTTTTACACTCTTGATTGCCATGTACATCGATACCATGGGCTGTTTCATGCAAAACCTCCGTACATGTCTCTTTGGGGGCGCAGTCCATTTGCCTCTGCGCACGTTCTGCCATGTGCGTTTTTTGCATCATGGAAACAGTCATGTTTTCTACAGCTAGGTCACCTTTGCATACGGTCAAAACATGTAATGGACGATGACGCTTCGTCCACTGGCAAGACTCAACGTGTACACGCAGCTGTCAAATGTTACATGGGGATGTATCGTATTGTAACAACAACGCTCGTCATCACTCACATGCCAACATCGACATGCACTCATTTACACCATCTTAGCCCTCTTGGACAGGCGCATATCCTCCAAGTGATTTCCCTTTGCATCCACGCATCCCTCATTTATCACCCCCATCAGATATTCCTTATCCTTACGGATGGACTTGTTCACCTCTTCCAAAGGGAACATCTCTTGTATGTACTTGGAGATAGCAGCATCCACTTTCTCGTGTTTGAAGTGCACACACAGAGTGGCCATATCGAAAAGGCGATTGAAGCCTTCTCCATCGACCGGTAGCCACTTCCCGTCACTGGCAATGCTGTGTGCATAGTCGGATACGGCCACCTCGAACGATGTCAAGTTATCGTAGCGACACATCTTTTCGGCCCATTGCATGATTTGGTCGTCATGTTCATCCACCAAGTCCAATATGACCTGTCCGTTCTCGGTGTTCTCCATGACGTACTTTCCCAAGGAGGAAGAGGAACGCATCATCTCCACAATCTTCTTCATACCATCTTGCGTATCATCCCTCATGTCAACATCCCGGGCTTCGTGACGCCTTATGGCTGCATCGCCAGCGACATTCACATCGAAGCCGTTGCCATAGTTGGCAAGACATATAGGACCCACGCCGAGGTTGATGCTCTTGGGGTCGGTCAAGTTGCTCGAGCAAAACATGCAACATCCAGTGATGCCTCCCATGTTCTTGGCCACGCTTGCCATGTTGCCTCTTTGAATGTGGTGAAGAAGACGCAAGATGCCTGGAATGTCCACATCAAAGTATGTGATACCCACATCTGTCAAGGGAGGCACGCTCGCGCATCCATTGGATTCGATTTCGAGGAAAGTACGAGGCCCCCTCACGTAAATGTCCTTGCCTTTCATGTCGGGCCACGCATCCCGGCTCACAAGAGAATCCTCCCAGATGACTTGCACGCATCCACCGAGGGACATGTTGATGCTGTACTTGCCCATCAGACACACGGGAGGCTCGCCATCATCGATACACAGACCTTTCTCCCTCAAATCGATGGTGAACTTCAAGCCCTTTGTCAGCTTGGCACCTCGATGGCGAGTAGGCTTTCCTTTCAGAGCATTGAACTCCTCCACGTTCTCTTTCATCTTGTGAAGAGTACCCTCTAGACCATTGTACAGAGATGCGAATGTGTGGATGTTATCGTCCAAGAACGTGCGTTCCCTCCTCACCCTTGAATCATCGCTCCCAAAACATGTACCGTAAAAATCCAAGCGTCTCGTAGATTTGATTTGACTCATAGCTGTCTTGATGGCTTCCTCGTGGTACGCGCGCAACAAGGGAATGTAACATTCCATGGGGAGATGGTTCTTCTTCTGGTTATGTTCGAATTCCGATTCGTACACGAAGCAGTTGGCCAAAGCTTTCTTGAAGAGATGCAAGGGGAATACTTTCTCAAAACGCAGAGAGGGGGTGTTCTCGATGTTTTTGATGTCTTGCTTTGTTAACGTCGTGTACACGTTTGTTACGCCATACACGCTGGTCCGGACTCTCTCGTAACACCACTGTTTGGTCTCCCATTTCAACATGTCTCCCAACGTGTCTGGTAAACGAGGAAGGTCGATATCGCGGTACGCCGATGTGACTGCCCTCTGCGAACTCTTCGATATACCCAAGGTCCAACTCCAAGCGGCTGCCCCAAATTTTGTCGAAGTCAAGAGGTGTACACCGAGAGCCTTGGTATCTTCCCAATCCCGGTGTCCCATGCTACTCATCCACGGTTCGTAAAACCGTTGACCTTCCTTGACTACCAACTCAAAGTGTTTGTTGCCGGGGCGTCGATAACACAAGATACCATCGCGCACGTCTTCCACAAATGTTGTGTTAGGTAGGATGTCGTTGGCACCGATGCGAATGGCAAGGTCGAATTGTTTGGAGGCCAGTGCCACGGCCACACGTGCGATATCGTACTCAAGTTTAGGGATTGCCGGTGGGCAGTAAGCCTGAGGAACGCGGGTCAACAACTCGTGCTTTGAGATAGACATGTTGGAAAATGAACAGTGGTGGAGTCGTTGCGTAAGATTTATATGTATGCATGGATGTGCAAGTATGTGTGCGTGTTGACAATTTTACCATAGCTTCCTCGTACCTTCTCAGAATATGGATTATGTATCTGCATTGTAGAACCTACCACGGATGGGCTCGTAGCTTCTAAGCAGATTCCTGGAACAACACATCCGATAGTATGCTATGGATGACAGATGATGGAAGGTTTTTTGCAACACAACACTATATATTCTCTCGTGTTTGTAGTTCCAACATCATTTGTTTCCTCTATCGTTCAAAGATGGCCGCTCAAACCGTACGTATCCTGAAGACCAGATGGGGCGCTCACATCGCGGGAGGCAGTGGTGTTTACACATACGATGACCATGTCATCGCGGAGGATGCAACTTCAATCACATGCAGATACTCGGGGTCCAAAGACGCCTCTATGGACCAAGATATAGTCGCGGGTGCACATTTCATGGCCCACAACAACCCCCATGCTCACATGCAGTATGTAGGAATCGTTGTCGATGTGCAGAGAATCCGTGAATGGACCAGCAGGGAATCGCCGGCGTTGTACATCCTCACTGTTCACAAGTCACAACAACCGGTGCAACAGTTTCACGTGCCACCTTTCGAAACAGGTTGTGGCAAGACACGTTGGTGGACGGATGCATTTGCAAGATACTTTGGGATGGATTTGAATCATGTGAGGAGGAATCTGCCTGTTGGTATCGTGAAAGTCCACTGTGGAGGTGACCGACTTGCGTTTGCAAAAGGAAGGAATGTGTTTTGGGTGCCTGAGGTGCATGTGCCGTTGATGATGGTGTAAGATTGGATGTATGCAGGCCCTGGGTGGCGTTTTTTTGTAACACAAAACATTCAATCGGTTCGATGATGAATGCCCACCAACTCTCCATGCTTGCACGGGTCATCCCCATCAAAAAACAATTGTACCATCCAACATCCTGTGGTCGACCGCTCCACATCTTCTGCCGTAACATTCAAACTATTCATGTTATGTTGTAGTACGGTGATTAGCACCTCTTTCCTCTTGGCGTCACCAACTGCCCTGTGCCCCCGAGCAGGTTTGTATCCATCTGGGTTGTATCTCACAAACACAGTTGACATACCCAACGTAGAGGTGATGTTCACCATGCGAGCCAACTCACATGTATAACCTGCATGAGCATTCTCATCCACCTCCAAAACGACAAAGTGGGTGCCACAATCGAAGAGAAAGTCGGGACGGTTGTATACACCACACTCGCTCGCACGGCCATCGGGGATGACTTTGTCCGTCAAATCATACTTTAAGCCGGCATTGTCCAACCAAGCTTGCACAGTCCTTTGTTTTGCCAGGCGGACACGTTGAAACTGTCTGGGAGAACAGTTAGAACACATGCCATCCGCATCCACAATCTCCAACAAGCAACAACTCATGCAATGTCTTTCCACCATGTTAATCATGTCTCGACTGCGATGCTCGTCGCATGCTATGGGTTGTTTGTATCCCCACAGTGCTTGGGAACCACACTTTTTTGCAACGGAGCATTTGGATTTGGGGGAACGGATATGTCCAGGCTCTCGGTGTTGGTAGCATGCAGATGCATTGTGACCAGGTAGGCCATAACCAGGTCGCGTGTTGCATTCAGAGTGCTGGCATCTCTTGTTTTTCACATTCACCATTCCGGGAAGCTTGTGTTTTGCACAGTATAACGCATTGCTCTCGCCAAGAGAGTTATAGGTGGGTTGCGTGTTGCATCCTGGGTGTTGGCATCTTTTGCTTTTCACATTCACCATTCCGGGAAGCTTGTGTTCCGCACAGTATAACGCATTGCTCTCGCCAAGAGAGTTATAGGTGGGTCGTGTGTTGCATCCTGGGTGTTGGCATCTTTTGTTTATCACATTCACCATTCCGGGAAGCTTGTGTTTTGCACAGTATAACGCATTGCTCTCGCCAAGAGAGTTGAAGTTGGGTCGTGTGTTGCATCCTGGGTGTTGGCATCTTTTGTTTATCACATTCACCATTCCGGGAAGCTTGTGTTCTGCACAGTATAACGCATCGCTCTCGCCAAGAAAGTTGAAGTTGGGTCGTGTGTTGCATCCTGGTTGTTGGCATCTTTTGCTTATCACATCGACCATTCCGGGAAGCTTGTGTTCTGCACAGTATAACGCATCGCTCTCGCCAAGAAAGTTGAAGTTGGGTCGTATGCTGCATCCTGGTTGTTGGCATCTCCTCACCATCTCTTGTATAAACATGCTCACATAGCGTTGTCAAAATATTCCTTCAATGATAATCAAACAATCTCCATGTGCACACAAAGTACATTGCGTTATGCGAATCCACGACTCTCGACCGTCCCTGGAATCGAACCAGGGCATTGTGAACCACCACCCGTCTCGAGAGCCTTGGGCCCGAAATGATTGAACATATATACTGTGTTCGTCGTGTCATGTTAGACACCAGAAGAGTTGTGACTTCCGTGCAGCTTCCATCGCAACTTCCAGAAGTCATCCCAAAACATCAAATGACAACAAGTTTCGTTTGCACACCAATATATAACACGAGCACAACAACAATATCCTCATTGTCTCATAGAACCCCGCGAACGACATCATGGCCGAGCAGCAGCAACAACACCAACGTTGGGTTCACGGCAACGCCGACCCGAACGAGTCTTTTGATTCTCCGATTGTTGTCCTCGTGGGTCTACCCAAACAGACATCCAGTGTCTCAATCAACAGAAGATGGTTCAAGAGACGCGTTGCACCTCTCGCGAAAGCGGTGGGTATGGACGCCGACTATTTGGTAGAAGGAGGCAAAGTTCAATACATCGACTGGTGCTCACACGTGCCGGTTTGTGCCGGGGGGCGATGTTGTGTGGGACGACAGAGGTGCTCGCGTTTGCTAGAGGGAATACGGTCTGGCAGGGTGAAGAAGGTTGTCAGGTTGGGACACAAGGAAAAGTGGAACGCGGAACTGACCAAGATGCTCACTCCGGAAGAGTTTGAAAATATTGTGGTACAGAGGAATGAGGCAGGAGACAAGCGTACGACTTTTATCAGGCCTAAAACCGTGGGCGAAGAGGCTTTTTGTGAGCTGAAGGGACTTGTGGCAATTACTGATGATGATGATATCGATACTGATGACGATGATGAGCCTATGGTGTTTGCACGCACAAGGAGGTTTGATTGATACTGATGGACTTGATGAATTCTTTTTGGAGCTCCTTTGCAAAGGAGCTCCTCCCAGATGCCGTGGTGGTCCACGATGCATGTTATGCATTCCCGGTCCGATTCCGGGGGATTCTTGACAAACGAATTGGCTGTCCTTGGAATCGAACCAAGTCTGAGTGGACCACCACCAGCCTGAAGGGCCAAAGGCCCAAAAAATATAATGTTTTTTTTAGTTTTTTTGTTGTTTAAACCATCCTTCTCCGCTTGAACACCAACGGGTAACCCTCGTCATCGTCATCGTCCGAATGGTCGATAGTGTTTTCTTCCCACACACGGTCCAATAGTCTCCACACGGGATGAAATGGAGAAAGTTCCTTTGGACAGGCGCCGCTGAGGTCATACGTATCTTTGCAACCCAGAAATGACAACATAGGACGTTTGCCCCACCAAGGAGTCTTGACCAAGTTCTTCACAGTAAAGATGTGAGTGAACCTGCCTTCTATGTTTTGACCTCCAATTCCAAAGTTGTAGTTCAACCGATGAGACCACAATGCGTCTCCAGAAGCGCCAGACATATCCACGGTCACTTTATCGATGACTCCGATGGCAACCACTGCACCGTTCTTGTTAGGAAGAGAGGGAGGTAGACGTTGATATGGCCTCTCTGGTGCGCGAACCGCATTGGCGGCTTTGGGGCCGGGTTTGAAGAACATGACAATAGCGCCTGTCTTCATATGAGGCACTATCCAGTTTCCTTTGGTTGTTCCCCAAGTGGGTTGTCTGTTCGGGGCCGGGTGAAAGAGCGTACGGTCATTATCGTTGAGACCAAGGGTTACCAACAAAAGATGTCTGCCGCCGGCCATGTTGTTTTGTTACAGTGGTGTGGTGTCAGTATCAGTATTGATGTTGGTTGTGAGACGTGTGTTCAATTTATAGTTTTTGAATCGTGTTGTGTTGTATCAAAACAGTGTATTCATCACAACTTCATCTAACTCACATCCCTTGAAAGCAACCGAATCGTATCTATCATCATCGTATCCACCATGGGAAAAGAGTGGGTCTACGTGCACGTGTTGGTCACACAGGCTTTCGTACCCAACGACGACCCTTCGAAAAAAACATGTATCAAGCACATCAACGGTAATTTGACCGATAACAGAGCGGTCAACCTACAATGGGTCACTCCTGAAGAATACAGGTTGTGGTGGGCGTCAAGGCGTTGACTGTTTTTCACCACAACATTGTTTTATGAAGGCCTCCAATTCGGCAAACAACATGTCTTCGTCATATGGAGGCAGTGTCACTACTCTGCTCTTCATGCCCTTTTGGTGGAACGTAATAATTGTCTCGTGCGATTCGTCCAATGGTATCGTGAAAGAATAACGGCTCCCATTTGTCATCACACCCATACCTTCGTATTTGTATCCCCGAGCTATCATCAGCTCGTTGCGTCGTGTCGTAAAGTCCTCTGATGACATATCGATGGGTCGATAATACCATGAAGTGACGATGAAATCTGGATGTTCATCGTGCATGCGTTGAACGAACGCGGTATCCTTTTGTAACATCATCGTATGACTCGAACTTGTATGGTGTGTCGAATTGTGTTTAAAGGGTTTCCACATATTGAATGGTTTGGATTTATCTGCAAATATCAAACATAATGGAGCGTGGTGGAGGTATATCATGGGAGGAGCTCCAACCCGACGCAATCACCGGCCGCGTTGATATGGAAAACGCCCCCATCTCCTTTGCCCAACAGTTGCCTCCCCGCTTCGTTGCAAAAATCGATTCGTCCGGTATGCTCCGAATCCAGCACACCACCATGCATGGCTTTTGGCTCAACGTGGACCTTGCGGGCATCAAGCTATTCGATAATGCTGCAGCTTGGGAGTACCATGCCGATAATCCGGAGGGCAAGTTTCCAAAAGCTGCAGCACGTTTCTCGGCATTGGCAAGCAATTATACACGCACTTAAAAAAAACATGCCTCCACCGAACTGTGTTAGACAAGAGCAACCTTATTGTGGTTACAGTGGTCGGTATTTGGTTCCGGCATCAGCACCAAATGCCCATTCAGACAATGTGATACATGCCTTGCAACGAGAGAACAAGAGATTGTCTGGGGAATTAGCGGCAGCCCTCAAAGCTCTTGAAACCGCTCAAATGAAGAAACAACCACAACCACAACCACAACTACAACCAGTGAGCAACGTAGCCAAAACGTTTTTACGGCGTCTTGCAAAAGCCACACACGATGGATTGGTAGCCTCTAACGAACGTAAAGTCAGAAACATGTTCATGGGAGATTTTACGGATATGTTGGTCGTGGAGTTCAACGAAATCATGAACCACTACGAAGATGTGGCAGAAGAATACACTGACGGTCCCGAAGAGTTGGAGAAACTACCCGAATCCTTGGACAAGAAAACAATCAAAGCATGGTTCCAAGTGTTTAAGAATCATGCTATAGAATTGGAGATGGCTGCTAGACAGAAGAAGGGTGTTGCGAGACGTTTGGAAGAAGCCACGGCTCACGTGCCCAACAAGTATATGCAGCATGATGATGGGGATGCTTGGGGCAAACATAACAAAGCACGTGCTGTAAGGGCCATAGTCAATCGTGCCATTGCAAACAAACGGAAACGTTCTTGAGTTCCTTGTTCATTTCACGACTGTGCTTTGACACCGATGATGACAGAGTCAAGCGTGTACATTTTCTTGATGGGGCGATTACAGTCTGCTGCCAAGAACCAATCCACAATGGAACCACGTGCTTGGAATGCTGCTCGTCTAAGCCACTGATGGTCTTTCAAATTCCCTCATGGTTTCATGTTCCATGGTGTGCGTTTTTTAATTGGTATCGGATTTCCAATATTACACGACCCAACACCATTCACAACGAGGCTTGCATATACAACTCATTTCCCTCACACATCGAATGACTGCAGACGCGTTCCAAGTACCATTTACGTATGCTTCAACTGCATCTGTGTATACGTCCTGTGCACTACACAAACTGAAGCAAGGACCGAAACGGATGTAGTCGGTCAAAAACAACATCATGGCATCTTCCTTGTTCTCGAATGCTGGAAAGTACAAGTCCTCCCAAACGTAATCCAATATCTTGAGTTTCACAAACCTAGTAGAGGCAGAGATGATAGAAGAAGCCACATCACGGCCATGAGACCTAAGGAAAGCAGCAAACCCTTCCTTGGGATACGCCCGATTCTGAATGAACTCCCTAAAATCTGTCTTGAAATCAGACTTCCAAAAGGACATGTTATGAATCTTTGAAATCCCGAGCACGAATATTGGGAGGAACGAAGAAAGAGCAGGCCCGTTATCGCTCAGACATTCCAACATACCATTGTCGTGGATGTTACCGTAGAACTCCCACCGAGACCGTGAAGTTGTCAGACACATGAGGATACTGTCGTGCAACATCTGTGTATCTGTGGCCCCCAGCACGATGTGATACTTCCTGATGTGAGCCACGAAACGCTCAATCGCATCAGACCTGAGGTCTTGCATACAACTCATCATCAAAGGAGTGATGCCGGAGGAAGTAGGTTGAAGCCAAAGATGTGTGATGTCACAGGGGTCCAACAACTCGACTAGACGGTTGTATTCCACATCCTCGGTATTATTATACTCCAAGAAGTGTATGGCGCTGAAATCAGAGTCTGATGTGTCACCCAGAACCGCCGGTGCACGCTGGTTCTTCAGCTTATCAAACAGAGCCGCACTGCCACAGGAATCGTACACATCCTTCGCGGCAACCATGAATCTATCGGTGGAAAACACATTGTTCTCATCGAAACTGTCATACAAAAGGTCGTTGTGGGTATACACATCATCCGCGATGGTCTTGATATCTCTGTTCAAAATCCGGCATTTCCTGATGAGCGGTACGTTCACCGCGGGCAAGTTATCTAGAACCACCCTGAACACTTCAAAGCAACCGGTGTATGCAAGGGCCATCGCGGAGTAGTAAGAGCTCGGACAAAAAAAACAATGAACTGTGTTGGTTGCGTATGGGTTATATAGGTGTGTTTCTGAACTTTGGTGTTGGGTTAAGCAACGTGTGGATTACGTAATCCGCTTTTTGAAAGCGTTTAAATTATGGTGGATGGGTGATTCTTTTCTTCATCGACAATGGATGCACTGTTGCCCAGGGCCAACGCACGGGTATACCTTTGGTATGGTATGCCTTCCGTTTGTTCAGCATTGGAAATGGATTTTGGGGACATCCGCTTGTCAATGCTCGTAAACTGTGTAATGGGGAGCATGTGTGTAGGAGCAGCTGTAATAGCTAATTGGAAAGATGCTGCTAATTCTGCTCGGATTTCTTTAGAGAACAAGCCTGACATTAGGTCGTTCTTGGGCGCCCTTGCATCCACAATACAACACGTTCCAGGTCGTATCAAGCACTCTACCACCAGACTCGAAGTGGACAATGGCACGTGTGTGTTGGTATGGGACAACGTATGCACAACCAATGAGGAATGGGTTACACAGGCCCAACGGCTCCTGGAAATCGTCAAGCATATCGATGAGGATTGGACCCAACACAACTGCAAGAGATGCGGGGTGTTCTTTCCACCACCCTTCCGTCACACCCCCGACCACGGTCACTGTGACATATGCACATTCATGAGGAAGAGATGCGCAAAGGTCATTGGTGGGATAGTGAAGGAGGCCCTGGCCAATCCGTACCACAACCTTGGCAGACGGAGGTTGGAACGCGAATGGAAAACGATGTGTATCATCGAATGTTTTTTGTAAACTCACTGACTCTGATAGCATCTGCAGTACCATCTATGTAACTCTCGAATGCATTGCAGTATATGGTCCACACATCGAATTCGATGTAATCCCCAAGGAACGAAATCAATGCATCTGCCTTGTTATCGAATGCGGGAAAGTAAAAGTCTTCCCAAATGTAACGCAAGACCCTGGAACAAGACGGCTTCACAGCAGAAGCCATATCTTTACCATAACACCTGAGGAAAGAAGCCAAACCTTCCTTGGGATACGCCCTGTTCTGAATGAAATCCTTGAAATCCGACATGAATCCGCATGTCCAATACGATTCGTCTTGAATCTGAGAGATGAAGATGGGAAGGAAGGCAGAAATAGCAGGACCATCGTCACGCAAACAATCCAACATGCCATCTTCGTAAAGGTAATAATAGAACCACCACCCGACGAGGCAAGACCTGTAGGATGAGGGTGAGACCGTCAGACACCTCACGACGCTCTCTCGAAACAACCGTGTCTCTGTGGAACCCAACACGATGTGATATTGGTAGACGTGCGAAACGAAACGTCCCAATGATGAAGACCGAAGAAACTTGGTACAACTCATCATCAATGGGGTGATACCCGAAGAAGTAGGTTGAAGCCGGAGAGATGTGATGTCACAAGGGTCCAACCATTGTTCGAGACGTATGTGATGGTAACAGAAACCATCATGTACATCCTCGGTGTACTCTAAGAAATGAAAGGCTCTGAAATCCTTGTCGGCGATACCACCTAGGACGGCGGGAACACTCTGGTTCTTCAGCTTTTCATACAGAGCTTCGCTGCCTTGGGAATCGTACACACCCTTCGCGACCACCATGAATCTGTATGCAGAAAACACGTTGTTCTCGTCGAAGCTATCATACAACAAGTCGTTTTGGGAGTACACATCATCCGCGATGTTCTTGATGTCTTTGTTGACCACGCGGCATTTTCTCAAGAGCGGGGCGTCCACCGCGGGCAAGTTATCTAGAACCGCGCGGAACACTTCATAACTACTAGGGATATGAGGGGCCATCGCGGAGTATAGACTCAGTAACAAAACAATGAATTATGAGGACTGGTGTGGGGTTTATATATGTATGTGTTGCACAGTATGAATTGAGTTTGTATACTACTCAATTATATGGATTACGTAATCCGCGTTTAAAATCAGCCTTTTGAAAATCATACATGCACAAAAAATTTCCAGCGGCACCCTTCAAACTTTCAAACTTTCCAACAAGAATTCGTACCACATTTGGAACGTATGGAACGTTCGGAACGTTTTGGGACACGATGGTCGTACGGATACACTGTCGTTATGAATATGTAATATCTCAGACTTCTCTTCGATTGAGTGATTTTTTGGCCACGAGTGAACTTCCGGAGGGACCACTGCATTCACTCTACCGTCCTCAAAGAGACCACAACACAGACTTTCCCGATGTGCCACCCAAACACAATACCTTGCACACGGTCATACAAAACACACCACGAGTCATATGCAAACTATCCACCGTTTCCCGGATTTTGTTGTGATGTGAAACACACGACAAACAAACAAACAAACAAACAAACAAACATATGTATATATCCATGACACATGTGACAACGCATCACAAAACGAAACGCCGACATGGGTGATACGACTATAGCTTCGGTGAACGCCAAGACTGCGGTGTTTCTCATAGATTACTGTTGGTTGAACGTGCACAAAGGTGACCCTAAACTCTCTAGAGACGAACTGATATCTTTTGCTACGTCGAAAGATGATTTTCATACACGCGCCGTCAGACAATGTACGATGGGTGGTCTTGCAAAAGACGAAGAAGGGCTCATCAGAATCATACGTGAACATCACATTGCATTGGACCAAGAAGCTTTCAGGGTTGTCAAGGCGTTACATCACCAAGGACAGATACCAGATGTGTTCTCAGCTTCGTCGTGGGAACTCATGCAGGCCATACTCAAGGTCAAAGAAACGTCTTCGGAGAACGCTGCCGTACAGATGATTTGCAAAGTGAAGAATCTCATGTCGAGCATAGGGAGAGATGGTGACAATGTCGGCTTTGGAGCTACCATAAACGTCATGGTTCTTTTGGCTGGAGGAGGAACAGAGTATACCATCAAAGAAATCAAGACTGGTAATCCCGTGGATTCCAAAGCTTTCAAACAGAGGCTCAAGAATACCATCAGAGCCAGACCTCTGAACGTTCAGAACGTTTCCACGACAGAACGTAAGAAGAGAGACGGTTCGGGAAAGCTTTCTATCAACAAACATTGTCCTCCTTTGCCATTGAGATTCAGTGTCATCAAAGCGGTTGGATTGTGGCGCAAGGTATCCGATGGATTGTATGACTCCGAATCGTCTACCGTGACACAACAGACAGCAGCGGGATACGTCAATGCAGCGGGGAATCTGTTGGCTCTGTCTCTTTCTGTGTCGTGTGGAGGAAAGAGGTATGCGGATACGGCAAAGCTGAGGATGGGAGACGTATGGTTTCCTTATCACGACAAAAAGGTACCTTTGTACTCTATCTTGGCAGGACCGAATGCCACGAAAGAACTCAAAGAGTATCTTGGGGAAGGTGTGGGAGGACCGTTGATGTTCAGGTTGCCGTTGGCGAAGGATGCACCGGGAAAGGTTTACAAAGAAGTGGTTCTGGCCAGGTTTCCAAGATGGGGGAGCGGCGTGGAAGCTCTGGAACCCGTGGCATGTGCTCTGGCATGTCTATGTGTAGATTTGAAGTTCGCAAAGGTGTTGGGGTACACGTTCTCTCCCGACATGTTCTTTGTGAGACCACAAGATACGAGGGGAACGGGGGAAGACAGGGCAAAGAGGTTCACACAGATGGTCAATCAGGCGAATCTGGTGTTTGCGGATTACAAACCTCTCAAGGATGTGATGCAAGCGGTTCAGGCGAAGACATATGGAGCAAGGTACAATTTCATGGCAGAGTGTGCGGCACTGAAGATGGATGAGAAAGCGGTGGCTTACATGGCAGGACATTCGTCATTGGTATCCAGAGAGTATTATCTGGACAACGGATGCAAGCTCAAGATTGTTTCTTCGAGAGAAGGGTGAGTTTGGGCATGGCATGCATGTATTCTTCTGCATCGATAATCATGTTTCTGGAATAACTGTTGTGTGTTCGAATACCTCCTTTGCCGACTTTAACCAACCATATGACACATGGAGGGACGGGAGTGTTAGGACGGAGTCCATTGCATGACAATGCTACGTTATCGTTCTCGAAGAGAGTATGAAACACATTGGTATCACCCTTGTCACCTGGGAAATCGAAAGGAGTGTATACGCTACCATATGTACTGAGTTGTAAAGAGGCAGATGGGTCCATCTCCCATATTTGGATGGCAGCCATGCTCACGACCGCTCCTCCGTAAGAATGTCCCATCAGATGTACAGATTTACCGAGTGCGAGTTTTTGACAGACGATATCAACTACCTCACGAACTATGGGTGTGGTCTTCGACATAGATTTACGAAACATACAGATGGATGTCAATTGAGATAACGTGACGGACAGAGATGGGTTGCATATACACGTGAAATCTTTTGTTTTGAGTTTGTTCTTGGTTTTAGTACACCATTCCTCGGTGGATGCATGACAACCCAGACCTAACACGAAAACTATCGCGGTGTTATCATCGACATCAGGCATGTTGTTGTTGGAATGGTTTTACAGAACACGATGACGAAATCTATTGGGTAAACATGTAGAATATGTTTGCATGACGCAACAACGCAACGTAACAACGTAACGCGTTGTGTTACGTTGTTACGTTGCGTTGCGTTGTCGCACAAAGAATAATATGTTGGACAGAAATCTATCAAAGGGGGTCAAAAGTTTTCCCGTGTGTATGAATGGATTATGTTTGCGCAACATGTTGTCATGTTACGTTGTTGCGTTGTTCCGCAAGAAATACATGTGTTGGACATAATTCTATCAAAGAGGGGGTCAAAAGTTTTCTCATGTGTATGATGGATTATGTTTGCGCAACATGTTGTTGCGTTGTTGCGTTGTTGCGCAAGAAATACATGTGTCGGACATAATTCTCTCGAAGGGGGTCAAAAGTTTTCCCTGAGTGTATGATGGATTATGTTTGCGCAACATGTTACGATGTTACGTTGTTGCGTTGCTCCGCAAGAAATACATGTGTCGGACAAAAATCTATCAAAGGGGGGCCAAAAGTTTTGCCGGGTGTATGATGGATTATGTTGTTACGTTGCGCGAAGATGTAGGTCAAATGATTTACGAGGATATCACGATGCTTCTAAACTCCCTCCCTGGTCTGTCGTGGCATCACCCTGATGACACCGATTATCAAATGTATTCAAAAGACTTCACGGGAGTCCAAGAGGTTTTGGAGGGTGATTGCAAAACGGACATACGCAATGCAATGTAACAACACATTGTGTTGTGTTGTTACGCACAATTGAAAACAATTGAAAACAACGGGTGCAATATGGATATATCATTAACCCTTGTCATCCATACAAATCAATAGTTGTTAGAATGGCAACCCATATACTTTCACCAACTGGAACAGAAATCACCCAAATCAGACACTCTGACGGCTTCATAGATGCATCCCAACTGTGTAAAGTTGGTGGTAAATCATGGAGCGCTTACTTCCGGAGTAAAAACACTAAAATGTTTTTAGCAGAACTTTCAAAATCCTTGCCCGGGGGAATACAAACCATTGACAAGACAGCAAATGGTGGCAATGGCCGACGACATACATGGGTACATCCACGAATTGCCACCAATATCGCTGCATGGGTGAGCCCCAAATTTGCTTCGGATATCACTAAATGGATTGAGATGGCCAAGAATGACATGCCACACATAAACTACGAGTACTTTCAAAGTCTTGAACAAATCAAACCTTTTGTATCCAAAGACGATACAGAGCTTGTTGTGCAACGACGATTATGTTCAAATCTCAAGGGGGGAAGAATGGAGGTTCCTGGAAACCATGGACCTATCGATATCGTGTCAGACACGGAGGTCATCGAAGTTAAACATGCTCCAAAATACACACACGCACTTGGCCAGGTGCTTGGACATGGAGAATCGTTTCCAACAAAAACAAAGCGCATCCACTTGTTTGGTAATAGGGAAGAATTACAAGCTTGCAGGATGATGTTGTGTGTGGAATTGTGTTCAAAGTTTGGGGTGAGTGTGTCATTTGAGGAAGTGGATGATGAATGAATTTACAATGAAAAACACCTTTCAAATGGGGAGTATGGTATGTCCTGCAACTCACAAGAATACATACATGTGTCTATTTCTAAAGTTGTTTGTTTGTCATCAATGCAGGAACGATGAACACCACGAGGAAGAATGCAACACTCATCTGTTGTTGGAGAGAGATGTCGCTCCTCTGAAGAATCACAAGATGGCCGCTATCGTCAATGTGGAACTCTCACGAGATACCAAGCTGTCTCCACGAGCTATCAAAGAAATAGAAGATTTCACACAACCATCAAGAGATATCCTGAAGGAGGTGGTCATGGATATGTTGGTGCCGTTGGGACAAAAAGGAAAGGTCGGAGTGCACGGATTCCATAGGGGATTCATCGTACGTAAAGAAGACGAAGAGATGGTATGGAATGCCGTGGATGCGGTGTTCGGTGATGGTTCTCACAGAGATGGTTCTCACGTGCAAGACACAAACGTACACTCACAGATACAGATGAACTGTCAGATGAGGATGGATTCAAAGGAAAGATGGGATGAACAGTTGAGATGCAACAGACCGGATATCATCAAAGAAATCAAGGTACTCAACATGTGGGACAAACACGAAGAAATCCAACAAATTGATGTGGTGGTGTCGGCAGCAAAAGACATAAGGGACCCAAACCCAAAAATGGCAAACCTGGCAAAGACCAAAAGGGCAAAAGCTATACATGTGCATCACACGGAAGCACAGGAAAGGATGGAAGAGATGGAAGAGATTGGCGATGATGTGATAAAAAACACGTCACCAAAGAATCAGAGGGATGAGTACAGGAAACAGATGGCGGACACGGCGAAAATTGGAGATATAGTGGTACTGGAGGCCGACCACGAAACGGAACATTATCATATGTTCAAGGTGACGCAAGAGATATGTGTGGTGAAAAAAAACGAAAACGTCACGTGTCAGACGTTTGGGACGGTGTTCGAAGAAGGGGCCAGGGTCATCAAAGGAAACTACTTGGAAAAAGTCAAAGCAAAGGGATACGAATATTATCTGGATGTGGAAAAGGTTGGAGTCGTAGCAGATTTGTGGGTCAGAAGAGTAGTCAAGGGAGAGGATGAAAAGAAAATAGGGAAAGTTCTGGTGGATGATGCAGGGACCATGTGGTTGAACTTGTACAAAAAAACACACAAGGAATTCATGGTGTGTACCAGGAATATCACGGAAGATGAAGAAGAATGAAGGGATGGTGATTTGAAGGATAACGGACGGACGGACGGACGGAGGGATGTTGTTGTACATCATGAAGTCGTTCTGAAGTATACTCAATGCCGTAGGACAAAAACATTTCCTGACAAAAGGATGCATATACATTTGTTTGGGATACAAGAGGATATAGAGGAATCAGTAAAGCATAAGACGTCTATCTGATGGTGAAGGTGAATATCTATGATATACAGATGTAGCTGCTGCTGGTGGAGGAGGTGGAGGTGGTGGGTGACTATGACGAGGATGATGATGACGATGGTGTGATGGTGAAGGAGAATATGTATGATAATAAACTGATGTAGCTGGTGGAGGAGGTGGAGGAGGGGGTGGACGTCTATTGTTGTTGTTGTTGTTGTTAGCAGACAAACGTATGATGGCAGTCCTAAGAGATGTCAAATCACGTTGCAAGGAATGAACGAGCTTTTGTAATGCGTTGCGTTCTTTACGTAGACTCTCACATGTGCGCAAATGTTTGCTAATCCACAATGGGTCTTCTTTGCAAAAGTTAGTCGCTTCTTGGATGATACGGGACCCTCGTCGACGACCAACCATGGTTGGGAGGATTTGGTGCTTTATTGTTACAAAAACCTTTTCAAACTTTTCGACCTTTGACCTTTTCCAATGCTGCCAAAACGGCAACTCTTGCAAGACCACCATCACCATCCTCATCACAACCATCATCCTCATCCTCATCTTCCAAAGTACACATTTTCACCAGAGAGGAACGTCCCCACTTCAACAATTCCAAGATGCTCTTGGAATGCATGGGAACGGAAACGATACCATCAATCCTTCTTGCCAACACACAGACATCATCCAAGATGGATGCATTACCGTCATCGTCACAGTTCGTATCGTATGTCACCCTGAGGTTCCACATGGACAAGACTTTCTCACAGAAACTCTTGCGGATGGAATGTGGAAGGATAGAGGATGGTGATGTGGATTCCAAATGTTTCAGGTATTTCACGATGTGTGACAAGTGATGCCATTCAGATGTTGTGACAATCACGTCTCTCACGAAATTCACACCCCAATCACCCTTGCTTTTCAAAAAATCATGGAAAAAATCGTGTTCCCACAAGTTGGATACGGAAGACATCAATGACGAACGTGTCACATCGTTCACACATCCTCCGTACATGTCGAAAACGATGATGTTCATACACTCCATCTTCTGTTCCAAAGTGGAGTCATCCCAATTACGGTGACACGTCAGTTTCTTCATGATTTTTACGATGCAATCGGACATCAACTGCCGTCTGGAATCCTCGGAAGGCAAGAGCTCTCTGGAAACGAACAACGATTTGTCCAAGTCCCCACCACCACCGTAAGAACAAAGAATCCTCTTCACGCTGATGAGGTCGTGGGACATGTCGGGCAAACATCCAGGCAAAAGATGATGGAGGTCGTACAAAGCACGTCCCAAGTATCTCTCGGTACGTGAGAGAGAAGGGAGATGAGCGGAAAGGATGGATGAGATGTTGGATTTAAGATGACCGTACTCGCCCTTGTCATGAAGGTCCAACACCCCCAGGATGGTACACAACGAATCCACCGGGTGACTGATGGAAAGGTCGGAAAATATGGATTCCAAACAGTTCATACCGCCGGTATCGGTGGGAGTCAACAACAGGAGAGAGATGAACTTATCGATACCCAACTTGCTCAACAACCATGACAAAAGACCGCGGTTGTCTTTCACGGTGGTACACACGTGATGCATGATGGTAAAACCACCGGTACGGAAATCGAGACCCAAACGTTGTGTGGAAAGCTCGCGGTAAAGACCATCGCTACCTTCGCGGAAATACAAATCTTGCAACATGGAACCTAAAATACGTTTCAAGGGTTGATGATGACCGCTGGGAACTTCGGGGTCGATGTGGCTCAGAGCGGTGAACAAAAAGGAGTTGCGGCGTCTAGACATGAGGGTCTGACCGCGAAGAGATGAACAGATGCCGTTGGATACACGAAGGAAACTAATGGATGGCTTGTAATCCATGAAAATACTCAAGGCTACGGACCAATCGCGGGATGATAAACGAGAACTCATGGTGGCTATGATGAGCTAGTAGTAGCAGTGGAAATAATGATGAACAAAAGGATGACAACAAACGGTTTTATAAGGTTTGATGTTTGATGTTGGGTTCATTGGTTGTTTGGTCTGTTGTGTTGTGTTGTGTTGTGATGTGTTGTGAGATACGGTATACGGGATACGTAGGGATACGGTGGGATACGTACGGATACTGAGGGTGCCGAGGGATACTAGTGGGTGCCGAGGGATACATAGGGATACTAGTGGGTGCCGAGGGGTGCTGAGGGGTGCTGAGGGATACGTAGGGATACTAGTGGGTACATAATGCATTTTGAACAGTTCAGTTGATACAAACAACAACATCTAGTACAAACAGGCGTTCAAGAGCGAAATCAATAACATAAATAGCTGGCAATCGTAATTATCATTCAGTTATCTCTGCTATCTCTTCTATCTTGCGTTGCAGTAAAACAACAACATGTCGACAGATGGTTTGACCGAAACTTGGGAAGATATAGTACAGAAGGTATCGAGCATGTGGACGGGGAAATCCAACATGGACGAGAGTAGATTGGGACTGTTGGTAGCCAACGCAGTGACCAATTATATGGGTGGAGTGGTGCTGATAGGTGATGGAATCGAAGACGACTTCGAATGTTTCATCGTGGATTCGGAGAAATTGGAGCGTTGTGCTCACGTAGGAAATGCAAAGCCTCACATCAATGCCATCGCACATACAGTCGTTTCGATGATGAACATGCCGAAAAGCATCGTCGTAAACGATGAATGGAAAAAATCGGTGGAGATGAGGTTCATACAACCGTATGAAGTTGCTTGGGTGTTGTTGTCGGTATGCAAGGATAGAAATTTATTGATGTTGTTGGTTCCAAAGAAGGTCGTATCGTGGTGGACGGATACAATGGGTGGAAAAATGGAAGAATGCCCGGCTGGTATTGCGAGGAAAATGAAAGAAGAAGGATGGATGAAGAATCATCAGGAGAATCCATACATAAATATCGTGCCTTTTGATTTGGCGAAAATGTTGGTGGTTTTGAAAAGAGGTGACTGAATCCATAAAAGTTTATCGACATTCGAAGACAAATGTGGAAATTGGTCACGTGCGAGGAAGCACCAAAATGGACATTGTATCCAAACGTGTCGAACGGATACAGATGTGGTAAAGGAGGATTATGTAAATCTTTGTGGACATGGCACACGGAAACAATCAACATATGGACGATGATAGTGACGGGTCTAGTGTCTGTCATGTTAGCGGTATGGTATCGCCATTTGGTGTCTCCTCATTTACACAAGGTTTTGATGATTCATTCCATCACCGTAGCCACACATTGTGGGATGTCTGCGTTCTTTCACACGGTGATATTCTTGTCGCCACGAATGTACATGATAGGAAGGAGAATGGACATGGTGGGAATATTCGGTGGCTCGGTGCCATTGGCAATCGCGGTGGGATGGTTCCTGCTTCCAAAATGGTTGCTGGTTATCAATACTGTGGTGACATCGATGGTAGCTGCATGGGGTATTGGATTCATGTGGAGAGAGGTATCGGTCAATCCAAAGACACAAGCGATGTGGGTGGCCCGTGTAACATTGTGTTGGATGTTTCCGTTGGGGTTCAAAATCTATCAAACCGAAGCATTCATATCTATCGTGAGCTTGATTGCAGGAGGAGTGGTGTATACCTTGGGGGTTCCAGAAAAATGGTTTCCGGGAAGGTTTGATTACATCGGGACATCACACCAACTCATGCATCTCTCTGTAACGACGACTCATATAGCGACGTTCTTGTTCATCGTGAAAAACGGAAGATGATTAAAAAAAATGAAGTTGTGGACCGACGATACGTTCGATACAAAGTTGGCATTGTGTGCTCTGTACTTGTGGCTTCTGTTTGGATTCTTGAGCACAATGGTGTCGTGTGACATGCAGTTGTGGATGAAAGATAACGTCGTGTTCAGACATTTCGTAGGGATAGTGGCATTCTTTTTCTTGTTCACGGTGTTGGACCAAAAGAACCAAAGAGGAATCAAAGAAGTTTGGACAAAGACCATCATAGTTTATGCGGTGTTCGTGCTCATGACCAAATCGAAATGGTATTTCAGTCTACCCGTGTTAATCTTGTTGGTCATCGACCAAAACATTAGGATACACGTGCAAGACATAAAGAAACGCTCTGCGAACGATGGGAACGAAACGACTAGAAAATATGAAGAAATGCAAAGGGCGATTGATGTGTTGTTAGGAATACTCGTCGTGATGGGTGCAGGACATTACGCATACCGACAAAAGAAAGAATTCAAAGATGATTTCGGATGGAACAAATTCTTCTTGATGAGTAAATGCAAGGTCTAGTGCAAGGTTGCGTCGTATGCATCAAAGCGAGTTTATTGAAAGGTTTGTTGTGATTCTAACGAGCCACATACCACAATGATGACTCGCGGGCAGTACATGGTGTCTTTGTGTTTGTTGTTGTTTGTTTCGAGTGTGAAGGGTGGAGAAGTGTTCAGGGCAAAGGTCAATAAACGTACGGTCTTCTACACGGGACACGTGTTCAGTCTGGGTCAGTGTGCTGCCATTGCGACCCGTGTGCATGCAAAATGTATTGGAGATATTCCACGCTATGCATTTCTCCAGGTGAAGCAATCAGACAAGATTGGGCGGAACATCACATGCTCTACACAGATTGTGGGAACACCATGCATGTTCGGGGAAATCAAATATTTTGTGGTGACACATGGATTCCTTCCGAGTTGTGAC
>JACCDR011697078.1_pt1 | contig 29948 bp, 53 predicted proteins | sample 7446431 | NCBI WGS metagenome assembly JACCDR01 (sample SAMN15323443, study PRJNA562643) | freshwater metagenome | isolation source: river surface water | place: USA:Blue River Watershed | collected 2017-08-17
GGGAGATGGCTAAGCAAGTTTTATCGGATGTAGACTTCAATAGTGCAGCAAGGATTACTAACCTTCCAGATCCTACCCTTGCTCAGCACGCAGCGACAAAAGCCTATGTTGACGCCAACATCGAGGGCCTTGGTTGGAAAGATAACGTAAGGGTATCGACCCAAGCGAACATCTCGCTTGCTACGCCAGGTGCAACCATTGACGGTATCACAATGGCAGCGAGCGACCGCGTGCTCGTTAGAGCGCAGTCGACGGCATCCGAAAACGGTATCTACATCTGGAACGGCGCATCGACACTCATGACCCGTGCGGCTGATTGCTCAACAGCCGTTGAGCTTGAGTCGGCAGTTACTACAGTGGATGAGGGTACCGATGCCGGTGTTTCTTATCGTCAAACTGCGGTCAACTTCACTCTTGGCTCTGGCTCGGTAACGTGGACCGCGTTCGGAACGACCGTACCGAATGCGTCTGAAACCGTCGCAGGGCGTATTGAGCTCGCGACTCAAGCTGAGACCGATGCGGGAACTGATGACCTTCGTGCGATTACGCCCCTAAAACTTGCAACGTACTCAGGTCGAAAGTTTAAGTTTACTGCTGATATCGGCGATGGATCTGCAACTCAGTACACTGTGACCCACAACTTTAACACTCGCGATGTGCAGGTAGAGGTTTTCCGAACATCTGGAAATTATGACTCGGTTCTCTGCGATGTAGACAGAACCTCTGTGAATGCGGTTCGGCTTACGTTTGCGACGGCTCCAACTAGTAACCAATTTCGTGTTGTGGTGATTGCGTAGTCATGGAATTTGTAGGGAGTGACCTACAGCAGGGCGGGGTATCGGCGTTCCTCACAGGTGGCGGTGGGGGCGGCGGTAATGGTATTACTGTCACAGTTGATTTTGGATCATCGTTTACCGACAAGGCTCAAACGGTAGTAACGGGGCAATCGTGGGTAACGACTAGTAGCGAGATTGTTCCGATGGTACGAACTCCAGCGGGAGTAGACCCCGATGAGATGTACCTTTTGAATTTTAGACCAGTCATTTCTGACCTAGTGGCTGGGGGATTCACGTTAACGCTCTACAGCGATGCAGAGGCAACGGGAACCTACACTGTAATGTGTATAGGGGTATAGGAAAAAGAGATTATGGCTGGTGCAAAGATTGCGCTCTCTGGAGCATCTGGAGAGTTAAGAACAGACGGAAACGATAACGCGAGAGTAAACCTTCCGACCACTCTCACCCATGCGGGATATGCGATAATTGCGGGTGAGTCCCATAACGGTGCAACAGGAGAACCGAGGCTCGTTCGTGCTGCTAGAGTTTCTACCGATGGCCGACTTCGTGTAGGCGTTGATTCCATATACTGGCAAGATACCTTTAACCACGCTCAGCAAGACACTTCAGCGTACTCTGTGAGTACAACAACGGCGACAACAGCTATGACCGGTGGTTACTGGGTACTTAACGCCGGTAACTCTCTAGCATCTGCGGCAGTAGCAAGAATTCAGACGTTTAAAACCTTCCCCCTCAATGCATTCAGCGCTCTCGAAGTAGGGTTTAGGCTTAGGTTTGCGTCGCTTCCACAGACTAACAACGTGTGTGAGTTCGGTCTAGGTTTTGCAACAGCGACAACAACACCGACAGATGGTGTTTATTTCAAACTAAATGCATCTGGAAATCTCGTTGGTGTAATGAACATCAATGGTAGTGAAACTACAACAAACCCAATGACATCGTTTACCGCGAATCAAGTGCGGTACTATCGTATCATTATCGATCAAGATCGGATTGAGTTCTTTATTGACGGTGTGCTCGAAGGCGTTATTACATCTCCCGATACAGCTCCAGCGGTCTCATTCTCTCGTGCTCTTCCGCTTCTGATGCGTCTTTACAACTCAGCGGCACTGACAACCGCTCAGCGACTTGAGGTTGCTGACGTATGTGTGTCGATGCGAGACATTACGCACAATAGACTCTATCCTATGGTGCAAGCCGGGAACCTTTGCGGCGCTATTATGAACCCTCGCGGTACAGCTCCTGCACAGACTGCAAACTATGCAAACAGTGCGGCTCCAGCGTCGGCAACGTTATCCAATACGGCGGCAGGGTACACGACACTTGGAGGCCAATGGCAGTTTGCAGCGGTAGCCGGTGCTGAAACCGATTATGCATTATTCGGATTCCAGGTTCCTGCGGCATCCGCAGCGGCATCGAATAAAAACTTGTTTATCACTGGTATCAGAATCGAGGCAGTGAATGTCGGTGCAGCCGTAGCTACGACAGCAACGCTATTGCAGTGGGGTATCGCAGTGGGTAGCTCTGCTGTGACGCTTGCAAACTCTGACTCTACTGCGACGGGTTCTAGAGGACCAAGAAGATTAGCACTCGGGTTTCAATCGTTTGCGGTCGGTGCTGCGATTGGTACGGTGGCTACTCCAATAGAGCGAAGTTTCCAAACTCCTCTTATTGCCGAGGCCGGCACGTTTGTTCATATCGTTCTTAAGATGCCAGTAGGTACCGCGACAGCTTCACAAATCATTCGCGGTACTTGTCTCATTGAAGGGTTCTTTGAATAGGGAGGTAGAGGGCTATGGTTGTTACTCTTTCAGGTGGCGATCTAGGTGGACAGGATATCTTTTGGCCCGAGGGCGAAGATACTCTTGTTGTCCAGGGGTGCATATATCGCAAGGTTTCTGATACCCAAGCGGTATTTGTAGGCGTAGCACAGTAAAAGGTGCTCGTGCTACCCTTAGGGGTATGACACTCCCACTATCCGACATCGAAAAACTAGAGGCAATATACCAGCTAGCGAAGGAGACCCACGCGGCAGTGTTAAGGATGGAAGCAACGCACAACGGGAACGCCGATATCCTCCAAAAAATAGAGCTCAATACGGGCCTAATGGCTCGATTCACCCAAGAACAATTAGAGCGGATCACCTCAATCGCTGCGGGAAAGAATCAAGTTCCCGTGATTGTATTCATCGCCTTTCTAGTCATCGGGGGTGCGTATGCTATCGCGGTTACTCTCAAAGATGCCAATATGGATGTCAGGATCCCATGGCTCGGGCTTGAGATCTCCAGTAAGGAAGGGGGGAGTGGTGGAAGATAGATTCTCTCTCGCTATGTCTTTCGTTCAGGTTTACGAGGGCGGTTATGTAAATGACCCTCGCGACACTGGAGGCGAAACCAACTTCGGGATCTCGAAGCGCCAATACCCTCATCTCGATATCAAAAACCTTACTCTCGCTCAGGCGAAAGAGATCTACCGCAAAGACTATTGGGAGCACTATCGATGCCACGAAATGCCGTGGCCTCTCGCGATGGTGATGTTTGACTCCTATGTTCAATTCTCTCCGAGCAATCCAACCAGGTGGATGCAGCGAGCTCTAGGGCTAAGGGATGATGGTGTCTTTGGCCCTAAGACTCTTGAGGCGGTCAGGTCGGCAAAGAACCCACTCATGGCGGCTCGTGCCGTTATGTTCGACCGAGGAGAGTTCCGCGTTACTCGTCCCAACTACGATCGCTTTGGGCGTGGATGGAGAAGGCGGGACATTGCGTTAATGTGTGAAGCGGCGAGAGGGTGGGATGGTAATTAGGACTCTTATTCTCTTCCTTCTCATTCCATTTACCGCATTCGGTCAACCCCTCGGACCCTCTTTTTTGGGCATGTGCTCTCCCGCCTTCCCTTGTGGCCGTGCGATGCGAGTGTATGACGGGCTAGAGACCAAGGTCGGCGGGTGGTTAGTCGGCACCTTTGGCGATGAGTGCCCGTGTTCTCAGAAGTTCCTCGGGCTTCCTGGGAAGAAGTTCGTAAGGGTTCACCTTGCTAACTGTACCTGCTTCCCCGAACGCGGTCGGCGTTGTCTAGTCGGCGAGCCATTTCGTGGGGAAACTATTCGCTCGGCAGACAAGAAACTCGTGCAAAGGAATAGGGCGATCCTAAAGCAATACCATCGAAGTTTGCAAATCGCAAAACGACAACTATCCATTGCCGACAAAGATACCACCGTGGTGCTCTCGCTCTGCCTTGAGACCGTATTGAGCATGAGAGCTCGAAGCGTAATGCTCAGTGAGGCTCGCAAGGTTTTCCCTGATGGCGTGTTTGTCGATAATCCAGTCGCGGGGCCATGCTTTCCTGGGCTTATATGTGAGCGGCATGGCGTCAATCCTTCGCTTAGGGCTCCCTGTTTGAGCGACACAGACGGCAATAATTACCGGGAAGAGTTTCCAGTGCTAAAACCACAGTGCATGGCTCAATACCTTTGGGAGCCCACGTTCAACCTAATCAACCCAGCGTTCCAAGGTTTCCAACCTCCTCGCGAAAGAACCAACGCCCCAACTGTTCGAGATCTTCGAATGGTTCGTGAGGCGATAATCAATCGCAAGTAGCAGCATGTGGATGGAAGTCATTAAGGAAATGATCCGCTGGTTTATAATTGGAGTCCTCGGGGTCCTCTGGTGCATTTACGCTCTTGGCTGCGGTGGGCTTTCGGTGGATGTATGGGACAGAAAGAGAAGCGACGTTTGCGAGGACTGGGAAGAGCACAAGGGTTCTTGTCGCGATGGTAAAGGGGTACTAGTTCACTATCGCTGGATCATGTAATACTGAACCTACCATGTTTGACAAAATCAAAAACGCCCTACTTTCCAAGCTCCTCTCTTCACTTCTCCCTAAGTACGCTCGACGATACGAGGGAGATATTCGGCGTGTGGTTCTTGCTGCCAACATGGTCATAGCTGCATTGCACGTGGCACTTCCGCTTATCCCCGATGCAACTGAGCAAAAACTTAAAGAGCATCTCGACTACATTGAGGCTCAATACCGCAAGGCTCTCGCCCTACTTAAGGACTACACGGGCCTAGATCTCTCCGAAGTAGCCTAATTCAAACGCTATTCGCGCACGTGATTTCAATAGCTTATGGGCTAAGTGAAAAATATTTTCACGCAGTGTCAACGAAATAGTTGAGCCTTTCCGCATTCCATACGAATCATAATATACAAGCAAGCAGCACGGCACCGAAACGCTGGGCGGCTTAGAACTGTAAAACGTATAGGGAGGCAAAAAATGAACAATAAACGTATTTCACTACTCGAGTGGAGCATGAGGCTAAACATCATGCTCATCGCAACCATGGGCCGCACAATGAGCTCTTTTTGTGAGGATTGGAAGTGGGAGGAGTTGTACCACGAAGGCTTTAGTGCCGGTGAGGTTGTGGAGGCAATTGTGGAGGAGTTCCGGGAGCTCGGGGTTTTGAACGTCCATGGGCAGTTGGTTAGGGTTAACTAAGAAAAGGAAGGGAAAAATGAGAAACAGTGACGCAATGAATACAGTTAAATGGTTGGGTTTCGTAGCAGTTCTGGCCGGCATGATGTGTTTTGGGTCGGGGTGTGCGGGGATGGAGTTAGGTGGTCGGCTGGGCGTGTATCGCGTCGACGAGCGCAGGGAGGAACAACGCACCTACCGCAATCCGAAACCCGCAATCTGCTACCTACTCCCTTCGCGGTGTGCTGCTCAACAGCAGGCGATGGATGAGGCTAACGGCTCGTAATAACACAGGTTTATTCCCGACCTTTACAAGCCCTGTAGGGGTCGGGCTATAGTAACCAAGGAGAAAGAAATCATGGAATCGATATTTGCATTCTTCGCCGCGATGGGGATCGACAAGCCTCTGCTAATTGACCTCTTCCGGCTAGCTCTGGTGTTCGGGGTGTTCTGGGGCTACCTGCTCTATCGCCGCATCTTCCGAAAGAGCGACGAACCTACTTTGATCGAGATGGTTCGAGAGGATCTCTTTACCGTCCACGGTGTAGTGACCTCGGTGATTCACGTGTTCATCGTGTCCGGTATGATTGCGTGCTACATCGTTGGCTCCCAAGCTCTTGGCTACGACGGCACCACCGCTCCTGCTAAGACCACTCAAAGTAAGGGTAAGTAGTAGCCATGGATCGGCTATTCATCTTGGTAGTCATTGGGTGGCTCCTCTACCCAATGCTACCGAGCTTCAAGGCTCCTAAACTCAACATCGTGAGCCCTGAGACAATCAAGTACGCATCACTCCGCAGAGTCGGCCTAAAGCCCAAAGCCTCCCCAAGAGTGGTCCAGGACCTAGTTACACAGTCGGCAAGAGCAGAGGGATTAGATCCTAAGCTGTTACACGCCCTAATCCGCGTGGAAAGTAGCGGCAACCAGCTCGCGGTAAGTGGCGTCGGAGCTGCTGGCCTAACCCAATTGATGAACGATACGGGTAGGGAGTGGCACCAGAAGCTCGGCATCCAGAAAAAATATGACCCATTCGATGTAACACAGAGCGTTAGGATTGGGGCGGCCTACCTTCGCTTCCTCATCGACCACTATAACGGCGATGTGGCCCTTGCTCTCACAGCCTATAATCAGGGATATGGTAGAGTGAATAAACTCATGAAAGCCAATAGCGCAAAGTCACTAAAGGGCATCATCAATCATCTTGGCCCCGATGGGCGTGCCTACGCTCGCAACGTACTTGCAGCGGTTGAGAGGATGAGGGGGTAAGGGAATGTATTTCGGGATAAACGGACTAAAGGCTAAGACGCACTGTCGATGGCAAGACGAACCAAGGGAGCGACGGCGGTCAATTCTCTGGGAAATGGATTGTAGCGATGGCCCATGTTTTGAGCATGAAACGCAGCCAGAAAAGAGATTGCTTGTAGCGTTGATATCCCAAGCTCTTCAGGATCTTATGACATGCCCAAAAGATTCATATTCTTTCATCTACGCGGTACGATGGATACGGGGCATGAAGTCAGGTATCCCAATTGAGGATTGTTGCGAGCATCTAGGGGTGGATGTTGAGTGCGTCCGTAACGCTGCCGACAAGATTATAAACTTCCCGGCTAGAGATGAAATCGAACGTAACATTGATAGAAAGGTGCAAGCGTTCAACTCTGCGTATAGTCCCGTAATGATTAACATGCTCGTACGCGGGGATTCTGCCGAAATCGCAAAGTACATGATTAAAAAGACCAGACATCAGGCAAAAGACAAGCAATTGTGCGATGATTTACTTGTCGCAACATCATCGCCAGAATCCTGATAGCGCCAGGTTCATCGAGAGGTGACCGCCTGGCACGATCCACTGAGGAATACAAGTTTTTCAATGCGACGATGGAGCGTTAGTTGAAGTACGGTCGGACCGTATCAAGGGGCAACTATTGAGTCGGCCTTAATAGTTGTACCTTGCCTTGTGCGGGAGCCATGGTGTCGCGAGGTATCATGGTGAGTAGCGTAACGTCATGGGGTAAACGATGTGGAGACGGAGCCACACAGCGAACGGCACGGGTAGGATCGGTAGATCGGATTTGTGCGTTTGGCGATTGGAAAACCCCGTTGGGGTGAGGATTGCGAGGGAGGGATCTCTTGCAATACCTACTCGGCCCGAAGCCTAAGCAGCTTCTAGCGACGTGACCACATATGTGACGGCTAACGTCAATTCGGGACCTTCTCACTCATCCGCGATTGCGGAAGGTTTTAACGGGTGAGAAGGATTGCGCGGTGTGACAGTAAGAGCCAAGAGTTCTAATTATGGTTGTTAGAGGCTACAGGCGGGGCCTAGAGGTTATGCTACTTTTTTGGCACGGGGAAACGGCAGGGCAGTCGTTTTACCGTTTGATGAAAACACCCATCAGGAGGATGGGCGGGACAGTGGTGTCTGTCTGGAAGGGCAGTTACATGGAAAGTAAAAAGCACTACTGAAACGCAGATGGTTTTTGCGATGAGTTTTCCGGGAGTTGTACTCAAGTCGAACAACTCCCAATATAGAAGTAATGGAACCCCAACGCCCTGACTACCGCTACCTAATCTCCGACCGCTATAGCGTGGTGCATTACTACGCCCGCAACCTCGCCCCTAAAGGCTATGTGTTCTACTCCTCGTTTGTCATCCCAGAGGACAAAGATCCCGAAACAGTCGATGCTAAGATAATCCTCCTCTATCAGACCAACCTCCCTCGGCACACAGTGGCGAGGAGAAAGAAAGCGGGGCTTGCTGCGGTGAAGTACATTCGCTGCGGTAACATAGGCTACCTCTTTGCAACCCATGGGCGGTCGGAGTTCTTTACGCGAGAGACCGGAAAGCGATGTTCTTTCGATACGCCCTTTACCGTGGCTGGCTATGCGGTCTCGGTCAATCGAGAGAATGGGAAAGTGAGGGTATCGCTACACAGAGAATACCAGAGGCGACTGAAGCGGTTCATCACCACCTGGGGCCATCGTAGGGGTGCTGAGTGGTGGGTGCAATGGTTCAACCGGAGCTACTTTTTCCAATACGCCGGAGTCCGCGATAACCTCTTTGGCATGATTAAGCTACTGAACGCCAATCGCCGCGATTTCAAGATGGAGCCTGTCCCCTGGGAGCCAATCCTCGGCAAGAAACTTCCAGCATCTTCGCGATTGCTGGAGCCATCATCAAAGGAGCTATTAGACCTCCTGGCTTTTATGGCACAATGAAGGGTATCGTGGTGAAGCGGAGGACTGGAAAGACCAGTCTGAGGAATAACCACGCTGCCGGAGTTGAATGAAAACTCTGTCTGGAGTGCGAGAGGGTCGGCCCTTCTTGCATCCTTTTCTTATTGAGGGTTATTATCCGTTGGTGGGCAGCGGCTACAAGGTTAGTGAGTGCAGTTGAGGAAGTTTAGAGGTCCAGCGACAGCATGAGCACACTTTTTCTTTTGCCCACACCATAATTATGCGGTAATCTCGAACTGACTGTGTGGATCCTGATCCACCTCAGAAGAGTCGGGGGCCGTTAATCCTCGGCTCTTCGCCTTTATCTGGAAGTAGCTCAATTGGTTAGAGCGCGACTCTGATACAGTCGAGGCTGGAGGTTCAAGTCCTTTCTTCCCTACCATTTTCTCCTTGCATCTCGCTCCCCACCTATGCCATCATTAACGCATGGCAACTAATCTATTCAGCCATTTCTATCCTCACCTCAATCCGCCCTGGCGGGCGTAATATTCTTTTTGCGTACATCTGCGGACGTGTATCACAAAGCAAGTTAGTTTTTTCTGGGTGTAGGTCCGTAACTCGGTAGCGGTCCCCGTTTGGAGCGGGGTGCTTAAATGCCTTGCAGGTTCAACTCCTGTCACCCAGACCACATGGCGGAATGGTGTAAGTGGTAGCCACGCTAGTCTTAGAAACTAGTGCCGTAAGGCGTGGGGGTTCAAGTCCCTCTTCCGCTACGACAAAAAAGGTTTTCTCTCGGTGTTGTTACGCTAACGGTTAAGCGGTCCGATTGTGACTCGGATGATTGGGTTCAACTCCCAGCAACACCCCAAATACTAATTCTGATTGGATTAGTACGTGGTTAGTAGTATACGCTAGGGTGCAGGGCATCTCTCGGACTCCAAATCTGTAGAGCGAAAGTTCGATTCTTTCCTAGCGTGCTCTCCTCTTGTTGGCTAGTAGCATAATGGTAGTGCTCTCGGCTGTTAACCGAGCGGTTCTAGGTTCGAGTCCTAGCTAGCCAGCCATCTCCTCCCTCCATTGTTCAAATCTGGCCCTATGCCTCCAATTCCCTTGCACCCAAGGCCGTCGGCGTGTCAACATCCATAGAGATGTTCCACATCACTATATGGGTAGAGTCCTAACGGTTCTCGGCCTCCCGACTTTCTCGGGAGGCTGTATGCAGCGATAAAGGTTATCGATGTACAGCCCCCCTTACTTTTTAAGGGGAGGCATCGGGTTATGATCACCGATGTACGAAAGACCGAGCGAACGCTTATCAGAGAGCGCGGTTGTAAGACCGTCACTCGCGAAGAGCTCGCAGGGTATGACGCTCCATTACCAGTTGGGAGATGGTTTCCACTTCGGCACGATTACGTGGTTGATAGTGTGGAACAATCGCTTAACGCAATGGGGTTTCGGGTTAAAGATGCCGAGCTCGTTATCGCAAGAAACGGAGATCGGTTCTTTGGCACGATGGATCTTGAATCACCTGTCACTGATGGGGTGAGTCTAGCGGTGGGAGTGGCGAACTCAATCGACCGCTCGACGGGGTTAAAGTTCTGTATCGGCACCCGTGTTTTTGTGTGTGCGAATCTTTGCTTTAACAGTGAAATCACTGTTGCACGGAAGCACACGGCACGCGGAGCGATTCACTTTAGCCGAGACATCAACGAAGCGATCGGAAAGCTAAGTTGTTATCAGGAAGAAGAGCGCAGAAGGATTGATGTTATGCGTAACGCAGCTATCAGCGACATGGCGGCGGAGTCGCTCATCATTCGCGCAATGGATGCTGGGATTATCACCTCACAGGATATTCCCAAAGTGCTCACGGAATGGAGAATTCCTGAGCACAAAGAGTTTGAAGACAAGACTCTATGGAGTCTATCGAATGCATTCACTTCGGCATTGAAGCCAAAGTGTATTGCGAATCCGCAGCGATACGCTTCACTCACAATGAAGCTGTCCGCACATCTTATTCCGCAAGAGTATCTGTCTACTCTCGCAAGCTAGTTTGTTTTTTCCCTTCAGTTCAGGAGACACCTACAGTGTCGAGATTCAACAACAACAACAATGGTCGGCCTCGTGGTAACGACCGAGCTCCAGCACGTCAGCAACAACAGGAGGATGACCAGCAGTATCATGAAGAAACGCATGAGAACGGTGGCGGGAGAAATCCCCCGGTGCAGACGTTTGTTATTGGACGTATGCGGGTCGTCATATGGGCCAACAAAGACAAGGATGGTGGCACGTGGCACAGCATCAGTCTCACTCGCAGTTACAAAGACGGCGAAGGTAACTGGAAGCAAGCGGCCACTATGGGTAGAGACGATTGTCTCGTTGGTGCGGAGCTCCTACGGCTCGCGCTACACAAGATAGTTGAGTTGGAAGGCGGTCGATAATCGATTGGCTTCGGTGCAAGAGGTTGTTTCTAAGGTTGCTCTCGTAACGCTGGTGCAGCCTCTTGTTTATTCGTGGTACGTGAGTTTTCGGGACTGTGACTATCAACAAAATGTTGCAGCAATGCAGTGTCTCTAAGCCGGTTATTTATATCTAAAACATTTGTTGCCTTGATAAATGCGACAAGCTGCTGCTTGTTGCAGCAAAACCCTGGCTTAGACAGCCTAGAGATTGTGGTGACCAACGCCGAAATAGTGCTGGGGTCAATAATCAGAGTTGGGTTGTATGACATGTTAACGATCGCAAATACTTCATCAAAAATCGCAACGTCAAGGTAGTGAAATAGATTTAGTGAGTATGGATAGTAAGAGAACAAAACATTTAGTGAAAGATACTCATCTACTTCCTCTTCCGTATACACCCCCCTGCGAATGTGCGAAAAATTAACTACAGAGATTGATTGCTCAAGCCTTTCAGGCTTAAAGGTAGAAACGCTTGCGATTCCAGTTAGGAATGCATGAGTGTACTGACACTCCGAAAGATACCCTGTGACTAGGCACTTCATCACGCGATCATATGTTTCTGCTCGTAGAAAATTCTTTTGAGCCGCTTTGTAAATGTAGTGAATCATCAAAGGGGTGGTGTTGCGAGGCGTGGTAGCAAAAGCCTCGCAAATCTGCTTAATCAAGTCCTCTGAAGGGATCAGAGTATAACCCGACTCTACTTTGGACAGTTTGTTGGAATCGATGCCATGGGATTCCGCGAAGTCTTTGGCAGTAAGGTGGCCGAAATAGCGGTTCCGAGTATTCCTGACAAGACTCGCAAGAAGAGTTTCGCGTGGGGATGTTGGAATTTTGCACTCAGAGAACGGATCGTCTTTAAATTCAAGCATTGGTTTTTTGCTCCTTTCATTCTTCCAAGTATCTCAGGTAAACCAAGGCGTACCAGTAGGGGAGCAACAATTTCCTAAAAATGCTCGACCGGAGGCTTTTCAAGATATCGAAGGGATAGATAATAGGAGTTGTGCGGGCCATTGGGCCTGCGTTCCCTCGTTTCGAAAGGATTTTGTTTATGTCCCAATATCAGAGTGAAGATATCGCAAAGGTGTCGAAGCCGAAGGTATATCTTCAAACCGTCGGCGTTAAGATTTCGTCGACACAGCTAGAAGAGCTACGCAAAATCGTGTTTGAGCGCAATGTTTGCCTTTCGGAGTACCTTAGAGGCGTAATATCCGCCCATCTCTCCGAACCTCAGGCAATTACGGTGGTTAAGACGGCGTTGCGTGACCTTCTCGACAAAGAACTTCGACAGGTGATCCGCGAGGTCATGATCGAATCTAAGAAAGAAGCGGCTAAGTCCTAACCCCTCCGCCACGCCCATGCACCCCTCCGCCCCTTTGGGGGCGAGGGGTTTCTTTTTGCACTCACTGCATTACTTCCTCGCTAAAGGTACGTACACATGTACAAAATTCGCAACTATGCAGACCCTGACTACGAGCTCAAGGTCATTCAAGAAGCCGAAAAGTTCGGGCTCGTGCCTGTATTCTCATCGGCAATGAAGAGTTTCAACCTCGGGATTGACCCGAATAAGGCGTATGCGGATGCTCGCGCATTCGCCGAATTGAAGGATGGACAAGGGAAGCCAATTATAAAAGAGCGGGCTAACGGTAACGAACGTCCTACGCTCGATACGCTTTTCATCCTTTCGAACTCCGTAAGCAACCAAGTTGCCCGACTTGGTGGTACGGCGTTGCAAGAGTTCCACGAAAAAGCCCTTGCTCACGCAATCCGTCAAGTTAACGTCTACCTTGACCTGACGCTGCAAGCTCGCATCGGGGCCGATGGTCTCGATAGAGCCCCTGCTAAGACTGTTTCTGTTGCGGTGACTAACGTCGCGGCGCGTGATGGGTCGTTTAATCTCCACGTCCATCATTATCTTTTAGATCGTGGAGTCGTTGCAGAAAAGGGGCTCCGTACCCTTGATACGCGTCCGCTCTTTGACTCTCGGATCCAACAGCGAGTCAACAGCATTTTTCAGCACAGTCTTGCTGTTGAGTGCGAGAAATCTCTCGGGTGGAAGATGGATATCGACAAGCGAGGCTCGGCAATCGTTCAAGGTATTCCTAACACCAAGAAGAGCGAGCGGCGCGAAAAGGCTGAAGAGTATCTTAAGGAGCGTGGCATCCCTAGAGATAACTACACATACGAAGCCGCTTTAAAGTTCACTCGCCCGAAAAGAACGAACTTCGCTAAGGTCGATCCTGAGCAGAAGATCCAGCAATGGCAAGCGGAATACATCAAATTTCACGGGAAGGTCCATCAGCATGAACCACACTGGGAGCCAGTGTCGAAGCATGAATCGATATTGAAAAAGATTACAAAGCCATTGGTGGCATGGTACGCAGCGTACAAAGTGAGCAAAAATCGCGAGTCGGTGAAGGTCTCGGTTACTGACGTTACGCAGTTCTTGCGTGACTATGGAAAGCCGACCATGCGCGATAGACACAGTAATGCCAAAAGAGCAATTCGCTCAAAAACGTGCAAATCGATTTACCATGCGTTCGCTATCGGGCAAGAAGCGTATCGAGCTACTAAGCCCAAAAAGACTCTCGCTAAGAACGCTCGAATCGCGGTTCACGCAAAGTCGTTTGCGAATGAAAAGCAATTCAAGGAGCTTCGAGAACTTTGCATCCTAAATAACTGGCGGCTTCACGTTCGCGGTGAACGTGAGCAGAAACGAGATCAGAAACAAGTTCGCGACCGTGAACGCGACCAAGAGCAAGGACGATAGGTGATAAATATGGCACGTTTGATTTACGCAATAGTTAAAGAGTTTTGCCAGATTGTGTTTGGCTTTCTCATGCTTGGTGTTGTGTGCGTCATCATCGCGATGAGCGCAGCTTTCTTCTTTGCAATGTTTTGGATTGTAGGAAGTTTCTCCGGCAGCCGAGAGGTTGCCAACCTTGTAGGGGTAGCGGGCGGATTTATTGGATTCTGCTCTGCGTGCACAGCAATTAACAATCTCGATGTTACTCCCGTGCCACCACGTGGTAGCGCTTGGGGTGATGAAATTAAACGATGGGAGGATTAGTGGGATGGAAAAGACTATTTATTCACTCGAAAAAGTATTGGTTGGATTGATCCTGACGGCGTCAATCGTAGGGTCTGCGTGTATCGTCGGTGTGGTTTGCGTGTTCTTGATGCACTACGCATATGGGACACAATGGAGGGGAGTAATCTTCTTGTTTGGGTGTCTGTCGTACGTAGTGACTACTTTTCTGTTGAACGGACTTTTTCTCGTTGCGGGCGGGAGAGACCCCTACAAGATTGATCGTAAATTGGCGTTCGTGAGGAAATTGCTTTCGGAGATAAGGATCGGCAGCAATCGAAATTTCCGCATCGGTCCATTTGCGGTGAAAAATATTGAGGACGCAATGCGCGTGCTCTATATCGGGGGTCCTGGGACTGGAAAGTCTTCGCTGATGAACGTGCAGCGAGTTTCGATGATCGAGAAAGGTGTTGTCTCGTGCGTTCTCGATATATGCAACAGCGGCAAGACCTACAAGTTCTGGAAGCACTTTGCACCACCCGGAATGAAGGTCTATCGGGTAGGGCTTCGTCATAACGATTGCGTGGGAATTAACTACGCAAATTTGTGTAAGACGGCCGCTGCTCGTCGGCAGTTTGCGAGCTCGATTGTGGAGAACATGAAAGGCGATAATCAGTTTTTCACGAAATCGGGAATTAACGTTATCGAGAATGCTCTCTCACTCTGCCACCGCATTAAACCGGGCGAGTGGTTTCTCGCCGATGCTCTTCGCATCGTTATGCTACCCGACCTCCACGAGCATCTGGCGAAGGTCTATAAAACCGAAATGCCGTATCGTAATTTTGGGGAGCGTAGCTCTTCGAAAAACGACACCATCGCAACGGTCGATGCTCAGATTAGATCGCACCTTATTTATGCGATGGCCGACATGCGAGCAAAGGTGCGTATCGATTTTCCCTACACCGAAGGGATTCTGGTTCTGGAATGGACATCAGAGCACGATGCTGCTTTGAAGCCTACGTTCACGTTTCTCGTTAATAACGTTTCGACTACCTATCTCTCTCGGCAAGATCTACCGCCCATGGGGGTCTTTGTCGATGAGTACCGCTACATGGGAAACCTTAAGGACTTCGCTAAGATGCTCGCGCAAGGACGTAAGTCCGGCATCTATGCTATCGGTTCAGTGCACAACATTTCTGGGCTGAAGCATAACTTTGGCGATCAGCACGCCCTTGAGATTCTGGCACTTTTCGATACTAAGGTTTTCTTGCGTTCCGTGTGCCCTGAGACCAACGATTATGCATCTCGCTGCGTTGGGGATATTGAGTTTTTTCGCGAATTGAAAAACCGAGACGGCAATTGGTCTGCGAATATAGAGCGACGCTCGCACATGTTGCCGTCAGAGTTTATGGATCTCCCTCGTGCGTCATACGAGAACGATGCCATCCACGGGGTTGCCAGCTTCCCAGGTCATAGTCAGCGATTCATCTCGGGGTTTCGCCATGCGATTGAACCCAATACGGAAGATACCACCCCTCCGATGCCGTCGGACTGGTTGGAGCCTACGCCCATTTCTGCTAATGATCTTCGACGCCTTGGGGTGACAATTACTCCTGAGATCCTCGATATCCTTGCTGGGAAGAAAAAGGAGAAGGTGAAGAAGGATAAGGAAAAGGAACCAGATAAGCGGACGGAAGATGTAGCTCCTCCTATCCCTGCTCCTATTCAGGAAGACTCTGATGGCAAGCGTTCAAGGCGAAAGAAAAACAAGGATGCTACTGAGCAGAAACGAGAACGCAACGACAAGGACGATGAGGGAGATTCTCCATCTACTTCACCATGTCTTCCTTTTTTCTAACCGGGAGCGCGAATAGCACCATGGACCGCTTATTAGTCTCGCAGAAGGAGGCGGCAAAGCTCCTCAGTATCTCCGAACGCACCCTCTTTACCCTTCGCGTCACTGGCCGCATCAAGGCCGTGCGCATAGGAATGAATGGCGGCTGGAGGTACTCAATCGAAGAGCTCCAGCGATTTATTCGTGAAAGTGAAAACGAAGGGAGTGAGAAGGAAGATGGCGTCGATATCGGTGGAGGCTAACGGTGGCCGAAGGATTCAATTCGTTGATGGCAATGGCGACCGAAAGGGCATAAGGCTCGGTAAGGTCAGCGCTCGCGATGCTCAGGCGGTGAAGATTAAAATCGAGGCCCTACTCAGTGCAAAAATGAGCGGGGCCTCGGGGCTGGATCGTGAGGTTGCTGCATGGCTTGCAAAGCTCGATAGCAAGATGCTTTCAAAGCTCGGGAAGGTTGGATTGCTTCCTGAAGAGGTGGCCTCGAAAGTGGCAAAAGTCGAGAAGAAGCCCATGACGCTGCAAGAGCTAGTCGATAAATTCATCGAGGAGGTGGGCGGCGAGGGACGGCGGAAGCCGGGGACTGTCGCCCAATGGCGGCAGGTAACGGGCATTCTTCTTCGGCTGATGCCTGAAGGAATTGCGATTAAGGACATTACTCGCGGTCACGCAACTCAGTATTTTGAGAAGCTCAAAAAAAGCGATAGGGCTACGCTCACAATTGCTAAAAATGTGCGCATTGTGAAACAGATGTTTCTCTGGGCGGTCGATTGGGAGTATCTCCCATACTCCCCCTTTGACCGCCTCAAGGTTCCATCGAGCATCCCTCGGCATAACGTCGAAGTATCGCGGGAAGTGATCACGAAGGTTATGGCCGTCTGCGATGATGCGTGGAAAGCGATCCTCGCTCTCTCGCGGTACGCTGGGATGCGATGCCCATCGGAAGTGCTTTCGCTACGGTGGGAACACGTGGATTTTGAGGCCAATAGGCTCCATATCCCAGAGCCTAAAGTGGAGCATCATGAGCATAGGGGGGTAAGGGAATGTCCATTGTTTCCCGAGGTGCGGGAGGTGCTAGAGCCCATGAAACGCTTGGAAGGGTATGTGGTCAATAAGCCCGCCTATCGGGCGGCGGCGAATACGGGCACAGGTTGGAAGAATGCCAATCTCAGAACTCAGCTCCTTAAGAAATTGGCAAAAGCGGAAGTGGCCCCCTGGCCCCGACTTTTCCACTCCATGCGAGCCACTCGGCAGACAGAACTAGAGCGAGAGTTTCCTTTGCATGTTGTGTGCTCCTGGCTGGGGAATTCGGAGAAAGTTGCCCGGGCATCCTATCTGCTAGTGACATCGGAAGATTGGGCCAAAGCGGTGCAGAAAGTGGTGCAGCAAGAGTCGGCAACCGTAGGCAAAGAGTAGACTGGAGCGGGTAAACGGGTGTTAATCCCGTGGAAATCGACGGAATAGAGATAATGTTCGGCTTCCTCCCCATCCGCTAACTGTCCACTGAACCCCAGGGAATCTGGGGTTTTTTCTTTTGGTGGTGCAGAAAGCGGTGCAGCTTGGCGCAAGCCCCTCTATCGGCGATCATAGCACGCTTTAAGTAAGCTAACTTTAAGGCGGCCTGTCACCCCGGGCTAGGCATCGTGGATTCATCGCTTGCAGTAAGAGAGCAGGTAGAGGCATACCTAGCGCAAGATAAGGTTCAAAAGAATCATTTGGTTGGAAGAGGGATTCGCCTAATTCCCCCGTTTTCGTGTGCTGTCACTAAGAGAAGGGGTCACTATGAAGTAACCGTGAAGGGGGCAAGTGGAGAAAATTTCGTAGTCCTATGCGATCAGGTTAAGACGAGCAAGTATCGAGACCATATCACATTTGTTCTAAATCAGGAAAACGAACGTCCAATTATTCGAGCACTAGTTCCGCTCCAGTTGGCAAGAAGGACGATGTTGGACAACGTGCCACCAAATACGACTATGTCGCCAGCCGAATTCTACGAAATGACGGCGCGAGAAGGAGTGACCCAGATCAACGCAAGGCGACGGTGGGGGGAATTGCGAACGGAGTACGGATTTGAAACGACATGCACTCCGAACACGTTTTCAAGAGGAGGGGAATTCCCAGTTACGGAACCTAATCTCCGTCCTAAGATGAGCAAGCTGAACGATGATCACTTTGAATCATTGTACGAGATGCATAAGGGGATATGCGCAAAGTGTGGGAAAACAATTCGACTCGATGATACCTCTGAAGGGGAAGTTGGATTGTTGGACCATCGAATGCCAGTGCCAGTTGGTGGTGGAGACGAAATAGAAAATCTCCAGTTGTTCTGCACGACGTGCAATAACCTTAAGAGCACCGCATGTCAGCGGTGTCCGCTTAATTTCAATTGCGAGTCCTGTACTTGGGCGCATCCAGAGAAGTTCCATGATGCGATTGTGGTGAGGCTGACCGCTGAAGAAGCAAAGATGTTAGTTGAGGTAGCGGCAGCGAAAAACGAAAGACCAGAAGTTTTCGCATCAACCCTATTTAAGGAAGCATTCTCTAGACTCAAACCCTAGTCGTTTTCTTCCGTGATGCGTTTGCATCAAGATGCCATTTCACGTGTTCCGCAACTGCTTGCGCGAGCAGAGGGGGGACTGCGTTGCCGATCTGAATCGCAATTTTTATTTTTGACCCACACCACAGAAAGTCATCCGGGAAAGTTTGAAGCCTTGCGGCTTCCCAGTGGGTGATGGGTCTGTTTTCCTCTGGATGCAAATATCTTCCTTTTTCAGGCTTGTAAAACTCCGTTCGGATCGTGCACCTTGCTGGCTCATCCCAATGCAATCGCCCAAAAAGGTCGGTTCCGCCATCTTGTTTTTTGATCCAACAATCAGGAGTCAATTCTGGTGCAAGGCGTTGGAGGTCAAAGCGGTTCCCGCCTGGTGGGATTAACGCATATCTCTTGAGACTCAACTCCGTTGGGTTTCTTGCGATGTGCAGGTCTTTGGTGCTTACAGGCTCATCGGATGTTTCAAAATCGGTAACCGTTGGTTTTTTGGGAATACCCTTAAACGCCTCCCTTACCGTCATCTTCTTCCCATTAGACTCAGGGAGGTCGATCATCCCGAGCTTGGTACCGACAATGAAGACGCGTTTACGATTCTGGGGAACACCAAACTTTGAGGCCATAAGAACCTTTGCGGATACCCAAAATCCCATTTCGATTGCCGCATTTAGGATCTCAGAACCCTCTTTGCTGGTCAGCAAATTAGGCACGTTTTCCATTACGAACATGCTGCAATCTGATGATTCCACCACATCCATGTAGTATCGCCACAGGACTCTGCGTTTATCACCTGCCTTGTTGCCGGTAAGGTTTGAAAAACCCTGGCAAGGCGGTCCCCCAATTACGACGTCAGCTTTCACCCCCTGTAGGTCGTTAACGGCCTCTTCAATGGGCTTGGTAATCATGTGCTTACCAAAGTTCGCAACGTAGGTTTCAGCGAACTCAGGAATATGCTCAACTGCGGCGATTGGACGAAAACCAGCATTCGCAAAGCCGAGAGTCATCCCACCGGCCCCACTAAATAAGTCAATAACTGTTGGTTTCTTAGTCGCCACTGTCTTATCACTCCTTTAGTCTGGCGTTGTTAGCACTCGCTGGCCGCCAATGATAGCAGTTTGGGGGTGATGGATCTAGGACTCACTCTCACCCCCCTAGCCTATCCCCCCCTCTCCCGTGCTATTCTTGGGATCGAGGTGCTTATGTATGTCACGATTCTGGGAAAGCAGTACCAAATAAAGTGGGTGACGTACCTGGGTAAGGCAAAACGCGGCTACTATGTCGCTGGTAAGTGTGATGACCCAACACAACAGAAAAAAGCAATCCGCATCAAGAAAGGCCAAGATCCAAAAACAGAATTCGACGCAACCATCCACGAGTGTCTCCACGCGGCAGCGTGGTGGGCGGCAGAAGAATGGGTCACCGACACGGCGACCGACCTCACTGAAATCCTCTGGCGGCTCGGGTATAGAAAGCTCGAAAACGTGGACGGTAAGGCAGGAAAATAGGAACGTTTTCCGCGTTCTGATTCCGCTCTCCCGCAACAAGGACTGGGAAGCGTGGTCGCTGTTAGTCTCCGATCAGCATCACGACAATCCAAAGGCGCGGCACGATCTTGAATTGAAGCATCTTCGAGAAGCGAAGGAGCGCGGAGCTGCGATTGTGAGCGCTGGCGATCAACTGTGCCTCATGCAAGGCAAGTACGACAAGAGATCGAACAAATCCTCAGTGCGACCGGAGCATCAGGTTGATGATTACGTCGATGCCGTGATTCGCACGGCGGCAGATTTCTATGAGCCATTCGCCCACAACTTTGTGTGCTTCGGCGTTGGCAACCACGAACAATCGGTGTCTGCAAGATTCGAAACTTCGATAATCGATAGACTCGTTGGGGCGATAAACGACCGCACAGGGGCAAGCGTCAAAAGCGGCGGTTACTCGGGGTGGGTCGTTTACTCTTTTGTTGATCCCAGAGGGACCATCTACGGCAGTATCACACTTCACTACGATCATGGATACGGCGGCGGTGGTCCTGTTACCGATGACATGATTTCGCATTTTAGAAGATCGTCGTATCTCGATTGCGACATAGTTATTTCTGGCCACACTCATTCAGCGTGGGTTCGCGAAATAATGAAACTGCGACTAACCGATGATTGCAAAATTCGACATGACACCCAAACGCACATTAAGCTCCCCACATACAAAGAAGAGTATGGCGATGGCTTCGGCGGGTGGCACTGCGAAGGTGGTAAACCCCCTAAGCCCCTGGGTGGTTGGTGGCTTCGTTTCTATTATGATCGTTCCGAAGATCGAGTGCAGTACGAGGTGATTAGGGCCAAATAACCCGGTTAACCGTTAACCCACGTAAATGCTATAAGTGTTGTGCCTCTTTTGCCCCCTCTCTCGGGGGCTTCTGCTCTCTATCCTCTTACCTCCTCTACCTCACCCATGACCAGCGGCACCATATACTCGTGAATGATCTCGGTGTCGGTGTGCATGGGCTTCAGCTCGGCGGCGAGTATCTGGGCATACTCCAATGATGGGGCTTCGATCTCGAAAGTTTCGGTGATTTTCAGAAGTCTGGTTTTCTCGATTATGTAGCGGGTCATTTTTGTTGTTCCTTTATTTTTTGGTGCCCACGGTTTCGGGCCGTGGGCGGTAGTCGGTTATCAGCTTCTTATTCGTTTTCGATTTTCTTCAGTTGCTCTATTACGTCCTTCGCTGCGTATCGCCCATTTGCGTTAGTCATTCGTACCCATGCACCACGGGACGGCGACCACTTAAACGCTCGCGACTTCAAAACCTTGCGAACTTCTTCGCTTGGCTTTCCATCAAACGTAAAACAGATTCGATTCTCTGAAGCGTCCTCGAATGCTTTGAAGAGGGCACACTCGAACGCGATCACGGTTGTGGTCTGTGCTCGCTGAATCGCGGCGATTCTTTCCTTACATCGTCGAATCTCTGCACTGCATGAAGTGAGCTCGTACGAGGGAAAGCCTTTTCCCATGTAAGAAAATTGCGGATTCAACAGCTTGTAAATCTGCTCTTCGCTGAATCCGAGGGCTTTCATTCCCTCCGTGTCGTTCTTTTTCATCAGCTTGTTAAACGCCTTCATGCGGTCGCGGTGGCGTTCAATGCTTTCAATCTTCTGCGTGAGCTTCTCGATTGCGTTGGGGTCATCGGAAGATATCGCGTGATTGCTCTCTGCCGCTCTTGCTCGGTGCTCTGCTTCGCTTGCCGCTTCGCGTAGCTCTCTCCCCTTCTCATAAGAGCGACGCATCTTCTCAACTGCGTTTCTGTGACCTCGCTCAGAATGATGACCAACAATAATCGGCTGACCAAAAGGAATGTTTCTCCCTATGTCATGGGCTCTCACATCTGCTCGGGCTGCCTCAACCTGCAATGCTGCCGCTCTGCGTCGGAGTCGTTCTAGCCTTGCCGCTCTTCGCTCTTCGTAGCTGTTTTCAGCTCGTGGTGTTGGGGCTGGCTGGGCGATTGTTGCTGCTTCTCTTTCGAGTGCGGCGGCTAGATTGTTATAAGCATATTTCCCAAGTCGCGGATATTCTGAAGTTGCTTCAGCGTGGCTTGCTGCTTTCTTTGCTGCTGCTGCTTCTGCGAGTAATTGCTCTGGTGTTTTCATCTTCCTTTCCTTGTTAGACATTTTCCGTTTTATCGTCAGCGTTTCGGGTGCCTTCGATGATTAGGAGAATGCCATAGAACTAGGGAAAGTGTCAACAGAATAGAGCACTTTATTTAATGCACAATCGACCGATAAGCGTCCGCCGTAACAACGAGGGAATCAAGTACCGAACAACCAAGAATATCCCCAACTTCGCGAAGCCGCTTAGTTACCGCATAATCATGAGATGATGGCGTAGGGTCTCCACTCGGGTGATTGTGGGCAACGATGATACTTGAGGCATTGGCTCTCAACGCCACTCCGAAGACCTCCCGGGGGTGCACCAAGCATGCATCCGCTGTGCCAATTCCCGCAATGCTGTAACTTACCACCTGGTGCTGTACGTCAAGATGCAAAACTATGAAATGCTCCTGGGGACGGCCTTTGATGATATCGCGAATGATGGCGACTGCATCATCTTGGCTACTCGCTTTTTTTAGCCTTTCGGGTAAGTGTGCGGGGTAGGTTAGAGCTACCTCGCGGATTGTGATTATTTCAAGACCGTGGTGCATTGTCCTCTATAGTTATCAATAAAGCTCCTCAAACCCAAACGCCCGAAGTATCTCCTCGTAGTCGTCCGAATCTTTTTCAACCTCTACTTTCTCACCAGTCTTGTGGTCGTAGCAAGTAAACTCAGGCCGAAAAAGCTCATCTTGAAGCACTCGCAACATTCGACCACTTGGAACCTCAACTATCACACCGCTCATTCTCCCACCTCCTCCGGCATCGGCACCGGAATCCAAAGCTCGAAACGCGAAAGAGCTTCATCCGTGCCGTCACTATATTCAAAAATCGATTCTCCATCGTTGTGCAGAACTCGCCCAAACTCTTCAACCCACTGTCCGCGAATACCGCGAAAGTAGACTAGCACTCTTTGACCGTGGGCGGGTGGGTCGGTTTTTACGCTTCTGAAATCCATTATTGGAACGCTCCCATGTTGTCCTTAGCCGGTATGTTTATCACCCTATCAGAATGGGTCCTTACAAGATCCCAAGCCATATCGAGGGTAAAGAACCCTAGGGGCTCGCCGTCTGGAGAGGTAAGAAAGTTCATCTTTCGCGAACCCTTGGGAGTCTCTCGCATCTCCCTCTTGTATCCGAGCAGTTCGAGAATCTCGGCTAGCGTGCTGATCTTGGCGTCGATTATGGTTGTCATGGGCCTCCGTGCTGTTTCAAAGTTAGGGGGCGTTTCGGTCGCCCCTTTTGGGTGTTTACGCTAGCTCATAGATTTCAGCATTAACTGCGTGCCGCAATTCCCAAGCCTCAACACCGAGTTTCTTGAGCTCCGCACTTTGATTCTGCGAGAGATGCGAATCAACATCCTCGCAGTTGAGAAACTTGCCTTCATCGTTCTCGCAAACTCGAACCCATTCAAGCAAGTCATTAACCGTTACGCCGTTTACTGTCGCTGAGAACGTTACGCATCGTGTGTTTTCGATAGTGTCGATTTCTACGTTGCTGATTTTGATTGCTGTTGTCATTTTGTCATTCCTTCGTTTTTTCGAGCTTCGCGACTCGGGATCGCGTTGCTCACTGTCAATAAAGATAAGATGCCATAACTCGCCAAAGAGTGTCAACAAAATAGGGGATCGCTAACTATGCGGAACCATTAGGGAAGCTAAGAAAGCAAGAAAAAAGTTTTGAGAAAAGTCGTTTTTGCGCCCTTTTTTTCGATGGTCGATGCCTATAATTTGGACAGTTATGTTCCCGCTGTGATGGTGGGAGCACTTTAGATACTCAAGACGCTTCGAAGCTGAGGCAAAGAAAGGAGTGTCGCGATATGCGACCACCCAAAAAACAGGGGACTAATGTTTCAGTCCCGGAATGGCTTAGAAAGAATTCCGAACTCGTGAAACAGGCTAACGGGCTTTACGATGCAATCAATTTGAATTGGTTAAGAATCGAAGAAGCTATCATCGCTAGTGGGGTTCTGAAGCCAGTACATCTTCACGTCATGACGGATCCAAATGACGGTCTGCACTATCTCGGCATTGATAAAATGCAGGGGAAATGGAGGATCGCATACGATTTCTCCTCCGATCCATTCGAGGCCGAGGAAGTCGAATTCAACTGGAAGCCAATTGTCGATTGTCCACTTTGGATTAGACAGAACTTTCTCAAGTACGCACCAGACCTCGTTAAGGCAGTGTACGAAAGTAACGCTGAAGCTGTAAGCGATCTGGCAAAGGCCGTGCACGCCTCGGAAGAATTCCTGAGGTCTATGGGTCTAATTGTAGATCTGGAGGACCTCTAAGATGGTAATCATAGACATCATCGGTGTGACTCTGACTGGCATCGGCGTTATTTTCGCGGGCGTTGCAGTTTACTTCCAATGGAAGGACCGCAAGGAACCCCGCAAAGAATAAGCGCCCCGATATCACCACCTCGGGGCCACGGTGGCCGAAACGGAAGAGAGAGGGAAAAAGGAAGGAAGGCCAAGAAACCCCCTCTCAGCCGAAATTTCACTTAACGATCGCGAATATGCGATAGGCGAACTCAGTGATCGTCGCTGCTCGCTCGTCAAATATCGCGTCAAGTATTCTATGGTCTCCGGGTGACGACAGTTGCTCGGAGACCCTTTTCTTTCTCGCCATTACCTCATCGCGCATAGCGCTCTCTATCTCTATCACGTGTGGTATGAGATACTGAGAGAGATAATCACGTACCTCTCTACAAGGAGGCTCTACATCATGCCCGCCGCCAATCGTCTTTTCGACATTCGCACCGCAGAACTCCTCTCGACTCTCCACGCTCGATGCACTGAGGAAAGCCTCTGGCTCTCGCTCGACTATCACCCTGGGAGGAGTGAAGGGACAAGGTGGCTCTGTCAGCTCTTCAGCCATGAGGACAGTGTGTTGGTCAATGGTCGCGGGAACACTTTCTCCGATGCTGTTGCCGACCTCCACGAGCGGTTCTTTGCTCAGAGGGCTGGGTTGTAATGCGAGATACTCACCATGAGTGTAGAACCCACTCCTCCTACCCCGATCAAAAATCTCTTCCTTAGAAAGGGGGCTGGGGCGTTGTAGGGAGTAAGGCCCCCAAACCTCAGCAACATCACGTAGGCCAATCTCTAGCATATCGCGCCCCTCTTGGACACACGCGGTGAGAAATCCCACAGCGTAATGGGGGTCTTTGAGCCTCTCAAATAGGTCGCTCTTAAAATCACTATCGGCCAACGGCGAAAAAATATCTTTACTCATCCCTCCCTCCTCTAACCAAACATCTCTCAATAGCATCCGCCTTCTGCTCCACCGTCAACGCCTCGGAAGCTATGACATCCCTCAGAAACTGCGGCGTAAGGCACACGGCTACTGCTGCCGTCTCAGTGTCCAGCATGTGCAAGAATTCGAACCTCATCTCAAGGGTCTGGCGCACGAGCGGCAATACGCGATCTATCTCCTCGGTCACTCCGCGATAGTGGCCCAAGATGCGGTCAAGTTTTTCCCTCGCGGAAAAGCGATTGTCGACCAATATCGTTCGTAGGTGATTCGCCACCGCTGGTGTAGTGAGCTCGCTTAGGTCCTGTAGGTGTTCAAATAGTCTGTTACTGAACTGGTCTTCGCGCATAGAGCCTCAGGGTACTACTGTTTTGTTGGGAGTGTCAACGAGAGAGTGGGGGCTATTCCCCCTCCGGCCTCTTATTACTACATCCCGCACCACTCTCCCTCTCAGGTCCGCATGCATCAAAGAGCGGCCATAGTTGTTTCTGCTTTGGGTAGCAACATCCTTGAGGACGCATTTTTCGCTTGCGAGATACCCACAACGGCATGGCAATCATTCCAAGATCCCACTTGCACATCTTTGGTTCTGCGTCGTCAACATCCTTAAACGCTTGTTTAATGTCAGGTATATCCTCGGGTCGTATCTGCTCACTATCCGAACATCCCCAAAAGAAAAGATCATTGCAGAGATAGTAAATAACAATGCTTCCATCTAACTCCGTGACGACATCGTATTGCCATTCCAGTGATTGGTGCTCAAGGTATCGCAGAGTAGTCCATAGCACAGAGTATCGCCCTTCATCCGTCAACACCAACGTATGCTCCTTTTCTTTCACTATCCCTAGTTGCCCAGTGCCGTCACTTAATGCAATTCGATCTCTTTCGTCCATCACTTTCCTTCCTTGGTTGACGTGTTTAGTCGCGACTTCAATCGAGCGATTTTGTCCATAATCATCACGTTGATATATCCGCTATCGTAGACTAATCGCAACTGCTCCAGCATGACGTACACATCGGCTATCTCCTCGATAACTTCGGTTTCAGTTCTCTCGTGTAACTGCTTACGCTGCCTTTTGATCAGAGCCTTTGTCAGCTCAGCCATCTCTTCGATAGCGATCAGCTCTTGGAGATCTTGCCCCCACCTATCGACCGCTTGCTGTAGTACGTCCCTATCAATAGTTAAATCTTCTTCCATCACTCTCCTTATTCCTAATTCCACGGCTCTACACTAGGGTCTTCACCAAGAGCATCGGCGGCTTCGTTGCATAGTCGTCGCCCTTCCTGCTGATTGCCACTATCGTACTGCTCGCCCGGCCACACCATTGCCGCTAATTCTGCGACTCGTCGCCAAGAGCACTCGAGCTCTACTCTCCAGGTTTTGATCACTAGGGCTTTTTCTCTTTCCATCATTCTCCTTGATCCCTTATAAACCGACCGCCATCAACCTTATCCATAGTCCCTTCTATTGGAATCTTCTCTATCAAGATGTTATTACTTTCCATCCCCTCTTTTATAATCCGCCTTCTTTTGTGAAAACTATAGGCGAATAGAGTCCCAATGCGACCAGCCTTGAAAATGCGACCCCAAAACAAAAACCATTCATCCTCTTTCTGCTTACGCAGATGAGATCGCTTTTTATGTTGGCGAATAGCCTTATTAATCTTTTTCTTTAGCTCTCTCTGCGACCGTGAAAATGCCAGCCTTTCTCCTGGTTTGAGCCTTTTCATCACTCTCCTTTCTTCGTAAGTAGCAAGTAGTAAACAAGCCTTGCTCTTTAGTGACTAGCTCCACATCTTCAATGCTCAATCCTGTATCAAACAGGTACTTGGTTATATAGGATTCAATCATTTCCTCTTTTAACCGCATTGATTTTGCTACCAGGCCATCGGTAACGCTTTCCATTGTTAATCTATCCATCACTCTCCTTGCTCGGTGGGCGGGGTACTGCGTTGAGTCATCACGAATATGATGGCCCTGTAAATATCCACGGCTCTAATGTTGCCAACTAACCTTGCGTTATCCTCGTGCCGTGAAGCGCAGTAGGCAAGCTCCAGAAGCGCTTCATCGTATGGGGCGTTATCAGTGTTTGGGCGGTCGGTTGCTTCCATATTATTTCTCGGTGGGCGGGGTGAGTTTGGCGTCAGCTTCTGCATTAAGTCGCTCCATTCGCCGTACGTGCTCGGCCATGGACAACATGTACCTAGCCTCATCCTCTGCGTCCATCACCGAACGTAAAACTGCTGGATAGTCGCCTAGTGCCTCCATGATTTCATCAACGCGATGCCTCTGCATTGCATAGACATGTTCGTTGATCATTCTAAACGCGTTATAGAACTTGCGCTCAGCGTCAATGATTGCTCCCCTGCCTTGCTTAGCTCGTCGCAACGCTTCGTCTCGTAGAAATTTATATTCGCTATTGTCGCCCATACTATTTCCTCCCTAAAAATCCCCGACTATAAAAAGGCGCGGTGTGCCAGTTGCTAACCTGGCGTATCGGTAGCGACCCGATGGACAGCACCTCATCCTAACACCGCATAAAATCCCCGACCTATGCGCCCCCGTATGCGATTCCGCGCATACTTTAACCGACGGGCCATCGGTGTTATTTGTCTTCCTAAGACACTTCACGGACTCGAACCGCATCCCTTCCTTTCCAAGCCTCAACAACCGAGCCAGAATCGAACTGGCACTTATTCAACACTCAACAAGTATTCAATAAATGACAGTGTAAAAATCCCCGACCCTCCCACATTGCAGCGTAAGAGGGCCGGGGAAAATTACTCATCAATCCGATAATCCGCAAACGTCACAAGCGTAGGACTACCGCCAACACGCTCAACGCCTTCCGGCTCTCCATCTGGTTCACCACTAGCTACCCAATCCTCGAACTCATGACGTTTTGCGAATGGCACAACGTACCAGTGACAGTCGTCGTCTTGAGCGAGATAGAATCGTTTGTTGGCCTCGGCTATTTTTCGGCAAGAGCACTCTTTTATCGGGCCGTTCTCATCGTATATGTAGGTGTCTTTGCAGGCTTTGCAGCGTTGTGTTCGCATCTCGCCTCCTACTCCTTCGGTAATTCAATACACTTCCCAATCGCATCCGCTCCTGGTGTCGGGAACGTCGAGCCGTTGCACCACTTCCACCCTCGCTCGGTCTTTATCCAGTAGCCTCCGTTGTATGCATGGGCTTTCGTGCCTATTGGGTATTCCCTCCAGTTGCGGTCTACCAATTCCCTCTCCATCTCGCCTCCTACTTATCCGCCAATTCTTCATCCGTTTGCCAGTAGCAAGGATGCTCATCCGGCCTATCTTCTATCAGTTGCTTGATAGTTTTCTGCACAGTTGCCGCTGTTTTTGATCGGTCGCACATAAACTCTCCCTGCCAACAACTCGCACAACCACACTCAGCGCAGACGGTGATCCTCTTGTCCCACCAGTTTGTCATTGCCTCGCTTCCCCTACGTCTCATCTTGCTTCCTACTCTGATTATCGCACCACTCTTTAAACTCATCTGGATTCGTCATTGCCCACCTTAGCGCAGCCATAAAAGCGGCTTCAGCAATTTGCACATTTGATATCTGTGCGGCAAATACAACCGAGTCAATCATATGATCACTGTATTTAGAGGAATATGCTTTTGCTGCCCTCTCCCCGCTATCGCTCATCGCTCTCCTTAAATAACTCTAAGCTGCCCTCTGAAATTGGGACGGTAAAACTACCATCTTCCCAAGTCACCGAATACTGAACTCGCGTAAGCTCAGGGACCTTGCACTCGTAATAGCTGCGAGTGTCAATTACGCCGACTCTATCCTCAAAGCACGAAGTATCGCGTACTTTGTCTCCTCGCTTGAACTTGAAAGTGATACTAATCGTTTCGCTCATCGCTCTCCACCTCCACGAGCTTAATGCGTACAATTCGACACTCATTTTTGTTAGGAACAATGTAGTTATCGAGCGACCGTTGAGCGTCTTCTATAGTGTCGAAACCACCGTCGATTCTGTACCCTTGCTTGTTAATTATCGTGTAGCCTAACCACATCACCCTCTCCCGCTCTTGAGCCCACTTAACGCCAGCGAGGAACGATTGCTCCTTAATCGGATGCAGCCCGCCATCCTTGCGATTGCCCTCGGAATCAAAGTAGTAGAGCGTTCCGTGCTCCCTCGCCGCCTCTTCCGCTGACTTAGTGCTCATTCCTCCACCTCCACCAGCTTTACCTTAACGGCGCGGTAGCCTGCCTATTGTAGTGTCTCGATACCGTAGAAATTAATCGAAAAGGATTGCTCCCATGCATGTCCAGGAGTTAGTCCAACGCTCCTAATGCCGCCGTCCGAATTTACTATCACCCACCGCTCCCCTATCACCTTCTCCCGCTCTTGAACCCATTGGACGCCAGCAAGGAACGCCTCTTCATACCGACGCTCCATATCCTCGCGTGTGCCCGCATCCATCGGGATTACTGGCTCTACTGATGCTACGGCTTTCTCTCTCGCCGCCTCTTCCACCGTTTGCTTGTCGTTAGTCATGCTCCTCCGCAATCAACTTAACCGCTCCCTGCCACATCGCCTTATTCTTCTCCTTGAATTGTCGCCACTCCTCCAGCTCCTTCCGCATCGCGTCGTAGTCCTCTTTCCAAAGGACTACGCACTCCTCGACGCTTTCCATGTCTAGCGACGTAGCTTTTCCTAGCAGGATGTCCCCGTCCTTCCCTCGCCTGGCCCATA
>JACCDR010528245.1_pt1 | contig 29944 bp, 16 predicted proteins | sample 7446431 | NCBI WGS metagenome assembly JACCDR01 (sample SAMN15323443, study PRJNA562643) | freshwater metagenome | isolation source: river surface water | place: USA:Blue River Watershed | collected 2017-08-17
GTTGTAAGAAAAATAGTTTTAGCTTTTGCCTAATAAGGCTAAAAATAATCAAAACAAAGGAAAAACACAGTTTAAAAGCGCGGCGACCCTCTCTTCTTTTTATAATTATTTTTTTTTAAAAAAAAAAATTTTTATTAGATTATGTAATTTTAAACATTTAAAAAATTAGAAAAAATTTCAGATGGTTAAATTAGATATGCCTAAGATCTAATTGTTACACTTTCTAAAGGTAATTTTAAAGATTATCAAATAAAGTTTTTGATAATTTATTTATGGGACTTAACCATAAAATGTAATTATTTTGATGAATGGGAGGAATATTTTTATAAATCTGTGATCGGGCAACTAGAAACCAATAAATGGGGAATAATCCATAAATTCAATAAGCCATGGAGTAAACTTTCAAGTCAGGAATTTCATTATAAGGATTAACTCATGGAACAAATTAAAGTAATTATTTATTATTCAATATATATATATTTATTTTATAGTCTGGCAAGAAACATAAAAGTTTTTTAAATATGTCTTTAATAAAAGTATTGAGACATATTGATTATGATGGAATTGATCGATAATATATTGATTATTTTCTTCATAAGGATATGACTATTGATGATCATCGTGATGCCTTATATCACGTTAATAAATCCTCCAATTTTACCAGATTCAATAAAATGAAGAAATACAAATTTTAAATTGGAGATAAAAAAATTGAAATAACTATAAAAAAATTTTGATATTATGTATTTATATATTTCTTTATTTTATATTTTAATAATAGTTTTATAAAAAAATTAAAATTATTTTTTTCTATGTAAGACTTTGATTTTTAATGGATATAATATTAATATAAATAAAAACCTCCAATTTCAATATTAATTTAGGATTAAATATAAGATTATATCGATAGAAAATTCTATATATTAGATTTTCTTTAGAATAATAATATAATAGATAAATCATTAAGAATAAAAATTTTAAGATTATATAAATGGTTTGAATAAAGTTAGAAACAATAAAAAGATTGGTTTTAGTTTAGAGAAACAATATATTATAAATTTCTATATAGTAAAGACAAAGAAGATCTTTTAATAACATTAAATATATAATGGTCAGACTTATCATATGAACTTTTTCCTCACAGAAATTTGGCTTAAGAGATGTTTAAATAGTTCATGGATTAATCATCGAAGTAATTGCATCAAAAATAAAGTTGGATAAATGTATTATTATCAGAAATTTGAATTACAACTTTTTTTCAATATTTTCTTCTGTATCTTTTTCTTCTTCCTATTCTTTTAGATTTTCCCATTATACTTTTCATCATTTTAATCACGCTTGTGCTACTGGATCTAGATCTTCTTCTACGTCCGACTTTTCTTGTTCTTCTTCTTCTTCTTGCCATAACTTCTTAATTATTTTAATTTTCTTTAATTAAATTATTATTTAATTATTCCATAACAATTAAAAATTATTTATTTATAAATAATAATCATTTATTTTTCTTCATGCTCTTCCTATCACTTAAGGTGATTAACCAGCTTTGAATACAATTACTGCATCATACTAGAAAAACATGAATAGCCTACTTTCTCTTTTGAAATGGTAATCTGTATTATTATCAACTTCAAATATTACATTAAATGGTTTAAAATTATAAGTATTAAGACCACTTAATACTTAGAACTATCTATCAAGTGTTTCAAAATTAAGTGCAAACAATGCTTTTCCTATAACCCTACATTCATGAAATCCAGGCAATTGTAGAGCTGTATGACCATTGTAAACAACTAAATGATTTTCTTTATAATTTCTTGTAGGACCAGTTATACCAGTTGCAACTTTTTCATACGTTGTTGGTTATTCATAATTAAAACCAGACTATATATATTGTTCAGCAGGACCCAGATTTTAATTTTAAGTTTAAGCTATATAATAAGGACCTCTCATTGTTGGGTCATAACAACGATCATTTAAACTATAATTAAAAGGATTTATTAGCATATTTCCTTTTACATCATGTAATTTTCCAAATGCTTCTAACATATTGTTGAAAAATTCTTTATTTGATGAATCCCTTTCATTTTTTGTTCCAAAAGGAGTTCCAGCGTTTCCTCTAATACCATCTATTGGTAAATAATCTTAACCAAATTAAAATTTAAAACTTCTTAAATTATGCGACAAAGAAAAATGTTTTCTACAAAAAGTAAATCTTTCATAATCTAAAGGATAAAATCTCCACATTGCTAATTTAAGCGAATTAAAATTTAAGTTTATCTAATGTGCTCCTCCAACACTTGCAGTTGTTTAAAAAGTATAATTTGGACCCATAGCCCACATATATGTTTAAAACATAATTCCCGATTCAGAAGTCCATTAGTCATTTACTATTCTTTCAATACTTGGTGTAAAACTTAATAAATCAGCCAACATAACAATTTTTGTTATTTTGTAATTTCTAGTATTTTAACTTACCTAATATTCGTTTGATGAAACAATCCCTCTATTATCGTAAACTTCGTTTTATAATCTATTTCCTGTTAAAATTTTTGACTTATAGCCTGAACTAAATAATGCATATTGATTTAAAGTTAATTCTATTACTAAATCTTCAAATATATTTAAAGGAATAAATTTATATTATTCCTAAGGCATTAAAACTCCGAATAAAGCAGATAATAAGGGCACACTAAAACTCAAATAACTTCTACCATTTTCATTTATTACAGATCCATTTTCTAATCTCTTTACGCTTACATCTTTTCCAGCAAAATAAATTTCATCTCCTCCATTGCAAAATAAAGGATTGAAAGGCTCTGAATAACCATCTTGAGAGTATTCTATATCTAATTTCTATGTACCTCCCATTTCTTGATAAGCTTTTGTAATCTTTCTTTAATGATAAAATTTTGAATTTCTACCATCAGGCGCACATTCATAAGCTTCATGATTATTTTTTTCGTTTAATGTCCATTGCTAGGTTTGAAAATAGCCATTATTTAACAGGTTAAAAGTGTTTTTAGTATTTTAAATATTATTTCTAGTATAATGAATAAAATTTCTTGCCCATTCTCTTTATTAATAATTTAAAGAATCATGTACTATTAAACTCGGGAACGTCACATCTGTAAAATATCTTAATCTATTTAAGCCTATTCCATCTTTTAACAACATAGTTGTAAAAAATCTAAAACTAACATTGGCTGCATAAAAATTTGTCAGATCATCGGTTGTACCCATTCTTATGTCAATAATTTTATAAAAATTATTTCCAGGTGTACCGCTTTAGATTTATTTTGGATATCCGCTCCAACTTGTTCTTTCATCTGTACCAACTATTTTCCAAGACTTTTTTAATTTATCAAAACACAATCCACATTTATTATAATAAATTTATTAATTTGTTGTAAAGGTAGCTGCATTATGTTCACCATCCATAAATGGAACCTCATAATTCAAAATCAAATTATGAGGTAAATTTCCTCTAGCTCTATTGTCTCCTGTAGTTGGCATAGTAGTTAAAGCTCCTTTTACTGAATTTAAACTAAAATCAGTTAAATTCTATAATAAATTTCTCATACAGTTTTTGTTTTCGTCTAATACATCTGTAACAGGACTTATGGGAGTTAATTAAAATTATTATGTAGGGCTGACACCAACATTAACTATTTAATTCGGGGTAGACGATAAATTACTTCCATTCAATAATTTATCAAAATAACCCTAAACAGTAGTTGTAAATATAGCGCTTCCTTCTGCCAATATTCCTTAATCAACTCCGCTAGGAATAGAAGGACCAACATCGGGGTCATGTTCAGCGAAAGTTGGATCATAACAACTTCCTCTTTTATATTATCTAGGATGTTAATGATTAATACTGAAAGCATTTTATCTGTTAGCGAATTCACCACATGTAAGATCTCCTACTCCATGTCCCTCATGAGCTTTGACTCTTCTATCGTAAGATGACCAGTTTAGATCATGCATAATTTGACTGAAAGTATCATATTCTTGTAGTCTTTCGATAATGACTCCTCTACAAGTAATAGTCATCTCGCTAAAAAAAGAATGTGCTGAACCGTCTAATCTTCTAATTTCATCGTCGCTCAAATCATCACACTCAACCTAAAAATTAAGACGTGTGGTGTATGGGTCTAAAAAACCATTTGATCTTATTTCCCACCTTATTTTATCTTTTGGCAACCATTGACCGGAGTTATTGATAGGAGTGAATTCCACAAGTTTTAGAGAACTCGGGAATCCTGCTGGCATGGTTGTTTTATATATAAGAGATTAAGGTATTTCACTCATTTAACAAAAAAATTTATTTTTTTCAAAAAGATAATCATTATAAAAAATAAAGATACATTCCGGTTTATAAATATTATTTTTCGTATTCATTTTGAATTTCACAATATGAATAGTCTTCTACTAACTTTTTTATCTCATTCTCTTCTAGCCAAGGGGTATAAGTTTTATGCCATAAACCTGCAGTTTCTTGATCTCTTACATATCTATAAAACTCGTATTTTGCCTTGTTATCCATTGTTTTTTATATCAATCCTAGCTTCATCTTTTTATTTTCAAATTAAAAAAATTTTTTTATTAAATAAATATTTTTTATAAAAAATGTCAGATTTAACTTTTGATTAATATAATCAAATTATTAATGAACAATCGTTTATAAATGATTTGTCGAACAAACAATAAAATATGCCATTCATAGATTTCTTATATTAATATCAAACTAATCAAAATATTTTTTAAAATGAGATTATAGATAAGTTGTTTACAAAAATTTCCAATATGATGTTTGTTAAATATGAAGAACATTCTAAATAACAATAAAGAATTAATTTTTATCAAATTAACACAATAAAATCTCAATATTAATATGCGTAAAAGGATATTTTAAAATATATTTAATTTGATGTTGCCAATATATTTGACACACAATAATTTCTTGATTGGTTACATCGCAGATACTATTTAGCGCCAGAAAAGGAATTAGAAACATTTAAAAAAGATATACAATACTAAATTTTATATAAAATTTACTTAATTTTCAACGATCAAAAAAACGAGCTAAATTTCGAATACAAAGATTAATTTTATATTAATCCATATATGTTGTTGGCTCCATTATATTTTTATGGTAAGAAGCTATCTAATCTTGGTTTGATATAAAAACTTGTTTTGTTTTAATAACATTATTTTACAACAGGAAGAGAATAACTTGAATCAGTTGAAAAACTTGCTGATACAAAATTAAGTAATACAGCTTTATTTTCATTTATAGGCTACAAATTTTTGTTTGATATTGAATCAACTCCTTAATTAGAACTTTTTGTGACTAATAGAGTTATATCAATTTAGCTCTTTAATTAATTATATTAACAATATTAATAAAGTCCATAATTGCTCGATAAATATTTTTAAAAAATATCAAATTCAATGGAAATGTAAAATACATATTAGTCAATACTTAAATAAGACGAAGAATTGATTTATTTAGAAAACTAATAATATATAAAGTGGAAAAATCAATTTATAATATAATCGACTGATACAGTAAAATAAATCATAAATTTATTGGAAAGCTGGGAAGATGTTTTTTTAAAGACAGTTGCTATTTAAGGTAGAGTTGTTTATTATTATTTCGAAATTCCTACTCTGATTCAAAAACTTTTATTTTTAGTAAACCCAACATTCAATTTAAATGTAGATTTCACCTAGTATTACAAATCTAACAACAATTATTTATATTATACATATAAATCAATGATAATAACTGTAGGCAATACTTTATAAACCTTGAAAAAATAAGATGTATTGTTTGTCAATCCTTATACAGATGTATTCTTTTTATACCATTCTTTAGAGGAATTATTAATAAGAAATAATGTTTAAATATAATAAATAGATGAATAATTGATTAAAGAATTTGAAGAATACCTATAAAACTATTCAAAGTCAATATAATATATAAGTTAATAAAAATAATTTATTGTTTTTTACGACTAACTTGAGAGATTAATTCTATTATGCTAGTTTGAACAGTCCTTTTAATTAATAACATAAACAGAAAAAACATTTCCAGAAAAAAGTATAATAGAAACTATATAAGTAAACAAACAAATTGTTTAAATTGAATAAACAGACATTAGTTAACCTATTGAACCCAAAATATTAGAAAAGAGACTGGAACAAATAGTTTCCAATTAATAATTTAGTAATTTTTAATACATTTCGCTTATTGATTTGAATAGAATAACCAATTTGAATAATTTAATAATTACAAACTTTATAAAGTATAAATCAACGGTAGAAGGCGAAATTTAAATTAATTCACCTGTTTTCAGCACAAATTTGCTTGAAATAATGCAAACAACTATTTATAAAATATAACAAGAAATATTTTTAACCCTCTAAATAAAATAATATCAAACCTTAATAAACAATACTTAACTTGTAAAACACTATATTGTTTAATATAATAATGCAGTTGCTAATCTAGAATACGAAGATATGATAGAGGACTAAAGTTTTTCAAATATTTAAAATACTCTTTAATAATAGATAAACTAATAAAATGATAAGATACGAGAATTAACTTCAAGTGTATAATATTTCTAAGAAGAAACTTATCGCAAGCTAAATAATATTAATTCAAAAGCTAAATAAGCGATCGATCTCATTTAATTGTAAATAGAAAATATTCTGTAATTTTCTGATGAATAATAAAATAAAATATTTGACGATATATCATCTAATATTTAAGATTTTATTGAATAATTCAATTAAATGGAAGAATTATCAAAAATTTCATTTATATCGAAAGACGTGACTCAATTATTTTTATCATTAAAAACTTAATTTAATGAAATGATAAGTAATAATCTTATATCAAATGCTATTAAACTTGTTTAGGAATAAAAAATTAATTAACAACAATAATTAAAAAATTTAACATAAACTTCTAATATAGTAAATACTATTCTAAAACCTCTGTTAAAAATAGACGATCAAATAACTATTGATATATCAGTTACAGTCGCAGCAGAAACACTTATGACCGATGTTATATCATCGCTTTCAAAAGTTCCGGATGTACTAATCAAAGAATAAATTAGCTCTAAAAAAATTAATCAAGGGTTTTACAAATACGGAAGAGCATTTTAAAAGGCAATACAAGCAATTTAAAGACAAAAATGAATTTATAATAAAAAATTTTTTTTATTTTTTAAATTATTATGGCTTCTATATAATTAGAAAATAAAACATATTTTGATTAATTGTAAACAGACAACTAAATTTAATTAACTTCTTTAAACGATTATTAATTTATCTGGCTATCATTATCAGAATAAGAATATAAAAGTTGTTTTGATTCTTTATAAGATATTGTATAAGCTATTTATCCTTTAGAATTTAACGATCTTAGATAACTCGAATAAAAATTAGAGAATAGAGACAATTCAATTGCTCAATTAATAGCTTTATGTTAATATTTTATCGCAACTAAAACATCTGATAGAACAATTAGAACCTCGCTTAAAGATTTGTTGTCAGAATAAACAAAAAATAATTTGAACGTATTTAATTAATTGATAATTTAAAAATGCAAAGATTAAAAAGAATTTTTAACTGATTAAATTAATGAAATTATTAAAAAAAACAATTAATATGCATCCTAAATAATTACTTCTCAATAACAAGAAATTGTTTAAACTCAAACTTAAATATAAATAGAGTCCGTTAATAAATCGATTATTCAATAATTTCTTGATTATTAAACATTACAAGAAGATCAATTATAAAGTCTTGAATAATTCAAATAAGAAATAAATCGTGTACAGCTTACTGTATAAAATTATTAATAAAAATAATTAAAAGAAGGCGAAATAATTTTAATTGCTCACGAAAATATAGTACAAAATTATAATAAAGTGGTTAATTAATACAAATATGAAATTTAATCGTTAAAAGATTAAGAAGCTGAATTTTAAAAATAATTGTTGCTAGCTTCTCAAGAAATAGAAAATTAAAAATAAATTATAAATTAACAAAATATTGATATTCTTGCGCTTAGACGTATGAATTAAGAGCTAACAAATAATTTAAACGATTAATAAGTACAAGATCAAATAAATTAACTTTAGTCGATCATTACTAATTTGAAAGATGATAAATAAAGTCTTTAAAATTAGTTAAACCAATACGATGATTAGTTGAAAAAAATTTAATAAGAATTTAATTAAATTAATGAAACATATTAAATTGAATTAAATTAATTATAGGAAACCAATTTTAAATAAAATTCATAAATCTTATCTCTTTCTGCATAGATAAAACTTCTGGAGGCTGAAGTTGACACAACAAAATTAAATTTACTCAAAGACAGAGAAGATTATAAATCTATTGAATCAAACTATTAGTAAGAATTACAAAGATAAGAGTAGATTCTCAAATAAAAAAATGAAGAAATTGAAAAAGAAAAAAAATTGTTCGAACAAAAAATTTTAACAACAATTGAAGCACAAAGAGAAGAAATCCAAAAAAAAGAAGAAGAAAAATAAACACTTCTATAATAAGTAACTAACGAGCTAAAATAAAGAATTTAAGCCATACAAGAAGAGAGTAAAAAATAGATTGATAAAATAATTAGTTAATCGTAATAAAACGAAAAAATTATTGTTGATAAAGAGCTGGAAATTTCTCAATTAAAAAATAAATTGTAATCCGAAAAATAATCTATAAATAGTATTAATCTCAACTATTAGGAAGATAAGAGAAAAATTGAAAATTAATATAAACAGCTTCTTCTCGAAGCTGAACAAAAAAATAAATAAGAAATAGTCAAACTAAATGAACAAATAGCAATAGCTTAATTAAAGGCAACATTAATAGAGGGCTAAGAGAATATATATTAAACAAACATAGAAAATCTTAAAAAATTAATTTCTTCGTACGAATAAACGATAACAAGCTAAAATCAAAAAATTTAGTAGCTTGAGCTTGATATATAAAGAGCAGATGATATCAAAATAGAGAACGAACAGCTAAAGTAACAAATAATATTATTTAACGAGTACAAAAATATAATGAACGAAGAGATAAATAACCCTTAATTTGTATAGGCTGAAAAAAATTCCGAAGAAACAGAAATATTGAGATAAGAAATATTAAAACTTTAATAAAAATTATCTGTGATTTCTAATTTATAGAATCAACAAAATGAAAAAATATTTTAAACAGATCAACCTTTTTAGACTTTGGCTGAACTTATTTAAACACTTTAAAACAATTTAAATTAAAATTTGAGTTTAAGTGAATATGTTGAAGCAAGAAGAGGATAGGTGAATCAGGCTTTAGAATCTATATTAGATTAATTAAAAAATTTTACACAACGTATTGATTAGAATACTCAGCTATTAAAATAAAAAGAAAATTAAATTCAAGCTTAGCTAGCAACAATAAAATCTCAAGAACAGCAGTTAATTATTTTAAATTAAACAATTCAAAATTTAAAATAATCAAATAAACAAAAATAAATGGTTAATCAAAATTAAGAAGATTTTCTTTTATAACAAGAATAGCTTATGTCGCAGATAACAGAGCTTAAAATTTAAAATTAGATCGCTAATTAATCTAATGTTCAATTAAATTTATAGCTATAATAAAAAAATAATCAAATAAAAGATTTAGAAATCCAGCTTAAATAAATAGGTAAAATTCAGTCTCTAGTTGAAAATGATAGTCATTAGCTATTTATTAAAGATATTTCATAATAATTTTAAATTGCTTAGCTTAATCCATTACCAGAAGTTATTTAAAAATTTTCATAAATCATGAGGTCATATTTTGATACATATATTGTAGGAGAATTAAGGACAGATAATTTAAATTAATTTTATAAAATACTGTTGAACAATAGTTCTGACTTACAATAGCTTACCGAAGTTTTTAGATAAATTCTTTAAATTCCTCAAGAATACGATGAAACAGTTGAATAAAAAATTTACGAACAAATTGATTTTGAAAAAAATTAAATTTAAACGTTAAAATTAGAAATTATTTCTTTAAATTAAAAAAATAAATAGAATAATTAGTCTTTGGAAATTTTAACTAAGCAGTACAACGAATAGATATTAATGTATGAATAGCTTCAATCACAATTTAAAGATTAGAAATAATAACTATAGTTATTAAAAAACTTAGAATAATAAACATAATAAACCTTAAAACAACAAGAAAAATAAATCGCGCAATTAAAGCAATAGGAATAAATAATGGAAGCCAAAATGAATAAAAAAATTTAAGAGTCAATCAATGTACAAGCAACAGAGCTAAAATAAAGATTAATAAATCTTTAATTAAAACTTGATTAAAAAACGAAAGAATTTGAAAATTCAAAAAATTTAAATATAATTGCACAGTAGCAAGTTGATACTTTGACTCAATAAAATAAATAGCAATAAGAATTAATTAAATAACTTGAAAAACAATTATTTTTCTCATCTGAGGAAATAAAAAAATACCAAAGTCAACTATAATTAATAACAAATGAAAAAGATTCAAATCTTTTGTTTTTAGAAAAGAAAATAGCTGACCAATCTTTGATAATATAAGACCTTTAAACTTAAATTTAAACAATTAAATCTTAACCTCCCCAAACAATTACTCTTTATAAGGAGAGACCAGTCGCGATAATGGCAGAAAAATAAATTCAAACAGATATTTTTGCATAAACTATACCTCAAACAATTGATATAGAGGTGCAAACTTTTCAAGAGCCTTTGGTTTAAACCAGAGAAGTTTTTTACGAAACTAATCTCATAAATTTTAATATATTTCGACAAGTTCAAGAAGAAATAAAAGATTCCATAAAAAATATGATTGACGATACAGAGTCCAATCTTTTTAATTCTCTACTTGAGACAACCGCAAAAATTTACAATTAAAAATCTTAAGGTTTAAATTCAATTATCGATAAAATTATTTTTACAAACACATTTGACTAACTTCTTGCCAGAATAAAATAAAAATCAAGAGATTTAGCTTTAGAATAATTTAGCAGGGGTCCTTTGGGTAACTTTATAAGTTTTATTAGAGGCGGAGGCTAATAGGCTCCTGGACAGCCAAGAAATTAAGCACCAATGAGACAACAAGAAGACTAAATCGAGGAAGAGGATGACGAAGGCGATGATCAGGAACCAGAAGAACAATAACCTCCCGAAGACAACCCATTTGGTCAGTTACCAGATGAAAATTAAAATCCTTTTTTCAACCTTGACGACTTAAATGAAATGAGATAAATAGAATCTATATAACTTGTTGATTTATCAGACTTAGATTAAAATGATTAGCGAGAATAAGCTGCTCCAGACGAAGAGCTATCATAAATAAATTTTGACGGTGCAGGATGTGAAATTATGTGTCTGCTTTATAAAAATACGAAAAAAATTCAATTATAAGGCAAGAAAAAAAAAGTTGTATTACATTTTATGTAAAAAATAAAAAATTTAATTTGTGAAAATGAGAAAATCTTACGTTCAAGAAAACAATTAGAACTAGCAATTTGAATCATCTGTTTAATAGGCTTCTTTTGCCGCTTAATAATTTGATGAAGCATTGAATGGGGATTACGATGAAAGTTATACCAATTAAAATATAGGATAAAATTATGAATACTTTGTGGAATAAACAGTATAAAACAATTATTCTTTGTACAAAGATTAATTTTTAAAAAGTAAATAGATTTTTAATCGTATAAATTATGAATTAGTAAACGATATTGATATAATTATGGAAAATGGTAAATTTATTTACCAGAAAATAGATTTAACATATTTATTAAAATACGATGATTATTATATTCCGCCAAATAAAATTGAATTATTTTAAGATGTTATAATTTTATATTTGTATTTTTATAATGTAATTATATAAAGCGGTAAATAAGTTACTATTTATCTTAATTTGATGTATTAATATCAGTTATCTATAATTGCTTCGCAACTGATATTCGAAAATTTTGATAAATATTACGAAAAAGCGCAATAAAATAAAACCATAAATTTCAGAAAAATCGAGTTAATCAAAAATATGAGTTTGAATAATGGTAATCTTTTTAAATCTCTAACCTAAGATAATTACGAATACGGGATTTTATGCTAAATATATTTTATATCAACTATACAATTTATTTATTTTCAAAATAAAATAAATGAAATAAAATCTCTATATATATTTCTACACTGGTTTTACGGACATTTAATCAACTAAACAGGCGAAGAAAATAAAAAAATTTAAATTTTTAGAAATATATCGAACGTGCTTTATCAACCTCTTGTACAAGAATATTTAGAATAAAAATTATATGATGTTAATACAACAGAAATGCAAAGAATATTTAATCTACATTTTAAAAATGTATTTAACGGCGTTAATTAAGTAATTGAAAAAATACAGGGTAATTCATCTGCTGTTGAACCTTAATAATAACTTTTAGGAGGATAGTATAAAATAGCAGCCTATCAATAAAAATTAGAATATTTACTAAATCCTTCTTATAACTAAATGACACTTATTTCAAATGAATATTAAAACCCTGAAGATCTTTAATAGATTAATAATTTATTTCGTCTAAATGATTTAAAAAGATAAAAAAAAACTGCTGATTATGATAGTTCAATTGAAACGATTTTTAATAAGATAAAACCAAAATTACCATAAAACTAATAAAATTTATATGATTTCATGAATTATTATAAAGTTCCTAATATTATTTAATACAACAAATATAAAGAAATAGCTCCCAAAAAGAAAAAATTTTTAAAATAAAGAGCCGAATAGGTTTGGACTGATATATATAGATAATAAACAGAACCAGTCGAAGAGATAACCAAATAAACAGTCATAGAAAAAGATTACGGAGATGATTTAGTTGATTGGGTTGTAGAAAATTACGATGTTAACAATATTTAGGTAAAATAAGAGGAAGAAGATAACGAACAAATTCCTCTTATTTAGTAGTAAGAAATACAACAAGAAAAATAGTATGTACAAGATAAATATAAATTGATTGAGTTAGAAAAATAACTCGGTATGCTATACCAACAAGAATATCCTGCAAAGAAATAATTTATAATAAAGTCTGCCATCTCACAAATACGAAATTTAATTATCCAACAAATCAATTTACAATAAAATAAAGATTAAATTAAAAATTAAATATTTTGAAATAAAAAAAAATGAGTAGTCTGAATCCAATGTTTTAATCTTAATAATCTTCATCTTAATAATAGTCTTAATAATAGTCTTAAATAAATTAAAAAATTGACAATAAAATTGAATAAGACAATATATTATTTATATTTGATTAGTTGATAAGAAATACAGGGGGAGGAAGAAAATCTCAAATAGTTAAATCTTATATAATGCAAATTAGAAATTTATACAATCAAGATTATTAAATGAAAAGAAGAAACTAATAAATTCAATAATAATTACAAATATTAAATTGAAAAAAATATTTATTTTTTTAAAATGGCAGATAGACTTTCTTAAATTTTAGGAGTAGCAGATCCTATTGTAGCAAACTCTAAAGTAGTTTATACTTAACCAGTTTCCTAAAAAAGTTCTATACCAGTTTACGGGCAATAATTTCCTGACGCAGATTATTATAATACAATTCCTTTAAATATTTTGAATAAAACAGCGGATCCAGTAAAAAATATTGTTTCAAGTTAAATAAAAGAGAGAATCACAAGCAAAGAAGACGCAGACTAGATAATTTAAAGATTTTCTAATTACCAATCTAAAGTTAATTAGAATGAATAAAATAGAAAGCTTTCAAAATCAATCGATATTTTATATTCAATAGTTTCATAATTAGATGGTGATCTGAAGGCTGTATGCGAAAAATTACTCGAACAAATGAATAAAAAACTTGCTGAAATTGATGAATAAGAAGTTGCTTCTTCTCTTGTAAATGTCGCTGCTTAAAAAAAGAAAGGATTTATTATGTAAGATGCAATGAAGAAATAATAAGAAGATTATGCCCGTAGATTAGCTATGCTAAAAGAGTTGCAATGAATTTTTTATTTTCATATAATTTTTTTCTTTTTTATAAAAAAAATTTTTTCTTATCTTTAATGTATCAGACCAAAATTTAAAAATAATATTGTTAATAATTTTTTACTCGATTAGATGAGACAAATAAAATATAAATCGATTTAAAAAAAATAAAAGCTCATTTATATTCATAGAAATCTTAAGCTAAATAAGTTATACTTGGAATAAAAAAGGCCTATTTGAATGTTTTTCACTACAAAGCAGACCTTAATGTTTTACATTACGATTTATATGTTAAAAATTTCAAAATCGTTGATAAAAGAGGAACCATAGAAACAAATACAATTTTTTACGACGATAAAAATAATAAAATAAACGATTTATTTTATATAGATACACCCATAAAATTACAGGCTCCTGGATTTGAAGAAAATCGAACATTAACTACATCTGGTGTTAAAATACCTTTAACTAATAGAAATCATTTATTTATTTAAAATAGCGCATTAGCTGGATCTGTATATTTATTACCATTAAATTTGCTTTCTATTCAGCGAAATATGGACGAAGATGAAGAAATAGATTAATCATAATCTATCAGCATAAAAGAAAATGAAATTATTATTGATATAACAAAAACAGATTAACATGAATTGGAGATAGAAATGGAAATAGATGCATTATTTTGGCAAGATAACACTGTTTTAGTCGGTTAACCATATCCAAGAGTAGATTATAAAATTATATATGGATTAAAAAGTTAAACTAAAATTATAATAGATTTTTAAACAACATAACATTATATAATATAACCTGAAATAGAAATTTATGTATAAACTTTTTGATTTTTTTTATTGTATTCATATATCAGATGTTAAATTGTTAGAAACATTTTATAAATTTCTCATTCCTTAACCTTGAGGAGCTCTATTAAGTGTATATGGTATATTTACATCGGGTTAACCTGGTTAAACATTTTCTATAAAACCAACAGGATTATTGAATCCTTACCCTTTTCTTATTGGAAGTTCTTCTCTTAGGCTAAGAGTAAAATTTCCTCTGGCTGTTCCGTTATATCCTAAATCTGGATTCCAATTACCTTATTATTAATTTATTAAATTTGAACCAGGTTCAGCCAACATATTTGTTTGATTTGATAATCTCATTGTAGGAGTTTGTACAAAATTTTGAAATCCTTGAATACCTTATTAAAATGCTGGAAGAGAAGCGAGAGCACCTAAAAAACTTGATTAAGTGGGAGGATTTATAAAGGCAGGTGTCTAAGCTCCAAAAACATCACTTATTATTTTACTGTTAGAAGCTTTACTTTATAAAACATCAGAAATTAAATTTGTTGTTTATTCAATTAAAGAAATAGGTGAAAACCCAGACAATGCTGATTTTAATAAACCTTTGCCTACTTTTGAAGCAACAGATAATACTTTACTCCACATGAATAGAGAAAAAATAAAAAAAATTTTTTTAAATAAATTATTTCAATTTAATATTCTCTTTTTCATTTGAGGTTCTTTGTAGTTGACTGAATCAAGTTCTTCCGTAAATCTATAATATAGCTTTGATAATTCTATATTTATGTACAGAAAGGCTTGAGGTGTTGAGAATATTTCGTTGATTATCTTTTAGTCTTATTCTGCTATCGCCTTTGTTTTTTACATACATTCCTTCTAGATTTTAGTCCAATCATCTTGATTACAATTAAATAAAATTATAGAAGTGAGATTGCACCTGAAATTCCTAGGAAGATCTACGTAATACTGGGATGTTATTAATATTGAAAGACATCCTCTTTCTATTACCCATCTTCGATTGTAGAAAAGAGATTCTAAAATTTTGCTGTTTTGGTTCCCCTTATATTTAAAATAGGCAATAAAATCATCGATAACCAACAAAACATTAAAAGGATCTTTTGATTTTCCGTAAACCTGCTATAGACTTTCATCGTCAGGGTATTTTGCTCTTGTGGTTTTGTTAAAATCTTCTATAGTTTAATCTATTTTTTAGAGGTCAAATTCGTTTATCCAATACGGCTATTCTTTTAAATTTATTCCGCCAATTTTCTAATTTTTTGTAACAAAAATAATACGATTAAATTTTTTGTGGTACATATCGGGGTTATTGAGAAACTCGTACAACAAATGGGATTTCCCGGACTCTGGGCGCCCAACTATCAACGTACAAAAGTGTTTTTGTAAAATTTTTGAATTAAAATCTGGTACACCTTTTTCCTTGACAGGATAATTCGGTGTTCTTATTTCAATTTCTTCTCTTTTTATAACAGGTTCTACATACATTTAATCATATTCTGGTACGTCTTTTATTTCTACGTCTGTATCATGGTACTCCTCTTCCATTATAGGCGAAAAATTAAAAATTATTTATTTGAAATTAATATAATAAAAAACAAAAACATAATTTCGATTTATATAATAACAAATACAAAAAATACTCTTTGTAATATAATAAGTGAAATATTCAATTTTCAAGTTTGACAGATTCTGATTTTTTAGCAGCAATTTCTTTTAATTTTTCTGATTTTTCTGTTCTATTTTCCGTAGTCACTATTTTGTTTTTAATAAGTTTATAATCGATAATAGAATTTGTAAGACTTTATAATTCTTGAATTTTTTCCTCGGATTTTACTCCTTTTAGGAGCAAAACCGCAAACTGAACTAAAATCGTTAAAAAAATCATAAGAAATTAAAATGTTTCTTCTCCCATATGATAATATATCAAAACAATAACCGCAGACACAACAATAGATATAAATAATAATAATAAAATATTCATAAAATAAGTATAAAAAATTTAATTCAAAAAAAAAAGTTTTTATTAAAAAAGAATTTTTCTTTCACAGAATCTAATGTCTAATAATATAGCTGCAATAGGCTTGGGTTATAGTTTCTTCGGTATTACATAACCAATATCTCCAATAGTTTGGATCAAGAAGGTTAGTCAATCCTGCATATTTGGTTTCATTTCTTTTTTTATCGACAAGACTTCTTGATTCAAGGAAGTCTTTTCCATTTATCGATCCAAATCTTACTGTGGCATCATGCAATTTACCCTATTCGTCTTTGTACCTAAAACAGATTTAGTAAGTTCTGTTTTTGATGGGGCTGTTTGGACCTATTTTTGTGGGTAAAGATACAGAGACCAATTTACAATCTTTTGTCCATCTTGATTTAATGGTGGAGTAAATTTTTTTATTTTAATCAACGGATGGTGTTGGTTATTGTCCACCACGTACAGAATTCCCTGAGTCTGACTGGGATTATTATTCGGAAGAGGAAGATTATTACTGGTGGGACTGGATGTTCTGCTACTACTATTGCTACTTCCTTGACTCGTGGTTGACAGATACCTGCTTTCCTGACTCAACTACTCCTACGACCTACTACTTGAGTTGTGTCTGCTTGGGGTCGGACTTTTTAATTAATTTAGTAACTCCTTATTAAACAGGTTATGGTTAAACACTCTCAGATGTTTTCTTTTCCTCAAACTATACCTATTTTCTCTTGAGGCAGGATTTCTATAAATTTTTTATTCTTTGTTCTTTTAATTATTGTTTTGAAACAGATTATTTGACCTCTGGCACCTATGTTTATTATTAGTACTCTGTTTCGATTATTTCGCTTTCATCCAAGCTCTAAGTTTCTGATATCTCATCTTAAACTATTGGTTGGGGAATAGTTTTTAATTTAATTTACCCAATATTATTTCTTTTTTACATTTTTTTTAATAAAAAAATAATTACCTTGTGGTGAAAAAAAATTTTTTTAAAATTTAAAATTATTATATGTTTAAGACTAAATAAAAATGTATTTAAATTCATTGAGATACAAAGAAATATATTCAGATGGTTGTTTATTCAATTTTTTCTTCGATTGTTTCTAGAGAAGTTTTTTTCTCGGTTGTCTCCTTTACTCTATTCTCAAGATCAGACTTTATTGCTTCTCTTCTTTCAATAAGTTTTTCTTCATAGTCCAAAAAATCTCTTTTTTTAAGACCAAGTTTTACTTTAAACCCGTGAACTAATTCATCAAGTATTCTTGAGAAATGAAGTTTTATCATTGTTTCGTCATCATAGTCTTTGTTTTTGGCTACGAAACTTGGATAATATAAATCAAATGCTTCGCATAGCTTTTTATCAAATTCATCGTCGTGTTCTACAAGCAATTTGTGTTTTTTTAATAGTTCAATTTATGCTTCTTGTGTTAAATTCATTATTTTTTTGGCGCTTCTGTTGCTTTATTTTAAAAATAATTATTTTTTTTTTAAAAATTAAATTTATACAATAATGGAAAATCAAATGTTTGAACTTATAAATTAAAAATTTTAATACAATTTAATAAATAATATTTTAGATTAAACTAAAAAGACAAACAAACAAATAATATTGTTTGATACACAAAACTCACCATAGCTTGTCGATAATTTGATTAAAAACAGAATTTAATTAAAGGAATAAAAATGGAAAATCCTCCAAGATATTCTCTCAGATAAAAAGACAAAAATTTGAGTACCTTAGAAAGGGCTTAATAAAGATTGAGATAACTCGATCAACAATTATAACAACGACCTCAAACAAGACCTCCAGTTGTAGTTTAACTGCCTCAGGATTAACCTGTAAGAAGAAGAGGTAGAAAAAGAAGAAACATTATAGAGCCAGAAAGAATCGACGAAATAGATGAAAATCCTATCTTTGGAGACGAACCAGACAGATAATAAATCGAAGAAATTGTTTAATAAGAAACAAAAAAGGATAAACAGCTTTCTAAAAAAATGAAAGAAATGGCAAGAGGATAAAAAAAATAACAAACAATCGTAGATGAACAGAGTCCAATTTTTAAAATCGACCCTGAACAGGAGAATTAAATGAGAGAACTGACCAGAGAAGAATTGGAATAATAATAATTTGAATCTGAGAAAAGGAAAAAATAACAATGGGAAATCGACCTGGAAGAAAGAAAAAAACTTATACAAATTTAATAGATAGATTTAGATGAAATCGACAAAGATTTTATGGCAGATCTCTAGGAAATAGGGGACCCATTTGAACTTAATTAGGTGTTGGAAGAAATAAACGAAAAAGTAAAACAGTTTAACCAGCAGATAAAAAAGGGTAAAATAAAGGTAAATCCCCAAATGTTGAATAAAATAGTAGGTGATTTTAAATATAGACAATGGAGAAATATTTCAAATCAGATCAGAGGCGGGGATATTATTTTTAAATCTTCAGGTATGATGCCAACAAGACTTTTAGAGTATGATCCCGAAGATTATCCCTTAGCTGAATATCGAGGTGTTCCGGCAGAAATAAATCCAGCATTTGCCTATCTAAATCAATTATTGTTTGACGATAACCAGGCTCTTGATTTTGGACTTGATACATCTCTTCAGACAATATTAAGTAGTCATTTACCAAACCTAGTAGATATTTTTTTATAGTGGGAAGAAAGAATAATTGATAGAGATTTGGTTCAAGATTATGACCCTACAATGATAACAAACCAATATCTTTAGTATAATTTCCAATATTCGCTACCCTACGGTAATAGAGAGCAGGTAAGAAATTAGTTCGTAAATATGTTTTCGCAAGCTTCAGACGACGTTGACAAATAAAGAAATGGTCTTGTATTTGACATAGCAGAAAGATCTCAACTTTTTAAAGATTTCTTTTTAAACTCCAAAAGATATGCAAGAGATGCATTTGATCTGTTTTCCTATCTTGATTTTCGTCTAGTTGTTTCTACAAATTCAGATCGACAAGAACTTGCCACCATGAATTAAATTGATCGATAATTCTTTGAGCTTTATCCAGATTTTTAGTATGTCTATAATATTTATAAAAAAACAGATAACACATCTTATTTTCAGGTTTTGGAAAATTTAAATATAAACCCAGGAAGAATATACAGGTTGTTTATTTTTATAATGTATATGCAATGTTTAGGGGACAGATTTTTTTACCTCAACCAATTTTTGGGACGTTTTAACAACTAAAATAAAATTTATATAGATTCAGGAAGAATTTAACCATTAATGACAAACGAAGCCAAACTTGAACTTTAATTCGTAAATCAAATAACAATTTCTTGCGTAATTCTCTAATGTTACACGTTGAGTAGAGATTTTATAAGAAGAGGAGTAAGACAGCTAAGATATCAAATTTTTAATTAAAATCGTTAAGAAGTTGTAGAAATAAGCGCCAAAGATGTTTATATGAGGAGTGTAAATTATTCAAAGGATGAAAATAAATGGTTAGGAGAACTTGGTAGCGATGTTCTTTTGATAAAAAAAAGAATGACAGACATGTTTTCTTCTGCTCAGGTTACACTTACATCCAAGGTTGGACATCTTGCTTGTTACACAAGAAATATCAACTCTTTTTCTCTATTATAGAGGAATTCAAATATTGATTACATAACGAGGTTAATAGACCTTTCAGTTTAAAATAATTTGCAGTATTACCAAGATAACGGAGAAGATTTGTCGAACGCAAGAGTAAGGCTAGATTTTTAGATTTAAATAAATTATTTTCATCGAGAGCTAAATCTTACTTGGGAAAGATTAAGGGAAGAATATGTAAAAAGAGAAATGGGTGAAAGAAGCGATTTTCTCAAATAAATAGAAGATAATGAATAGGCTCTTAGAACCAATAGAAAACCTTTTAGATTTAATTAAACCAGAACAAAGCAGGTGCAGAGACATATAACAGGATTAACCCTTTCATACAATGTCTGGCAAAAGTTGACCTAGGGAAATAATAAAAAAGAAAACATATAAAAAATGATTTTAAAATGTATAGGTATAATTACTGATGAGGATTTTGGAGAACTAGATTTCAATGAACAGGAAGATGTTGAATTTCATGAATCAGGTCTAACAGAAACAGACCTCAAAGATTTTATGCGTCAATTTAATGTTAAAGATAAGGAAATTAAGGAGGGTGAAATTGAAAAATTACAGAATAGGTATAATTTGGTGGAAATAGCAAAGCAAATGGAAAAAGATTTTGGTATTTCAGTAGTAAAAGCGTCTACTCTTATATATACACCTCTTGATGGGCATAAAGGAGGATCATCTCTTTACAAATCAGTCGTTCACAAGTAACTTTCCAGAAAGGTAAAAACAACTGAATTTTACACTAGAGAAAACAGCTACGAGAATTTTGAATTTTTTGGTCAAGGAAACATGGATCTGTCAATAAAACAATATCAAAATAATCTTTTTACGAGAATTGAGACTGTATTTTTTTAGTATAATTGTGTTTAACATATTTTTATTTGGCTTTTAAAATTTTACGACAAAATTGATGATACATTCGAAGACATTGAAATAAATTTATACAGTGAATTTTTTAATAATTGGACAAGTTTTAGAAATCTGGAGACAGTTGAAGTAACTATTCAAGACATCATAAAAGAATGTTAAGAAAAAGAAATTTTTCCGTAAAGGGGTAAATTTTAAAAGGAAATTAAAATTTATAGCGACAGGCAAAATATAGTTTTGGGGAATTTATACGCTGAATAAAATATAAATTTTGAAATAATTGTCCAAAGATCTCATGCAATTATTGTCGACGAAGAAAATTTTTTGAAAGTCGAGGGTCAACTTTAAAAAAACCTTATCCAAGAATTAGAAATCGAAACTCAAGAAATATTATAAAATCCTCAAATAATTTATAATGACCTTGGAATTCCAATTACTAAAGAAGCTTTTAAAGAATAACAGAAGGACATTATTTAAAATGAATATACAAATTGTCAAAACCTTGGAGAATTATAAAATTTCTACAAAAAAAATTGCGATAAAATTTAAAAGGTGCCAGAAAAAAACGAAATATACATATTTTACGACATAGAAACAACTACTCGATTGCAGATTGCTCTGGGAGAAACACATAAAATGATACCTTATCTTGTTTGTGCAGAAATAATGATGTTCGGAGAACCTTAAAACGATTTATTCGACGGAAGCAAATTTTATTTTGAAGGTCCTCACTGCATAAAAAGATTTATTTGCAAAATAAAGGAATTTATGTATAAGCATATAGACAAAAAATTTTTGCTGCTGGCATGGAACGGAAGAAAATTTGACTCACAATTTTTGATTGAATACATAGTAAATTGTTTCCCTTTTGAACTTAATCTAGTAGGTACAGTAACAAACCCTAAATTTGTGGGAATAAATGATAGGCTTGAGTTATGGGATGCAATGGATATGGTGTCACCAATGAGTCTTGAATCTTTTTGCAAGGCAATGAATGTAAGGGGCAAGAACGATAGTTCATTAATATTTAAAGTTAATACGATGCAGGATTGGTTTAATATGAAGGAAGAATTTTTGGCTACGAACAATGAATAATCGGATTATAATATGATAATAGAATATTGTAGATAAGATGTTTCTGCAATGAAGCAATCCATAATAAAATACAATTAAATGTTCAAGGACATTTTAAAAGAATACAGAGGAGATACAGTTGAGTACAATGAAAATAACTGTTTTTTGCTTGAAAAGACGATGGCAAAATTTTCTTATGTATTTTTTACCAAATATCTGATGCCTGTGTAAATGAGACCAGAACCTCTTTAAGGAAAAGAAATTGTTCAGGCCTTTGCAGAAAGCTACAGGGGAGGATTCGTTCAGAGTTTTGTTTTTGGAAGAGTTGATTTGTAAAATAATAATTCTCCTCTAAAATACATTTAATATATCGACGTAAATTCTCTTTATCCGTCAATAATGGCTTACGCAAATATTCCATTAATAATGTCAAACACAATAGAAAAATATTAGCCTGGATAAATTATTAGATCAACTTGGCTTTATTCTGTGTCTAAATTTCATTTGGGTAAAAATTAACATTTTGGTTTTATAGGTGTAAAGATTTTTGACGAAAATAAGAATTTTATTAAAACTATTTACCCCACAAAGTGGGAGGGACACGAACTTCAGAAAAAAATCTGGATGTATGGTAGTGAAATAAATTGTCTTAAATTTTGTTTGCCCTAATCTATGATAAAAATTGAGGAATTTATAAGTTGCAAAAGAGAAGGAAGACTATTTAGAAGCATAGAATTTATGTATTAGAAAAGAATGTAAATAAAGAATGAAAATCCTGCTTTAGCAAATGCCTACAAATTATTAATGAATTCACTATACGGAAGATTTGGTATGAAGGCCTACGAGATAGCTTTCTACCTTACCCAGCAAATTATAGATTGTTTAAGTTAAGAAGAACTGGAAGCTTTAATAAACAACAGGGTTATAACAAGTCTTAAAAAAAATAAAGAAATATTAAAAAGAAGAGAGATTAAGTTAATCTAGGAAGAGAATAAATTAATAAAATACAGGCTGGAAAAGGAAAACGATTACACCCCAGTTAGTCTTCCTTAAAGACTAAAACATATTGCTTCCTTTATAGCAAATCAAGCTAGATGTCGACTTTTAGCAACTCTTTACCAGGTTAAAAGAGAAACAAATGTTGTTCCCCTTTACTGCGACACTGATTCAATTTTTTATGGAGCAAGAACATTAGATGAATTAGAATCAATAAAAAGACTTGAAACCAAATTTTGGCAGAATGAATTATCATCTTGCAGCACAGTAAAATTTGGAAATAATTTGGGCTACATGAAAGAAGAAATAGATATGAAAAAGGAAAATATTGTCCAGTTCTAGGTTTTCGGTCCAAAGTTTTACCGTTACAAAGTTAAAGATTTATAATCTGGAAAAGAACATTGGGTAATAAAATCAAAAGGTATAAATTAAAATTTAAAAACAGAGTAAGATGTAGAATTAAATAAAACTATAAATCAATTAAGACAAGAATAATTTTTTGAATATTTTGAAAAATAACTTGTGGCGGAGTAATTTCAACTTCAGATCAGATCAGCTCAGGGAAGTGTTTCAATAACTCCTCTTATAAAACAAAATAAATATAATTATACCAGAAAAATTATTTAAAGCGATTATTTTGCAAGATTTTGTAATTTAACAGTTCCTTTTGAAGACACAGCAGAATATATTTAATTTAAAAAGAAAAATGTGAAATTTAATCTACAATAAAAATATTAATACGAATGATAAAAATTTTTGCTTGTGTTATCTTATATTTATACACCTTATGTTTGTATAACGAATATATTTACAGACTAAACGATAATTAGTATATAATAATTTAATTTTAATGATAAAAAAATTTTTTCTTTATTTTTCAAAATGAGTAAATTTTTTGAAATAAATTTATTTGACGAAGACCAATTAAGATAAAATGAATTAGAATAATAATCAAACACCTCATATAAATTCGATGATTAGGCTTACGAGATATATTAATACGACAGAACGGAAAATACGAATCAGGCAACGGCTTATACTGATGCTCTAACTACATTCTCTAAAAAAAGCTACAGAGGGAAATAACTTAAGCTGAAGAAAATTATACTAACAAACGTAAAAATAATTCAAATATCGGCGGTTGAAACCTTATAAAAAACATAATATTTTAAAAAGAAAAGATATCAAATAAAGTTATATTATATATTAAGAGAAAAGCCAACCAAAGTAAAATAATTTACTATTAGATTCGGAAACAGAAAATAAGAAGATTATATAGATAATTTGAATGAAAAAATAAAACTAAGAAGATAATTATAATATTATGATTTCAAAACAAATCCTTTTCACCCTGGCTATTGGGCTTATCATCTTTGTAATACTTGTGAAACAATGGATGAATCCTATGAATTATAATAAAAAAAATTTTGAAAAAAAAAATATATTTTTTTATAACTTACTTTTTTTCATTCTGCCGTTGTTTCATCATCATTATTAGACATATCCGTAAGATAGTCTTGGTGTATTACTTATTCTTGATTGAACTACTAATCAAAATTTTATTCAAATTATTATTATAAATATGATTAATAAAGATTATTAAATTATGTGGTCGAGACATGAGGGTGATTTTAAATAATACCATCCAATATTGTCATGGACTCTTCTTGCTAAGGGGTAACATCTATTAATTCGTTTTCTCTTAAACTATTAAATCTAAAAATTCTTTGAAGTTGAGTTGGTTAGTCTGAGCTTTAATACATATAAAATTAATAGAGGTAAATAACATCTCTCATTGCATATATTTAGTTTCGAAATCTGTAGCCCTCTAACAGAAAAAATGCTATTCTGAAATCTGAAGTTGTATGTTCAAGAGGCTAAGCAAGGTAAACATCTAAAAGATTAGGTTTAAGGTTAAGCGTCTTTAATCCTGTAAGAAATTTGGTGTCTTGTTTAAGTAAATCTGGCTTAAGTTAAAGACATTCATTGAAGAATGTTTGAGTTTCTTGCTTAAGTGCAGTATGAAGGTGTTCATCTTTCCTGTATTGATCAAGACATCTCACAAATAGATTTTATAAGGGGTGATATTGTCCCGTGATCCAAAAAATTTCGTTATGGTGAAACAAGTCTCTCATAGTTTCGTGATAGTCTTCGAAATCAAGCCATTATAGATTATTACTTCTTTTGAGTATTGGACCATATCTCGGTTCGTATAATATTTAAGCAGAAGCTTAAACTGTGTAGGCATACTTGAAAAGACACTCTGCTTGTGTTCTTATGAACGAAAGAATTGATATCTCAAGAACACTGTTAACTGTACCAACTATTCTGGAATAAATGTAATAGTCCATTTACATGAGATGAATGAAATATCGATTGAAAATAATTGCATTATGAGGATTCAATAAGAATAGTAGATCAAAATATTGTTTGTTGGCTTCATGAAAAAATTAGTTTTGAACTGGAGTACACCCTATCAATGGAAGATAAATATTTTCTTCACCGTTGAAATATTTAATAAGAGTTGTGATCTTGGGGTATATCGTATTCTTCTGTAGAATGGGATTATGGCTGTAGTAATTTCTTATAGTTGCAACTATAGTCGACAGGTATGTTTATTGAACAATTTATTGATAAACAGCTGAAGGAATATTGATATGATTTGGCTATGGTATATTGGGCTAAATATCGTACTTGAAAAGGAAGTTGACAAAATCGTTAATATAGAAATTATAGATATCGTATTGCATAGAATAAATATATTCTGAAATAAAATCTGAAACAAGTGTTGATGTAAAGAGATGAATCATGATATTTGCAACTTGACCACTTAAAATTTCATAGCCTTCTGGTGCAATAAAATCAAAATCGAGTAAAAGTGTAAGAGGAAAATCTGAATGAGGAAACCTAATTTGAGGGTCTGTTATTGCAGGCTTAAATGAAAGAAAAACTTGAAGATTGGTTTTGTAAAATGGAACTGTATTTTGGTAATACTCTTTTGTTGTTAAAATTTCTATTGACTGTACCTAGTCAAAATAATTTTATTTTTTGAAAAATCTTACCGAGTTGGTATTAAACTTTTGAATTTGTAGTCTCTGATCTGCCAAAATAACGAGAGTTTTCATACAAAGATCTGATGGTATCGGAAAAGCAAATTGATGATAATAGTATTTATTAAAATAATTTGGTTTGCCTTCTGTAAAAGGTATGTAACCTCTTTCAAATTGAATTTCGGACTTGTGGTTAACATCTAAATATTTTAAAAACCAATCTTTGTTTTAATTATAAATTATATTATTGTGGTTATGAATATTTATTAATTTCATATCATTAATAAGATTTTTTTTGTCTTGATCTAGTTTTTCAAGATATGTATTAAAAGCTTGATTGTTAAGTTAATCAATTTATTCTACCTACATTTTTTAATAAAAGAATTTTTTTTATTTTTTTTGTAAAATAATTTAAATATTATTTAGAAGAGCGCCAACCTTTAAATTGAGATTTAATCCATTTTCAGAACCGAGAGCCAATTAAAATGAAGTTTTAAAATTACTCTGATCTGATTGGTTGAAAAGTAAAATTTTGCAAAATTTTGGATTATAAAAATTAATTTTAATAAAAAATTTTTTTATTTTTTAAAAAAATGAAAGGATAACAAGCTATGTAAATCGAAAAAGATATTTAATCTAGCGCAATCTAGAAATAAGTCTCTCAGGGTTTTAACATAAAAGAAAGACTTGATGAATGGCTTAAAGAAAATAAAATCATTCAAGATTGTATGTCTCCGAAGATATATAAAACTAATATTTAAATATTAGATCTTTAGAAGACAGGATATAGCTTTAGAGAAATAATGAAAACTCTGATGGGTCTCATCACTTACAAAACATTCTCAGCCAAACAAGAGAAGCCTAATTTTTATGAATTCATGGAAGAGTACTGTGTTAACGAATTAATGTCGGAATATCTAAGCTATATGTAGCAAATAGAAGTGCCAGAAGAAGAGGTGGTAAAAAAAGTGGATTTGCAAGATCAGATAGATGACATCCTCAACAATGAAACACTTGGATCAGAACAAGTAAGAAAAGATATGGTCAATAAATTATTGATCGAAAAGGCTGTTGTACACAAGAAGAAAAAATACTAAGGACAAAAAAGATTTCCTTTAGCCACAGAAATGCTCAATGAAACAGGAAAGAAGATTACAGAACTTTAGTTTGCAATTAAGTTCTCTGTGGTATGCACCAGACAAGAACAGGGTATGCTCTATGAATAGGTAATTTTCTAATTCCCTTTTTCTATTTGGGTTAACATTCCCAGAGATCATCCCATTGATACCAGATTCAATTTCAAATTTGAAATAGATCAAGATGTTAGAAGATATCTTGTCTCCAAAGATATTTTCGATTATCAATAAGCCATCCTTGCAGACAACAACAAGATGACACTAATTCAGATTAGGTCTTTGATAGAAATTCTTTACAAGGGAATCACCAATGAATACATTGATACAAAATTAAATGAGATTAGGCAAGGCTAATTTTGTTTTCTTCTTACAAGAAATAATTGATTGTAAGAATATTTGATTAATTGTAAGAATATTTTCTCTTTGTAAGAAAATAATTTTATATTTCCTTTATAAATAAATTTATCTCACAATTTAAATGTTTGAACCTTCTCTTCATTTTAATATAATTATTTTTTTAAAAATAAAAAATTTTTAAAATAATACTAAATGATTGCAAAATCATAAATGTATTTGAATAACTTTCCTCTTGTAGAGGAATATATTAATAAACTGTATCAGTGGTAAAACACTGATTATAGTTTAAGAGAGAAGAAATACTTTAAGTGTTTCCTCCTCTCTATACCCACCACCTATGGTAGGTGGTTTTTTGACCCCACCTGTGTCTCCTCTTCCATTATCGGGGATCTCCTCGATAATGGAAACTGGAATGGCTACATGGAATAGCCATGGGATTAACTCCCCTATTCTGTCCTGCCTCATGCAAGTGACCTCAAAGCCTCAATCAGGGTAAATTTTTTTATTTTTTATTTTTATATTTTATAGGTTGGTAGAGAACCTCAAAATTTATTGGGGAAAAATTTTAAGGATATTGTTGGTGACCTATGTTACTATGGTCTCAACAATATCCTCCTCCGCGAATATGCGGAGGATGATACCAGACCACTTGATGAGGATGTGGACCTTTACTTGACTCTGAGTAAAGGTCCCTACATCTTCAAGAGTGAGGAGGCATTACCTCCTCATGAATAATCCCCATTTTATTTGTGGTGATTTTTTTTGTAAATATTTTTTATCTTTTTTATTTTTTTATCTTATATATTAAATTTTGTTTTTCTTTTTATAGAAATAATTAAAATCATAAAATTTAATTGGGATGAACTTAGTCTGGGTATTGGGGGATCTTAAATACAAAGGTCTCCACAAATAAAAAATCCTCGACTATTGCGAGGATAACAATAGACCTCTTGATGAGGATATAGATTTGTATTGTAGTAATAACTACATTAATTTTAAATCTAAATGATTTTTTATCTTTTATATTTTATTATCTTTATATTTTATTATCTTTATATTTTTAAAGTTTAAAACATTTATTATTTTTAAATTATTAAGACAAAATATAATTAAATAAATATAATTAAATAAATATATAAACAGAAAAGATTAGAATTTTATTAATAAATTTTATTTAAACAATTATATTAAAATATAGATAAAGTAACATAAAAGATAAAAATTAAAAAATAAATCATTTTTCAATTTTACAAACTATTGGCCCTTTGTATTTACGGGCAATAGTAAAGTGAGGTTTACTGGTTGAAAGAGCCAGACCCTTGATAACATCAGAATGGGCTTCTGGAGATATTCTAGCATCCAGATATAATTTTAAAAAAAAAGTATCAAAGCCCTCAAAATATATATGTTTGAGGACTTTAATAAAAGGTAACTATTTTAAAAAGTTAGCCTTTCTACCCATCTATAAATAAAAAATATAATATATTATAAAATTATATAAATTAATTACATTTATTCTGTGGTTGATCTGGAGCTTCAGATGAAACTCATGGTCAGTGAGATTTACCCATGGCTTGAAGAGTCTCCCTCTTGTAGTTGGGTCTCTGATGATCTGGCCAATAAGGGTATCCTGGAACAAATCTTCCCATTCTTCAAAGGACTGGCATTAAATGGTGAAGTTCCAGAATAAAACTATTAAAAATTTAATTTATTAGTCTGAAATAAAACCTTTTCCAAATCTAATAATTAGATCTGGAATAACAAGGATTTTTCCTTGGGTTATTTCATTAAATTAATTAAAATAATTAGATCCTTACATAATCTAATAAAAATTTTTTTTTTAAAAAAAAATAATTATAAAAAGAAGAGAGGGTCGCCGCGCTTTTAAACTGTGTTTTTCCTTTGTTTTGATTATTTTTAGCCTTATTAGGCAAAAGCTAAAACTATTTTTCTTACAAC
>JACCDR010377643.1_pt1 | contig 29917 bp, 39 predicted proteins | sample 7446431 | NCBI WGS metagenome assembly JACCDR01 (sample SAMN15323443, study PRJNA562643) | freshwater metagenome | isolation source: river surface water | place: USA:Blue River Watershed | collected 2017-08-17
CGCACTTCAGGATGACGCCTGAAGGACAGGCTCAACAGGCAAGGCACTTGAGGGAATTGAGCGGAGGCACCGATGAATAGCACAGTGATGCAGACGTACAGAGGCGGGCCGTTCGACCTGCTGGACCCGCGACCGGAGGACGTCCGGCTTCTCGACATCGCGGAGGCGCTGTCGAAGATCAACCGCTTCTGCGGCAACACCATCTTCCCCTACTCGGTCGCCCAACACTCTGTGTGCGTGTCGGGGATGCTGGACGGCACCGGCCTCGAACTGGAGGGGCTGCTGCACGATGCGGTGGAAGCCTACACGGGGGATCTGACGTCGCCCTGCAAGGCGGCGCTGCGCGCCATCGCCGTGACCAATGGCGCCAGCCATGACGTCATCAAGGATCTCGAGGAGCCCATCCAAGAGGTGATCGCCCAGGTGTTCGGCCTGCGGCACCCCATCCCCCTGGAGGTACAGCGGGCCGACCACGAGCTGCTGGCGTTGGAGCGGCGCTGGGTGCTGCACCCGTCGACCGGCGTGGACTGGAGCTCGCACATGGTGCCGCCCAAGAAGCTGGACGCCTACGGCCTGCCGCCGCTGGAGCCGACGCAGGCACGGGACGCCTTCCTGGCGCGGTTCAATGCGCTGTCGTTGCGGCGGGCGGTCTGGCTGCGTGACGTCAAGGCGGAGCACGCATCGTGATCGCCGCCATCAACGAGGCGATCGACAGGGCGCTCGAGGCGGAGAACGCAGCGGAGCCGGCGCGCACCTACCTCGGCGCGTCCGAGATCGGCGACGAGTGCGAGCGCAAGCTGGCGTACAAGTGGCACGGCCATACCGGCGAGCCCTTCAAGGGCCGCGGCATCCGCCGCTTCCGCATGGGCCACATCCACGAGGACGAGACCGTGCGCTGGCTGAAGCTGGCGGGGTTCAACCTGAAGGCCAGCCAGCTCCGGTTTGTCCTGGCGGACGGCAAGTTCAGCGGCGGCGTGGACGGCGTGATCCTGGGCGGGCCGGTGGATCTCCCCTACCCGCTCCTGTTTGAGCACAAGATCATGAAGGCGTCGAGCTGGCGGGAGATGTCGCGCGGCAAGCTCGAGGACATCAACCAGCGGTACTTCGCACAGGCGCAGATCTACATGCGCCAGTTCGACCTGAAGCACGCGCTGTTCACGGCTCTGAACACCGACACGAGCGAGCTGCATTTCGAGCTGGTGCCGCATGAGCCCGCCAAGGCCGAGATCTACATCGAGCGCGCGCGACGCATCCTGACGTCGCAGGCGCCGGAGGAATTGCCGAAGGCTGGGCACAACGAGCACGCCTTTGTCTGCAAGTGGTGCGCGTATCGCGAGACGTGCTGGGCCGCGCCCAAGGTGGCGGCGGCTCCGGCTCCGGCCTGGCTGCGGAGGTAGGGATGACGGACAAGGAAATCGCCAAGAGCAAGCGCGACCACCTGTTTGACTCCTGGGACTATCGGATGCTGGTCCGTGAAGGGACGCCTTCGCGCCTGAGCTGGTGCCAGCCGGCCAGTGGGCGGCGGTGGTGCGTCGACTACACGACGGGGTGGCTGGTACAGTATGACGGCACCAAGCGGAGGCCGCGGCGATGAACCTCTCCCGTCGCGCCGCCCTGCGCGGCCTGTTCATGGCGGCGCCTGCCATCGTGGCCGCGCCGTCGCTGATGCGCGTGAGCACGGCTCTGATGGAGACGCAGGACACCTTCTGGCACGGGCCATTTCGCCCCCGCCCCTTCACGGCGGAGGAGCTGCGGCGTGCGATGGATTCGATGCTGAAATACTACCAGCGACCGCAGCTCATCATGGTGGGCAGCGAGTTCATGCACGAGCTGCACATCATCGCGCCAGAGAGCATTGGCTACAGGCCGATCGACCGGGCATGACCTACGACTTCTCCCCCAGGCCGAAAGGATTCGGCACGCCAAGCGCGCGCACCTCGTTCGACGAGGTGGCCGGCGAGCTGCTCGAGCGCGCCGAGTCGGTGGTCGCCCACCTTCTCCCGCACGGGCGCCGGGAGGGGCACGAATACAAGGTGGGCGGGATCGGCGGCGAGCGCGGCGACAGCCTGTCGATCAACCTGCGGGAAGGCGTCTGGAAGGACTTCGCCACGGATGACGGCGGCGGAGACCTGATTTCGCTGTGGGCGGCGGTCAAGGGGCTGCGGATGGTCGAGGCCAAGGAAGACGCCGAGCGGTGGCTGGGCAAGGCGCCTCCGCCCCCAGCGCGGCCGGCATGGGCCAGCGCCATGACGCAGACGGTGGTGCCGCTGCCGGCCAAGCCCAAGGGGCCGGAGCCCGACCACAAGTGGGCGTACCGGACGGCGGACGGGGCGCTGTGGTGCTGGGTGCATCGCAACGACACGCCGCAGGGCAAGGAAGTCCGGCCGGTGCTGCCGAATGGCAGTCTCGGCAAGCCCAAGGGCTTGGCGCCGCTCCTGAACCTCCCGGAGATCCTGGCCGAGCCGGGCGCCACGGTGGTGCTGGTCGAGGGTGAGAAGTGTGTTGACGCGATCTCCGCGTTGACAATGCAGGGAATAGTCCCGACCACGCACATCGGCGGCGCGCAGGGCGTGGCGCATACCGACTGGGCGCCCCTGCGGGGGCGCCATGTGGTGCGCTGGCCCGACAAGGACAAGGCCGGCGAGAAGTGGATGACCACCACGCGCGAGCTTCTGGAGCAGGCTGGCGTGGCGTCCCTGCGGGACGTGACGCCGGACCCCGGCTGGCCGGACAAGCACGACGCCGCGGATCTGCCGGTGGACGTGCGGCGGGCCGTGCTGGCGGGGGCGCTGGGGGCCGCGCCGGTCGCCGCCCGGCTGAAGATCGCCGACAGCCACTTCGACGTGGCGTGGGATGAGCCCGAGCCCGAGCGCGAGTACCTGATCCAGAACCTCATCCCGTTCGGCCGGGGCGGCATCCTGGCGGCGCCGGGCGACACCGGAAAGGGCATGTTGATCCTGGACCTGGCGGCCAAGGTGGCGTCGCCGCCGATCGAGGGCTTCGATGCCAACCCGCCGACCGCGTTCGGCCATCCCGTGCTGCGGCATGGGCGGGTGGTGATCCTGTCGGCCGAGGACGACCGACCGGAGCTGCGGCGGCGCCTGCGGACGCTGGCGCCGGATCTGCCAGCCGAGGTGCGGGCCCGCATCCACTTCCTGCCGTACCCTGACATGGAGGGGCGCCTGCCGGTCTACATGCGGGACGACCGGGGGATGCCGGTCTACACGCCGGAATACGATGCGGTCGTGGCCGAGCTGAAGGAGTTCGACGACCTGGCGCTGGTCATAATGGACCCCATCAGCGCCTTCTTCTTTCTCGACATGACGACCAACGCGGCCAGCCAGGTGGTCGGCAACACCATCGACAAGCTCGCCAAGACTCTGGGCTGCACGGTGCTGGGGCTGCACCATCTGACGAAGGGCGACAAGAACACGCCGATTCAGACGGTCCAGGACGCACGCCGCGCCATCCAGGGCGGCGGCCAGCTCCTCAATTCCATCCGGTTCGCCTATGCCCTGTGGGCGCCGATCGAGTCCGTCCAGAAGTCGGATCTCGCGAAGGCCGGCCGGCGGGTGTCGGAGAACAACGCGGTCTTCCGCGGTGCCGTGGTCAAGGCCAACTACCCGGCCGCGCGCGACATCGAGGCGTTCATCCGCAACCCCAAGACGGGCCTGCTCGAGCACGTCCCGCGCCCGGTCGATCCCCCGGAGGAGCGCATCGCCGGCATCCCGGTGTCCATCGTGAACATGCTGGAGGTGGCCGTCCGGCACTTCGCCGAGCAGGGCCGGCCGGCCAAGCTGGGGCAGATCGGCTACCCGTACAACACGCGCGCCCCCAAGCACGCGCGGGGCGAGTGGATGCCCCTGATGCCGAAGCGGTGGCAGGAGCGTCCTTGGCGCAAGGGCAAATACGGCGGCGAGCGGTTCGAGATCATCAACACGCTGATCTCGGAGAAGCGCATCGCCTGCACTGACGGCTACCTGCACATGCCGGACGACGAGTGGGGCAAGTCCAAGTCGCTGGAGCACGACATCAAGTCGGGCTCGCCGCTGGCGGTGCAGTTGGTCGACCTGGAGGACGATGAATGATCCACATCCATGTCGCCGGCACACCCCGGCCGCAACCCCGGCCGCGCTTCTACAGGGGCCGCGTGATCTCGACGGGCTCGCGCCTCACGCAGCTCTGGCGGGTGCTGATGGAGGCGGAGTTTCGTCGCCATGCGCCGCAGGGCGGGCCAATCAATGTCCCGGTGCGGGTGGATTGCGTCGCCATGTTCCCGACCAAGCGCGTCGAGCGGTGGGGCCAGCCGCACACAATACGGCCGGATCGTGACAACGTGGAGAAGGGAGTTCTCGACGTTCTTGTGCGGTCGCGTGTGTTGAAGGACGATGCCATCGTCTCGAGTGGGTCGTTCCGCAAGATATGGGCCGAACGCGGCGGTCTCGACGTGAGGATCTCATATGAAACGCTCGCTGATCCTGTTTGCCCTGGCACTCGCGGCCTGCGGGGCGCCGCCTAAACCCGTCTTCATGTGGGCCCGTGATGGCGGCACGCGCGAGGTGTTGGCGCGCGAGAACGCCATCTGCACCAACGAGGCATACATGATTGCCGGCGCGAACCCATACGTCTACGCCGAACGCGCCTACCAGAATTGCATGATCGGCAAGGGGTGGACGCTGAAGGACGTGCTCTACGAGTGATCGCCTCCCGGCGGTGGCGGGAGCGGCATCCAGTGGGTTGCGGCAACGTAGATGCCGTATTCCTCGTCACAGTTGGCGATCATCCAGCCGGGGTTCGACGTATCGCCATACCAACGGTCCCACCACCCCGCCTCACGAACTGTGCCACCGTGATCCACCACAAGGATGGATGTCCCATCCTTCGGCGCGGTTTCTATCGGCTGCCACTGCTCGGCAGCGGCGAGCGTGTAGCGGGGCGGGTTCGGTATGGGAGCGTCACCGTGCTTGTCGGCGTGGTGCTGCCGCAGGGATTTGTACCTTACGAAGGTCTGGCCGCAGTGCGCGCACGCCGTTAGGACACGCTCACTCATTGTCGCCTCCCGACGGTGGCTGGAGTGGCACGATGCGGTAGCCGTTCCCTGCCAGCGACTTGGCAAACACCTCGCCATCGTACACAAGCGCGCCGGGATGCCTGGGGCTTGCAATCAGGGCGTCCTGCAAGGCGATGTCGCACAGGTTGGCGACATGGTTGGCTTGCTCGTCGGTCAGTTCCTGCGGCTCGGCAGCGGCGAGGGCTGCGCGGGCTGTGTCCCGGTAGCGGCCTTTCAGCCAGGCGTCCTCGGTGGGCCAGCCATCTGGCCGGTCTGGAAACATATCTCCGTAGATAGCCCTCGCCACCCGCTCCACGCGTGCGTCGTCAGTCATGGTTGTCTCCTGCGGGCGGTGGCGGGAGCGGCATCCAGTGGGTGACTGCGCCAAACGCGCCTTCTGTGTCGTAACCAATCCACTCGTCCGCTTCGGCGCTCCACCAGACCGTAGCGACGGCGGCCCCGTCCGAAACCAGAAACCGACGCCCATCCTTCGGCGCAGTCTCGACAGGCTGCCAGCGCGGCTCGGCAGCGGCGATGGCTGCGCGTGCGAGTACGTCTACCGGCCATTCGTCCATCAGCGGCGCGGTGAGGGACATGCCGTGCTTCTTGGCTGCGGCGGTTATAGCCCTCGCCACACGCTCCACGCGGTCGCCCTCACGCTCGGTCATCGGCCACCCCCTGCACCAGCTTCATCATTTCCGCCTGCGCGTTGCTGATCCGCCTGGCGTGTCCGTTCCAGTTGTCGCGGTTGTGCCGGTAGGGGTCGTTCCACATCCTGTCGAGGGCATCGCTGAGATCGCGGGCGCTATCGACCAGCGCGCCACGGTCGAGGCGGTCCAGCCATGCGTCGTCAGGGTCGGTCATCGGTCGCCTCCAGTGCTCGGGTCGCAATGTCGTAGATGCCAAGAATCTTTCGGTTCAATCGCTGAACCGCAGGCCACGCATTCGCGGGCGTAACAGTTTCGCGCCCCTTGTATTGTTCGCTTCGTATTTTTTGCAGAGCATCCGTCAGCGTTTTTACGCGAGTCTCATCAACGGCGGCTGGCGCTGTCGCCGAAAGCGCGGCCTCAATGGCATCAAGGGCCAGTTGCTTTGCCATCGGCGCGGCGACTTCCACGCAAGATTGCCGCGTTCCGGTCAACCACTCCCGCGCCTCCCGCAGCGCCGCCTCCAGCGCCTCGATGCGGTCTGCGGCGCTGTGCAACAAGCCAAACGGCTCATGCGGGCCGGGGTCGTTGGGTGCCCAAGCGCGCAGCCTCTCTACCAGATCACCCATCGGTCGCCTCCAGTGCTCGGATGGCGGCAGACAGCGCGGCATATATCCGCGCCTGGTCGCCGTCCTCGCTGTTGATTGCATCCACGACCTCGAGCAGCGCCGCCTCCAGCGCCTTGATCCTGGCGGCCTGCTGCTGGCCTTCATCGCGAAGGGTTTTGATCTCAGCACCCAAGGCGAGGCATTCGGCGTCGTGCGCGGCGATGCGCTCTCGCAGTTTGTCCACCAGTGGCCGCTCGCTCGGCATCGGCACGCCATCGCGGGCGCAGGCTGCGGCCTGCAACTCAAGGATCGCAGCGTTAAGTTCCTTGATCTGCTCGTCTTGCAACCGGATCGTTTCGTCGCGGGCCATGATGCCGTCGCAGTCGGACATGTCGGCTTTGACGCGGACCATCTCACCGTCCACGACCTGATAGGCGTGGTTGATCTCAAGCCGTTCTTCCAGCGCCTTGATGCGTTCGGCGGCCTCGCGGTGCAGCCGGTCTTGTTCGTCGGTTTCGACAACGGCGGCCAGCAGCCTCTCTACCAGATCACTCGCCATCGCGTGCTCCCGTAATCGTGCGGGTGACAATGTGCCGTTGTCCGTCCGCATTGTCAACCACGAGCCCGTAAACGACGCCGGCCGGCGCGGCTGTGTGCAGAGGCACCCACACACAACCGGCCGGCCGACTAAACCGCGGGTCCCACCCCGCGGCTATCTCTTGCGGAACAGATCCCCCTGGGGCGCGGCTCCCGCTGCGCCCGTAAACAGATCCGGCGTGTCGTCGCAACGCGCGCGGTCTGTCTTGTTGTCGCGGTACACCTCCGCCAAGGTGGGCGGGGCCGCCGTCTCTCGGGCATGGTAGCCCGCCAGGGACTCGCCCATCAAGGCGCGCTCGCGGCGCGCCTCGCGGGTCTTGCGGCGGCGGTCGTAGGCGGGCGTCATTCTCGGCCGATCTGGACCACGCCGGAGTCGCGGCCCGCATCATAGGCGGCTAGGACGCGCTCACCGATGGCGTCTAGCGCCGCGTCGGGGTCGTTGGGGTCCACCCCGTCAGCCGCGCATATCGCGCGAAACAGGTCATTGAGGTTCGCCAGATCGTCGGCGGTGTATCCCTCGGTGTTGTCCGTGCGGAAGTAATCGCGTGCCATGTGTGCCTCCATCAGTGCGCTTGATCTTCAACGATGCGCCGCGCCTTCCGCAAGTCGCGGCTGGCGTAGCGGGTCGCCCATCCGTCAGCCCGTAAGGTCCAGGCGGTCCACCAGCCATCAACGCGGCGAGTGAGATACGCGATCGGCTGGCCGTCGAGTTCGCCCACATGGTCCCCATGCAGGACCGGGACCGGCCAGGCGTGCGCCCGTGTCAGGCGCCGCCAGCGAACGCGAGCCCGTGAGGGCTCGCGCGTGGTGTGGGGGTGCCGCGTTGTCGCGGTTGTCAGCGTGTCACGCATGGGTGGTCTCCTTGTCCCAGCCAAGCTCGCGCACGATGTCGCGAATCACGCCGTCCAGCAGGATGGCCTGCCCGGTGGTCGTGCGCGCCCACACGATCAAGCCCGCGAAGTCGCGGTCTACCTTTTCGCCGCGCGCTTCCAGCTTGTCGGCAAGCCAGCGCGACACGGTCCAATGCTCGAACACTTCGCGGTCGTGCGGGTCGGTGTTGGACAGATAGCAGGCGTCCTGCGCGTCGGTCGCCTCGCCGTGGTCGGGGTGATTCCACATGCCGTCATCGCCCTCAGTCCAGCCATCTTCGCGGGCGGCTTCCTCGTAGTCCTGGACGGGCGAGGAAAGCTCGTAAGCCTGCTCCGTGAGCGCGGCTAGGTCGGTGTTGCCGATGTGGTCGCCGTAGCCCTGCGCCACCATGCAAACCAGAGAGCTAACGCACTGGATCACTTCGCGGTCCACAAGTCGGCGGGCGGCGTCTTGCAGGCGGGTTTCTTGGTCGCGTTCAATGTCGGTCATGTGTGCCTCTTTTCGGTTGGGTCGTGTCCCAGCGTGGCCGCTGGCCTAGGCCGCGCGCCCGTAAATGGACGGGCGAGCGGCTAAGGGCAGGGGTCACTCTTGCAGCCAGTCGCGCGCGTTGTCGGCGGTGAGTTCCAGGCGGTTGACAGCCCCGGCGAGATCTCCCCGCTCCCATGCGTTCACGACCGCCTCGGCGGCCTCGATCACGTCGCCCAACAGGTCGCGCAGCTTCTGCTCGGTGAAGGCGTCGGCGCTCTTGGTTTCCATGTTCAACCCTCCAGCGTGTGCTTGATTTCGTGGGCGTTGATCTCCCACCATTCGAGGTCGCGGCCAAACTCGCGCTTGAGCTTGCGGCGTGCCTCGATGGCAAGGGTGCGCGTGGCGTAGACCTGTAGGATGCGCCCCGGCACGGTCTTGTGTTCGGCTTCGAGAATGTAGACGTACATGGCTACGCCTCCAGTGCTTCGAGGTCGGCGGCGATGCGGCGGGCCTGCTCGGCCTGGTCGGTGAACTGCCGGGCAATGGGGTGGCCGGGGAAAGCGGCCTTCATGGCGTCGGCGTCGGCGTCGAAACGCTCGGCCGCCACGCGCAAGGCATTGATGGTGCCGGACAGGTCGTGGCTGTTACCAAAATGGTAGGTCTTGAGCCGGTACGGTTGCATGGTGTTGTGCCTTTTTCGGTTGATCCCGGCCTGGGTGGCCGGGCCAGCGGGTCGCTGGGGAAGGCGGCGACAGGGTGAGCCATCGCCGCAATCCGCAGCGGCCTACCGGCGCGGCGCTTCGTTGTGACCCCAGTCGGCGGTGAGGCGGCGCGCCTCGCGCTTGGCGTAGCTGCACGCCTCGTCGAAGGCGTCCCCGCCCTCGAAGTCGCGCGGCGTGAAGTCCGTGTCGTCCATCGCGGGCGAGCCGTAGACCTTGACGTAGTCGCGCGCCTCCACATCGACGTAGATGAAGCGGGCCAGATCGGCGGGGCAGGGGTCGTGTTCGGTGCGTGCCATGGGTGCCTCCAGTGTGGTGTTGCAGTGTCCAGCCGGGTCGCTGGCCTATCGGGGAGCGGGAATGGCCCCGCGCCCCTCAAGGGCAGGGGCCTGCTAGGCGGCGCGGAAGGTGGCGCGGGCGACGCCAAGCTCCCGGGCTTCCCGGCGGCGCCTGGCGGTATCCTCGACGGCGTGGCTGGATGCGGTGCAGATCGCCCGCACCCGGTCGGCGTGCGAGACGATCAGCGCAAGCGCCTCGAGGTCGCGCTGCATCATGCGCGTGGCCATCAACTCGGCGCAGGCGATGGCTTCCTCGCGATCCAGCAGCGGCACGGAGAACGTGCCAGCCGCCTGGGCCTGCCACAGGCCGGACGGCAGACGGTGAATGTGCATGTCAAGGGCCAGCAGCGTGCGGCTGTAGCGGGTGACCTGCGAGCGGCACGTCGGGCCGTCGAAGGCGGTGGCGATCCAGTCAGGATGGGTGAACTTGGTGGTCATTGGTGCCTCTTGGGTTGCGCCGCCGGGTCGCGGCGTGACAACAACCTATTGCCGCATTGTCAACGTTTCAACGACAATGCGACACCCCATTGTGTGTCAGAGTGTCGCACCCTGTCGCACCCCAGCCAGCGGGATGGATTCGGCAGAATCGCGAGGGCGATTTTCCTCCAAGTCATTGATTCTAAAGGCGTATTTTCAATCCATGCAGTCGGGATTTGGGGTCGTTTGCGGTCAAAAATGCATAGAATGGGAATCGGCCTTTAGAATCAATGACTTACGACGAAATCGCATGTTGTGTTGGGTGCTTGGGGGCGGTTTGCATGGATTGGGAATTGCTGTTTGTTTTCAATGGCTTGCAGGATCGGTGGGTTGCCCCACCCCCACCCCTTCGGGGGTGTGGGGTGGGGCGAGGTGGGCTCGCCCCACCCCACCCCGACTGCGGTGACAACCGGGGGCATGGGCGGATAGAGATTGTCACCATGAGGGATGCGGGGTTGATGCAGGGTGGCAAACGCCAAGGGCGATAGCGGGGACCGGGACCGCAAAGGCCGCATCATCGGGCGATCCAAGCTCACAGAGCGCCAGGCCGTTTTCCTTGAGCTACTAAAGAAAGGCGAACAGCAGACGAAGGCTGCGGAGCTGGCGGGTTACCGCCATCCGCACGTCGTGGGCTCGCAGCTCTTGAAGGCAGGCACCGTCGCCGAGCTGGTGAAGCGTGGCAAGCGGAAGATCATCAGCCAGACGGCCGGTGCCGGGCTCCTCCTCATCCGGGACATTGTCAGCGGCCGGGCCAATCCGTCGCGCGTCCAGTTCGACGCGGCCAAGTTCGCCATTGAGCTGGAGCAACGGCTGGAAGGCGAAGGCAAGGAAGCCAACAACGGCGGGGCTTTGCGCGACCTCACCCTGAAGGAGCTGGAGGCGATGGCGGCCCGCGTGAACAGCGCCAGGACGGTGGCCGCCGTGCCAGAGCTACCGGCCAGCGCCGTGCAAGTCATTGATCCTGAAGCCGAACCCACTCCCTAGGTAGGGGAGTGATCGTGGGCTTGCGCCCTGCCGATCGCTGGCGGCACGCACTGCGCGCCCCACCCACCGGGCGGCCAAGCCCCGGCCCGCCCCCACCCCCTGGGGTACCCCCGCGCGTTTGCGCGCGCCCAAGCCGTCGCCCTCTCGACCAAGCCGCGCATCCGCGGAAGGTCGTCCACATTTCGTTGTTGCGATGACCCCGCGCGCTCCGCGCGATACCATGCACAAGCCCCACATTGTCACCGCGCAAGGTTCCGCCCCTTGACCACCCCGACGCCCTACACGCGCTACCGCGACTACTCGCAGTTCCAGGCGGACAATCCGAACACCGACCTGAACGGCGCGGATCTCGACAACGACTTCGACCGGGTCAAGACGACCACCGACAGCCTTGCCACGAGCCTGGCGACCATCCGGCGCGACGATGGCGGCATCAAGAACGGCGTGGTGACGCTGGACTCGCTCTCGAGCGACGCCCTGACCACGCTGGCGCTGGACGCCAACGTGCGGGGCGACTGGGAGACGGCGACTGCCTACGTGGCTGGCGACGTTGTCCGCCACGGTGTCGTGGATGACCTGCCGTTCGCCGACGCCGAGGACCAGGACATCCTCATCAACGATGGTGGCGTGCTTGGCTCGTTCTCGCCCGAGAACACGATCACCTGGTACGACGGCATCACCTCGCTTTATGCGCGTCAGCCCACGGTCTACGCGCAGCGGTTCCTGAACGGCACGATCGCGCCGAACGCCGGCTCGATCGTGACCGACGTGTTCCAGATGCTCTCGAACGGGAACACGGCGACCACGTTCGACGGCACGTCACTCAACTACGCGCTGATCGACGACAGCTACCGTGCGTGGGACTACTGCAACGCCCGCGTCCTGATCTCGCGGAACCGGCTGCGGGCGCCGCTGCCCAACACCCTGACCAACCAGTACGACGTCGGCCCCGAGGACTTCTACCAGCGCAAGGTGCCCAACACGGGCAACAACTCGACTGGCGGCTGGGTGCACTACCAGTTTTCGACGCCGATGGTCACGAAGGTGTTCACGACGAACGCTGTCGCGACCACGAATACCAGCACGACCGTCACGATCACGATGCCCAACCAGTTCTCGGTTGGCGACTATGTCTACTTCCCCGAGGCGATCACGGTTGGTGGCGTGACGTTTGGCGGCACGTCCGACCAGGACAGCACGAACAACAACACCTACGGCTCGTATTACGTCCAGAGCCGGACGGACAACGACCTCACGATCACGGTGGCGTCTGCCGCCACCAGCACGGCCACGGGCGGGCTGGGCAAGTCGATCTACTTCGAGGCGACGGGATCGCTCGGCAACAACCCCTTCTCGTTCACCAACGGCAGCGGCACGGTCACGGTCGCGCATACCGGGCACAACCTGTCGACCGGCTGCATAGTGTTCTTCATGGGGGCGACGGCGGCGGCCGGCGTCACGGTCTACGGCGACCATGCCGTCACGGTGGTCAACGACAACAGCTACACGATCTCCCTGAATGCCACGCAGGACGGCGCGGCCACTGCCAACGCGACCCAGGCCGGCGGCGGCGGCAGCGTCACCTTCGCCGCGACATCGTCCAATGGCGAGGTCACGTTCAATGCCGTGAATTACGGCGCGCGCCTCCTGGATGGGAACGTCGCCAACGGCGCCGCGGAGTTCGCGATCGGCCTTGGCTGCCCGCCCAACCAGGACGGCGGCAACGCGCAGCAGTGGGCGTTCCGCAAGGGCGGTTTCTATTACTGGGGTGAGACGCCGCCGACCGACGGCGGCATCGCGGTGCGCTCGCTGGCCCTGAAGGCGCCGGCCTCGAGCGACCTGAACACGGTGCTGGACACCACCACCGCGGCGCAGAACAACGCGATCAAGCTCAAGCGCGGCGGCACCGAGAAGATCCAGATCGTCGCCGACTCGTCCAACCTGTTCCGCATCCGCGACGTGCCGAACACGGCCAACTTCCTGTCCTACAACGGCACGACGGCGCAACTGACGCTGGGCGCCCAGGGCGACATCGTCATCACGGGTGCGGGCGGCATCACGACCACGACCCGCGTCATCACCAAGGCGTCTGCCACGGGCGGCTCTGGCCTGAACCTGCCGCACGGCGCGGCGCCCTCGAGCCCGGTCGACGGCGACATCTGGACGACGACCGCGGGCCTGTACGTCCGCATCAACGGCTCGACAGTTGGCCCCCTGAGCTAGAGGGACCCATGACTGAACGCGAGATCGAGACGGAGATGAACGACCGGGTGGCGATGCAGCTCGGCCGTCTCATCATCCAACACCACCTCAAGGACGCACGCATGGAGCTTCTCCAGCGCGAGGTTGCGCGCCTGCAGGCGGCCCTGGCGGCGAAGGAACAGCCGAATGGATGACTGCGAACACCGCTGGATGGTCCGCGATGGCTACCCCGTGTGCGCGCTTTGTGACGCCCGGTCGGACCAGGCGGCATCTGTTGGCGACGTGTTGCTGGCGGGCGCCGTCCTGAAGCGGCGCGCGCTTGCCTGCGACCCGGCACCCCGGAGTGACGTTCAATGAGTGATGCCGATCTCTACATCTGCGTCGACCCGCACACCGCGACAGGCGACTTCACGGCGGACGTCACCGCCGGCAAGTGGATCAAGCTGTCCAACTTCAACTCGGCGGCGGCGACGGCCTTCACGGCGACGGGCGGCCTGTCTTCCAGCACCGTGCAAGACGCCATCGCGGAGCTGGACACCGAGAAGCAGCCGCTCGACGCCACGCTGACGGCGCTGGCCGGGGTGACGACCGCGGCCGACAAGCTGCCGTACTTCACCGGCGCCGACACGGCGTCCGTGACGGCGTTCACGTCGGCGGCCCGCGCGCTGCTGGATGATGCGTCGGCCTCCGACATGCTGACGACGCTGGGGGCGCTGCCGAAGGCGGGTGGCACCATGACCGGCAAGATCGTGCTGGATGGTGCGCCGACTTCCGCCCTGCACGCCGCCACCAAGGCATACGTCGATTCGGCGTCGATCGCCCAGCGCGGCTACCTGGGTGGGCTCACGCTGGCGACGCCGGGCTCGTCGGCGACGTTCACGGTGGATTCGGGCAACGCCACCGATTCGACGAACACCATACGCATCATCCTGTCGGCGCAGATGTCCAAGACGACGTCGGCATGGGCGGTTGGCACGGGCAACGGCGCGCTCGACACCGGCTCGATCGCCAACTCGACCTGGTATCATGTCTGGCTGATCTACCGCTCCGACACGGGCGTCACGGACGTCCTGCTGTCGACGTCGGCCACCTCGCCGACCATGCCGACCAGCTACGACTACAAGCGCCGCATCGGCGCCATGAAGACGAACGGCTCGGCCCAGTGGACGACTTTCTCGCAGGCGGGCGACACGTTCCGCTGGGTGACGCCGGTTGCCGACTACTCTGCCGTTCCCGGCGCCACGACCCGTGCCAACCTGACCCTGACGGTCCCGACCGGCGTGGTTGTCTCGCCGATCCTGCATGTGCAGGCGACCGCGGGTGCCGGCGGCGGCTGCGCGTTGCTGCTGACGTCGCTGGATGAGACAGACACCACGCCGGCCGTGGGGATCAACCACTCCTACGCCGCCAGCGCGCTTGCCTACGGCAACTCCACCGTCACCTCGACCCTGTTCACCGACACGTCGGCGCGCATCGGCCGTCGTGTCAGCGCGACGGACGCCCAGGTGGACATCTACACCCGCGGCTGGATCGACCGGCGCGGTCGAGACTCCTGACCTTCGGAGACCATGCAATGACCACCCTGACCAATCCCGACAACGCCCTGATGGTGATGGATGACCTGACGGTCGTCGGCGCCACCAACCCGCTTCCCATCACCACCTCGGTCGTCGGCGGCGGCATCACCTACACCGACAAGACGATCACGTCGGCGACGGGCTCCAGCCAGACGCTCGCGGAGGCCAACGCCAGCCGCAAGTCGATCCTCATCAAGAACGGCGCCAGCCCGACCGGCGTGAACCTGAATGGCGGCACGGCGGCGATCGGCGGGGCGGCGACGCTGACGCTCCAGCCGTTCGAGCTGCTGTTCCTGTCGGGCGAAGACTGCCCCGTGGGCGCGATCACCGTCATCTCGACGGCGTCGGCCTACGTCTCCGCCCTCGAGGGAGCATAAGATGCCCGTAGCCTCGACCTCGCCGCTTGGCGCGTTGGCGGCTGAGTGGACGGCCTACACGCCGACCGTCACCTCCAGCGCAGGCGCGTTCACGACGGTGTCGGCCGCCGGCCGCTACAAGCAGATCGGCAAGATGTGCTGGTTCACGGTCAACATCACGATCACGGATGTCGGAACGGCGAGCGGCTACATCAACCTGCCCCTGCCCAACAGCCTGTCGTCGAAGACCAACTTCCACGCTGGCGGCGTCAACGGCTCGACTGGCGAGCAGCTCACGCTCAAGACCTATGGCAGCAACACGGCCACGCTGTTCAAGTACACGGGCGCCTTCCCCGGCACCACTGGACAGGTCCTGACCGTTACCGGCTTCATCGAGACCACCTGACGGCCATGGCCGCGGCAAAGCCCCCTCGCCGCATAAAGCGCACGCAGACGGAGAACGTCGAGCTTGCGCTGCGGCGGGCTATTGCCGCGAAGAAGGCGCGCGAAGACCTGTTGCTGTTCGCGCAGTTCACCATGCCGGACCCGGCCGACATGGATAACCCGGCCCTGTCCCGCTACAAGCCCGACCGGCATCATGCCGCGATCGCGCGCGCCATCCAGGATGTCGAGAGCGGCAAGACGCTTCGCCTCATCATCACCATGCCGCCACGCCACGGCAAGACGGAGCTGGCGTCGCATCGGTTCGTTCCCTGGTTCCTGGGCCGCGATCCGTACCGCGAAGTCATCATGTCGACCTACAACCAGACCTTCGCCGAGGACCACGGCCGCAAGATCCGCGAGGTCATGCTGTCGCCGGAATACGCGCAGGTGTTCCCCGAGACCATGCTGCGGAAAGACTCCAAGTCGGCGGAGCGCCTCCAGACGACCGAGGGCGGGCTGGCGTTCTTTGCCGGCGTGGGCGGCGCGATCACTGGCCGCGGCGCCGACCTGTTCCTGATCGACGACCCGATCAAGAACCGCGAGGAGGCCGAGTCCGGCACGATCCGCGACCAGGTGTGGGACTGGTTTTCGTCGACCGCCTATACCCGCCTCCTCCCTGGCGGCCGGATGATTATCATCCTGACGCGCTGGCACGAGGACGACGTGGTCGGCCGCATCTTCAACCCCGACTACGTCGACCCCAAGGAAGCGAAGAAGTGGAAGGTGCTGTCGCTCCAGGCGATCGCGGGCGACAACGACCCGCTCGGCCGCCAGAAGGGCGAGGCGCTGTGGCCGGCGCGCTACCCGGTCGAGACGCTGGACTCGATCCGCGGCGTGGTGGGACCGCGCGACTGGTCGGCGCTGTACCAGCAGAACCCGACGCCTGACGACGGCATGTATTTCCTCCGCACCATGTTCAAGGGCTACCAGCCGGAGGAGCTGCCCAAGGCGCTGAACATCTACGGCGCGAGCGACCACGCGGTCGGCACCTCGCAGCAGAACGACGCCAGCGTCATCGGCTGCTTCGGCGTCGACGAGCACGACGACATCTGGATCTTGCCCGACATCGCCTGGGGGCGCCTGCCGCCCGAGGAACAGGTCGAGGCGATGATCGAGCAATTCCAGCGCCGCAAGCCGATCTTCTGGTGGGCGGAGAAGGGCCACATCACCCAGTCGATCGGCCCGTTCCTGCGCGAGCGGATGCAGGAGACGCGCGCCTACCAGGCGATCATCGACATGACCCCCACCAAGGACAAGCTCTCGCGCGCCCGCTCGATCATGGCGCGCGCCGCGGTGCGGCCGATCCGGGTGCCGTCCTTCATGCCGTGGTGGTCCGACGCGCTCGACCAGCTCCTCAAGTTCCCGAACGCCAAGCACGACGACTTCGTCGACTGGCTGGCGTGGGCGGGCATCGGGCTCGACTCCGTGTCGCAACTCAGCCGCCCCAAGATGGCCGATCTCCGGCAGTTCAAGGTCGGCACCGGCTCATGGGTGCGCCAGCAGTCGCGCCGTGAGGCCAACGTCATACAGCTCCGCAAGAGGGTCGCAGGATGGTAAGCGAGGACATGGACGGCATGGGCGCCCCCGAGGAGATGGAGGGCTCGCTCGAGGCGGCCAAGGAAGGCTTGCTGAAGAAGCCGGAGGACGCCGACGCGGAGGCCGCGGAGCAGCGCAAGGCTCTCGTGAAGAAGATCCTCGACGACGTGAAGTCGTGGGAGGATCACCACGAGAAGGCGTTCAAGAAGATGAAGCGCCACGTCAAGTTCGTCCAGAACAAGGACAATGAGCAGTGGCGTGACACCGAATTGGACATCGCCCCGGCGAATGGCCGCTACGTCGCCAACATCACGCACCGCCTGATCCAGAACAAGGTGGCGTCGCTGTACGCGCGCAACCCGCGGGCCCGCGCGCGTCGCCGGCCCATGATCGACTACAGCGTGTGGGACGGCCGGCAGGAGACGTTACAGACGGCGATGCAGACGTTGCAGGCCGGGATGCAGATGATGCAGGCGCAGACGGCCGCGTCGATGGGCGCGGCCGGCGCCGTCATGCCGCCGCAGCCGGCTATGCAGCCGTACATGGACCCGGCCCTGGCGCAGTCGATCGTGAGCGAGGCGAGCCAGGTGCGCGAGCGCCGGCAGATGATCGACCGCGTGGGCAAGACCGGCGAGGTGATGTTCCATCACACGCTGGATATGACCAAGCCCAGCTTCAAGGCGCGCATGAAGCAGGCGATCCGGCGTGCCTGCACGACCGGCGTGGCGTGGGTGAAGCTCGACTTCGAGCGCGCCTACGACGGCTACCGGCCGGAGACCAACGACAAGATCCTCGATACCCAGGACCGCATCGCCAAGCTCGAGGCGTCGCTGAAGACGCTCCAGGCCGGCGACCTGGACACGCAGTCGGCGGAGATGGAGCAGCTCCGGCTCCAGCTCGAGCAGCTCAGGAGCCAGCCGGACATGCTGGTGCGCGAGGGCGTGCTGTTCGACTTCCCGAAGTCGTGGGACGTCATCCTCGACAAGGACTGCCAGCAGCTCATCGGCCTGGTGGGCTGCAAGAAGATGGCGCAGCGGTTCCACAGCACCAAGGAAGAAATCAAGGCGCAATTCAACGTCGACCTTGGCAGCGACTTCCGCGCCTACATGCCCAAGGACGGCCAGAAGGACGACCCGAACGCCGGCAAGGTGTGCTGGTTCGAGGTCTACGACTCGACCACCGGCATGGTCTACACCGTGGCGGACGGCTACCCCGACTTCCTGCGGGAGCCGGAAGCCCCGCGCGTGGACGTCGACCAGTTCTTCCCCTTCTACCCGATCGTGCTCAACGAGACCGAGACGGATGGCGACCTGTACCCGCTGTCCGAGGTGGACCTGATCGAGCACCAGCAGCGCGAGCTGAACCGCACGCGCGAGGCACTGCGCCAGCACCGCATCGCCGCGGCGCCGTACACGCTGGTCGGCAAGGACAAGCTCTCCGACGAGGACATCGCGCGCCTGAAGGCCCGCGCGCCGCACGACGTCATCGGCGTGCAGGCGCTCATCGGCAACCAGAAGGTCTCCGACGTCTTCCAGTCGGGCCCGGTAGCGCCGATCGACCAGAACCTCTACATGGACTCCCACATCGTCCAGGACGTTCTGCGCGTGTCGGGCATCCAGGACGCCAACCTGGGGCCGACCACCGGCAATACCGCCACCGAGGCGGGCATCGCCGAGGCGTCGCGGTCGAAGTCGGACAGCTCCAATGTCGACGACCTGGATGCGGTCCTGACCCAGCTCGCGCATGACTGGTTCCGGGTGGCGCTCAAGAACGTCTCGCTCGAGATGGCGCGGCGCATCGTGGGCTCCGGCGCCGTGTGGCCGGAAGTGCCGGAGTCGGCCAACGACTTCTCGGATGTGCTGTTCCTCGACATCGTCGCTGGCAGCTCCGGCCGGCCGAACCGCGCCCAGGACGCCGCCAACTTCGAACGGATCGTCCCGACGCTGGTCAACGTGCCGGGCGTCCAGCCGGACTTCCTCGCCCGCAAGGGTGTGGAATTGCTCGACGAGGCGGTCGACATGGATGACGCGCTCCTGTCGGGCATCCCGTCGATCCTCGCCATGAACGCCATGATCAAGGGCGCCGGGGCCGGCCCGGCCGGCGGGGTGGAGAACACCCCGACCGGCGACAGCCGCTCCGATCCCAACCAGCAGGGCGGCGCCGGGGGCATGAATGCCCCGCAGGGCATGGGGGTTCCGGGTGGCCCGCAGCCGGGAATGCCTGCCCCGCAGGACGCCGCCCAGGCTGCGATGACAGGGATGCCCTGATTGTTGATAATGGTGACATTGTTGAGGGAACCGGAGGACGCTAAATGACGACGGAATCGTCTCCCGTCGAGAACCAGGCTGTCGCCACTGGTGCGGCCGAGGGCAGTAACGAGCCCGCGGTCCAGAACGGCGCAACGACGGACGTAGGGTCGGAAACGACCAGCCAGGACTCGTCCACCGGGCAGGATTCGGGTGCCAAGGGCCCGTCGACTTCGCTGGAGGCCGCCAAGAAGGCGGTCGAGGCGCTGGGGACGGCAGCGGATTCACCCACCGCTGAAGGCGAGACCAAGAAGGGTCCGGTCGAAGGCAAGCCCGAGGGCAAGCCGGAGGCGGAAGCCGACAAGTCTCTGCCGTTCCACAACCACCCCCGCTGGAAAGAGGTCACGTCCGCCAAGAAGGCGCTCGAGACCGAGGTCACAGACCTGAAGCCGAAGGCGGAACGGTGGGATGCGCTGGACGCCAGGTTCCGGGAAACCGGGATGGCGCCCGAAGACGTCGACCGCCTGTTCGATGGCGGCGCGATGCTCAAGCGAGCTGGGGCCCAACCCCAGGAAGTCGACACCCTCCTCAAGGTGGGTACGGCTCTCAAGCTCGGCGACCGCGAAGTCGTCAAGCAACTCGCCGCTCCGGTGTTCGAGGCTCTTGGGCTGCAACTCGTCGAGGTGCTGCCGCAGGAGATCCGGGACCAGATCGAGCAAGGCGCCATCACCGAGGATGCCGGCCGACGCATGGCGGACCTGGACTTCCAGGCTCGCCAGGAGGCTGCGCGGCGCGCGGCTGCGGAGGGGCAACTCTCCCAGCGCGAGCAGGAGCAGCAGGCGCAGGATCTCGGTCGTCGCATCAACGCGGCATCGTGGTCGTGGGAGCAGAGGGTCAAGGCGACGGACGCGGACTGGGCTCGCAAGGAGCCGTTCATCGTGGAGGCCATCCAGGCGCAGGTTGCCCTGCGACCGCCCCGTAGCGAAGCCGACGTCGAAGCCATCTGCCAGAGGGCTTACGATCAGGTCACTCGCATCATGCGGACGGCGCCAGTAGCAACCCGGCCTGCGGTGACTCCCCCGCGGGGGAACGGTTCTTCGACCGACAACCGGCCCGTGCCGCGTTCGTCGCTCGAGGCGGCCAGATTGGCGATCGGGCGTTGAAGCGGGGGCCTTCCTGAAAGGCTGAAGGACAATGGCTTTCGAGTTCACCGCAGACGAACTGGCGAACATCGCCAACTCCGTTCTGGACTTCCACATCAAGGGTCCGGCGATCGACCAGATTCGCCAGGCCCGCCCGTTCCTCGACAAGCTGGTGAAGTCGCAGAAGACTTTCCCCGGCGGCAAGGAGCTGATCACGGGCCCCGTGCGTGGCGAGTACCAGACGGGCATCCAGGGCTTCGCTGGCGACGACGAGGTCGAGTACGGCAACCCGACGACCACGAAGCGCTGGAGCGCCAACTGGTACGAGATCCATGCCGGCATCAAGGTCACCATGACCGAGCTGAAGCATGCCGGCATCAGCGTGGTCGACAGCAACCGCAGCGAGTCGACGCGCAACCATTCGGAGCAGGGTCTCATCCAGCTCACGAACATCCTCGACGAGAAGTTCTACGACATGGAGGAGGGCTCGACCGTCGAGTTCGCCAAGACCATGCTGCGGGACGGCTCGCTCGATCCGGCGCTGCCGCCGGGCTTGCCGTCGCTCCTGTCGCTGACGCCGACGACCGGCGTGACGCTGGGCCTCGACCGCTCGCTCAACTCGTGGTGGCGCAACCGCGCGATCTCGAACCTGTCGACGGTCACTCCGTCGAACATGGCGATCTCGGAGGCGATGCAGTCCGAGGTCCGCCAGCTCAAGCGGTACAAGCCGGGCGCCAAGCTGTTCGGCTACATGGGCTCCGACTTCCTGGAGGCTTGGGAAGCCGAGTTCCGCGCGAAGGGCTACATCACCATGACCGGCTGGGCCAACAAGATGGACCCGTCGGTCGGCGACGTGACCTTCAAGGGCGTGCAGGGCTTCATCTACGAGCCGCTGATGGATGACCTGTCGATGAGCGACCAGATGTTCCTGGTCGACCACGACGCCATCCGCCTCTACGTCATGGACGGCGAGGACTGGAAGATGCACACCCCGTCGCGTCCGGCGGAGAAGTACGTCATGTACCGCGCGAAGACGTGGACGGGCGGCCTGACCGCGAACCAGCTCAACAGCTCGGGCCGCTACAAGCTCGCCTGATCTGGTGACAATGATGACTACCGGCGGGGCGCAAGCCCCGCCGGCTTCTCACAGGAGGGACCATGAAGTTCTATCGAGGCGTGATCGACGTGGGCAAGGCCCCCGTCCGGCACGAGGTGCAGCGCGGTTTCATCCCGCTCACGCAGGAGCGCGACGGCCGGTACATCCAGGTGCCCGGCGCCAAGCCCATCAATCCCATGTCGGCCGCAGAAGTGACCGTGCTCCGCGCCCTGTACGGCGAAGACGCCGTCCGCGAGCTGCTCGAGATCGACGAGAAGAAGAACCTGTCGTTCACGGCCGAGCGCGATCGGCTCGAGATGCTGTACGGCGACAAGATCATCGCCCGCATCTTCGGCCCCCGCGGCGTGCGCGCGGCGCTGCCGCGCGAGATCGAGATCGGCGAGGCGTATCGGTCCCGCGACGACGTAGTGGTCGCGGACGCCGAGGCCGCGCCGGCCGGCGCCGAGGCGGCCTGACGATGGCGCGCGGGAGCACCCTGGGCGTGATGCTGACGATGCTGCGGGCCGAATGCCGGTACGCGGCGGACAGCGGCGTCGGCCAGTCCAAGAACCCCGCGCTGAAGGCGTCCCTGAAGCGCCAGTACGCGATGCTCTACGAGGATCACGACTGGCCGCACCTCATGGGCGCGTGGGAAGACAAGTCGATCGTGGCGGGCTCCCGCTACTACGACTTCCCGACCGACATCAACATGGAAGGCGCCGTGAAGGCGTATGTATCGTGGGGCGGCCTGTGGCTTCCGCTACAGGCCGGCTTCGACCCGACCGTCTACAACGAGCACGACTCGGACGACGACGAGCGCTCCGACCCGGTGCAGGCGTGGCGCGTCTACTCCGGCACCCAGTTCGAGGTGTGGCCGCTCCCCGCCAGCAACGGCACGGTGCGGTTCGTCGGCAAGCAGAACATGACCGCGTTCGAGACCGACACCGATACCTGCCTGCTCGACGACCACCTGGTCGTGCTGTACGCGGCGGCCGAGGAGCTGGCCGACAAGCCGCGCGGCAAGGTGCTGGCGGACGCCGCCGCGCGCCGGCTGGCGCAGCTCAAGGCGTCGCAGAACAAGGTCGTCTCGTTCCGCCCCGGCGAAGATCCCGGCGGCCCGCGGCGCGCTCATCGCTCCGTGGTCGTGGTGCGGTGACGTGCCCAGCACAATCGTCAATGACTTCCGGCTTGGCGTCGACCGTCGCCGCAAGCGCGTCGCCGGCCCGCCCGGCTCGCTGTGGACGTGCATCAACGCGCACCTGACGCGCGGCGGCGACATCGAGAAGCGCAAGAAGTTCGTCGCCAAGTACGAGGTTCCGGCCAACACCTTCGGATACCGGCAGACGGCATCCACCGGCTACGTCTTCGGCTCTGACGCGCCCGGCACCGTGACGGTGCCGTCCGGCGTCACCTACCAGCAGCTCACGTCGCCGAGCCCCGGCAGCCCGAACATGACGGAGTTGAAGGACGTCACGCTGTTCGACGGCAAGCCATACGTCATCGCCACCTTCTCGGACGGCAACACGCATCACTTCTACGACGGCACCTATGTGTCGGCATGGGACGATTGTGTCGTGCGATCGTACACGACCGGCCTGGATGAAATTGCCGCGCGCTTCGTGACGCTCATCAACGCGGACGCCAGCTCCACCATGACGGCGACGTCGGCGGGGGCGGTCGTGACCCTGACCGTCAAGACGCACAACACCTCCATCGAAATCGACGCTGACGCCATCAATGGAGGCTCTGTCGACGATCAGGCCGTGGCGATTGCCACCGTCACGCCACCCAGCCCCGGCGTGTCACAGGTTTCGTCCGTGACGTTCAGCGGCACGCTGGATGTCGGCGATCGCTTCGCCATCCGGTTCAGCTCTCTCGAGTACGGCGCGGGCGACAACCCGTCGACCGTGGCGACGCGCGTCTTCACCCACGACAGCAAGATCTACGCACTGGTCGGCCCGACCGCCTACTTCTGCGCGGTCGATGACCCGACGTCCTGGCGGGCGAACGTAAGCGGCGCCGGCAGCATCAACACCTCGAACAACGAGGCGGGCTCGCTCGAGCTGGTGGGCGCCATGCGCTTCCAGGGCGAGCTGGCGTTCTTCGCGCGAGACGCCGGCCAGACGTGGACAGTCGATCCCGACCCGGCCAACAACGTGCGGTCCCGCACGATTGAGAACACGGGCGCCGTGGCTGGCCGGTCGCTCACCACCTACGGCAACAACGACAGCTTCTACCTCGCCCGGTCGGGCATCCGGTCGTTGCGCTCGCAGCAGTCGACGGGTGCGCCGTTCGTGTCGGACATCGGCAACTCGATCGACACGCTGGTCATCGAGCACATGCGGGACGTGGGTGACGACGTGGCGGCCGAGGCCAAGGGCTTCATCGAGCCGGTCGACGGCCGCTACATGCTGGCGCTGGCCGACCGGATCTACGTCCTGTCCTACTTCCCCGGCAGCAAGATTTCCGGCTGGTCTTGGTACGAGCCGGACGAGATCGCGGATTTCTCCGCCGACTGGGTTTCGATCTACGCCGGCAAGCTCTACATCCGGTCGGGCAACACCGTCTACCTGTACGGCGGCGACGACGGAAACACCTACGACGCCGACGCCAGCGACGCCTACACCGTGACGGTCGGCCTGCCCTTCATGGGCGGGAGCCGGCCGTTCGAGGGCAAGCTCCTCAAGGGCTGGGACATGGCCGTCGAGAACGAGTGGCTGGTCGAGACCCTGGTGGACCCGCGGGACGAGACCCGCAAGGTGACGCTGGGGACGATCGACGAGATCAGCTACCCCGACCTCGAGTATACGGCGGCGTCCGACGCCGAGATGATGGCGCTGGAGATGACCTGCACGAGCCCCGGCGCGGCGTCGATCTCCAACTTCGCGATGCACTTTGAGGCCTGACGTCCACATCGTCCCGCCGGACCCGGTCTCGGTCATGCACATATGCGTGAACATGCGGCCGGAGGACCGGGCGGAGATTTACGCGACCCGGTGGTCGGACAGCCCGATCGACCTGGCCGAGGACACTATGGCAATTCCTGGGGCGAAATGGGTCGCCCATGTGGCGGGAGTGGGTCCGGTGGCCGCCTACGGGGCGGCGCCCATGTGGCCGGGTGTGTGGTCCCTGTGGCTCTATGGTACTCCGCATTTTCAACGAATCGGTGGGCGTTTATCGCGGCATATCCTGCGTGTTATGCTGCCGGGGCTTGCAATTGCGGGCGCCCATCGAGCGGAAGCGCGTTCCCTGTCCACCCACACCCAGGCCCACCAGTGGCTCGAGCGGCTGGGCGGCACGCGGGAGGCGACGCTGAAGGGTTTCGGCAAGAAGGGCGAAGACTTTTTCGTCTATTCGTGGCGGGTGGGGTCAGGCGATGTGTGTTTTCGGTCCAAGCGGAGGCGGCGGGGGCTCCCAAGCGGCGCGTGACCAGGAGTTCGCGCGACAGTCCCGCATCAACGCCGGGATGCACCAGATCGACAGCGCCTTTCAGCCGTACAACGACGCCTACTACAAGGACTACGAGAGCAAGTATATCGCCGCCTCGCGGCCCGATCTCGACAAGCAGCAGAAAGAAGCCAACGAGGACGTCCTGTTTGGGCTGGCGCGCACCGGCAACACGCGCTCCTCGATCGCCGCGAAGTCGTATGGCGACGTGGTCGACAAGCGCGCGCAGACCGATCTCCAGGTGGCGGACGCCGCTCGCGGCGCCAGCGCCGAAGTGCGCGGCGGCATCGAGGCGACCCGCTCCAACCTCGTGAACCAGCTCAACAGCACGGCCAACGATACAGCCGCGGCGAATGCCGCGCGCGCCGAGGCGCTGACGGCCAACCGGGCGCCGATCTACTCGCCGATCACCAATGCCTTCGGCGAGATCACCAACCAGTTCGCCATGAGCGAGCAGAACCGCCGCGCCGGCAATCCCGGCTGGGGGTTCGGCATCGCGTCTGTCGACCCGATCAAGGGCTCGCGGTCGTCCGTGCGTGAGGTGGCCTGATGTGCGACCCGCTCACCATCGGCGCCCTCGCCCTGTCGGGCGGCAGTGTCATCGCCAACAAGATCGGCGAGGATCAGCGGCAGTCGGCGCGCGACAGTGCCGTGAACAACGACGTCATGCGTAGCGGCGCGATCGAAAACCAGGCGGCCAATCAATTCCAAAAGACGATGGTCAAGGCCGACAAGGGTGGGACGGACGCCCAAGTGAAGGCCGAGGCCGAAAAGCGAACGGCCGAGGACTCGGCGCTGATCGACAGCGCGGGCAACTACACCCCGCCGACCGGCTCCGCGCCGCAGGAGGTGGGCCAGATGATCGCGCGCGCCGGCCAGAAGGCGCTGGCTCGCGGCAAGAACCAGGCCCGCCTGAATGCCGACGTTTCGGCGGTGGCCGGCGTCAACCAGAAGCAGGGCATCGACATCGGCCGCGACGGCCAGTGGCAGGGCATCTTCGGCAGCAACATCCGTCGCAACGCCGGGCTGCTGCCGCTCGAGCTGGAGGAAGCCAACCGGGCCGGCTCCGGCGCGCGCGGCATCGGCCAACTCCTGAGTGCGGGCGCGACCGTGGCCGGCGCTGCCGGCATGGCCGGCGGCGGGCCGACGTGGGGCAACCTGTTCGGCAAGGGCGGCGGGCCGATTGTCGGCTCCTCCCCGGCGGCCCTGGCGGCACCGCACGGCGCGACCGAGGCGCCCGGCTTCTTCGCCCGTCTCTGGAGTCGCTGATGGCACGACGCGCGATCAACCCCTACTACGACGACCCGCAGATCTCGGCGATCGCGTCGAACATCACCAAGGCGTTCGTCGACAGCAACCCCGGCCAGACCGCGATGCAGCGCCAGCACGCGCGCTACTACGGCTTGCAGGCTGATGAGCTCCAGGGAAAGCAAGAAGGCCGCTCCGCCATCAGCGGCATTTTTGCGACCCTCGATCCGAGCGGGCGCATCGCGCCAGAGCAGCACACGAAGATCGCTCAAGCGGTCGCCAAGTACGGCCTCAACCCCAAGGAAGCGGCTGACCTGATCCGTATGCACGTCGCCAATTCCGGGCGGCCGGACGTGGAAATCGGTAACGCGGTGGTGGGCTCCGGGCAGCTCATTGGCGAAAACCAAGGCGTCTCCGTGGGAGACCGAGAGAACGTGGCTCGTCGCGCGGACGCTGCGCGGGCGCAGCGGTCGGCGATTGCGGCCGGGCCGGGCTACGCCGCGGTAGGCGAGACCCGCCGAAACAACGAAGCCAAGCTCAAGTTCGAGCAGGAGAACCCGACCTACGACCGTGTGAAGGGCGACGCGGCCAAGCGGTTCGTGGATGGCGATCCGAACAACGGAAAGGCGCTGTTGTTCCCCCCGCACAACGTGGCGCGTGACGGCGTTGCCGTGTTTCCTGATGGAGATCCGCGCGCCTATGGCCCGAGGATCGAGGGACCGCAGAGCCCCGATCGCCTCGCTGTGGTGCCCAACGCAGACTCTCCTACAGGCGCGGCATTTGGCGCTGCCACCCCTGGCGCTCCGGCTTTTCCGCCGGCCAGCGCCACGCCGAAGCCGGCGACGCCGATGGACGTCAATTCGGTAGAGGTCGACGGCGGCGTCAAGGTCATGCTGCAAAATGCTGGCGCGATCGACAGCCAGTGGAGGATGGACAGCGACTTCGAGAAGGAGTTCGGCGATCGACTGCCGGCCGCTCGAGACGCTTATTCCAGTGTGTACCAGTCGACCCGCAACGCGGCGGCTGGCGAGCGCGCGTTCTGGAACGCGCTAGGCGTTCCGCAGGGCAGCAAGTGGCAGCGGCACAGCCAGTCGCTCATGAGCCCGCTGGGCCAGAAGGGGTTTACCGATCCCGGCGGCAAGCCGCTCTCGATCCAGAAGACCCCCATCCAGCAAGCCATCACGCCGAGCGGCGCTCCCGCGCCGGCTCCGGCTATGAGCCCGCCGGCCGCTTCTCCGCCGGCCGCGGCTGGCGGCCTGCCGCCGCAAGCCGTCTCTCGCCTCAAGGAGGGCGTGGTCACGCAGTTCGGCAACGGACAGGCGTGGACCCTGCAAAACGGCAAGCCCGTACAGGTGAAGTAACATGGCCGGTGATTGGGATGTCGTCGGCGAGGTTCCGCTCCAGCAACCAGCCGCCGCCCCCAAGGCTGGCGCGTGGGACGTTGTCGACGAGAAGCCGCTGGGCGGCGCCCCCTCGCCGATCGCCAGCGCGTTCGCTGGAGGCTTCGGTGGCGCCCCGCTGACCGAGCCGCAGATGGACCCGGCCATGCCGGCGACGTCGCTGGGCGATCGCTTCTCCGCTAACTTCAAGGAAGGCTTCGACAGCACGTTCGCTGGCGAGGTGGTGAACCGTGTTCAGTCAGGCCAGAACGCGCAGGCCGCGGCTGACGACATGGCGCGCGCCATCTTCGATGCGCGCTCCAAGGGCTCGCAGACGGCGCTCGACACCCTGAGCAACGGCAAGCCGAACCCCTACGCGCAAATGCCCGTGGCGGATCTCGAGCCGCTGTTCGACCGCACCTTCGCCGACGCACAGAAGCGGCGCGTGGGCTACGAGGCGCAGACCGCGGCGCAGAAGGCCGAGCTTGGCGCCATCAACCCCTGGTACACCGAGCCGACCCTGATCGGGAAGGCGCTGGCCGGCGCCACCGCGCTGGGTGGCGAGGTGGCTGGTAGCGCCCTGTCGCCGGAAAACTTCGTGGGCGGCTTCGGCGGACAGGTGATTCGCCGACCGGGCGAGGCCGCGACGTCCTACGTCGCGCGGCGTGTCCTGCCGGGCGCGGCGGAGGGCGCGGTCGGTGGCGGCATCGCCGACCCGGCGGTGCAGTTCGGCAAGGTCGCGCGCGGCGAGCAGGCGGAGTTCGACCCGGCGCAGACCGCCGCCAGCGTCACGCTGGGCGCGGCAGTCGGCGGCAGCTTCCGCATGTCCGGCGTCCTGTGGGATGCGCTGCGCGCGTCCCGCGCGAAGACCGGCGCCCCCGACGTCCCGCCCGAGCGGATGACGCCGGATGACGTCCTGAAGCAGCTCGAGGTGGACCCGGAGTTTGCCGCGCTGGCGCGGGCGAATGGGATCGACCCCTACTCGGACAACCCGAACCTGCCCAAGCTCCAGGAGCGGCTGACCAAGCGCCGGGCCGAGGAGCAGCTTCGGCCGACCAACGAGTCCCTGCCGGTCGCCCCCAACGAGTTCCGCATCAAGGGCGACGAAGGCGCTTACAGCGACGAAATCGCCCGCCGGCAGGATGAGATTGCCCGACTGGGCACGGTCGACCAGTCCGTCACGGAGCGCAAGGCGGGACAGCCGGTCAGCGACACCGTCTTCGGGCCGCGCGCAACGGATGCACGCGCGCAGACCGCGAACGCGACTGACGACGGCACCATCAACCCGCAGGCCACGAACATGGTGCCGCGCCGGCCGGACAACCGGCCGATTATGGTGGACCCGCAGGGCGGCGCGTTCCGCGCGGACGATGCTGCCGCGCAAGGCCGGGGCAAGGCCGAGATCCTGGGCGGAGCCAGCCAGCGCGCCCTGCCGGCGCCCGGCCGCGCCGTGCCCACCGACGAGGAGATCACACGCCAGCGGGCCGCGGCCGAGGGCGGCAACCAGCCGATCGTAGAGACGCCGCCGCGCCTGATGGGCGGCGACAACCGCGCGCCGCAGACCAGCGCCGACGTGCAGGGCCAGCGCGAGGCCGGCCAAGCGTTCACGCTGGCAGACAGGCAGCGCCAGCGGGCCGGTGCCGACGTCGCCGACACGCAGACCGCCGGCCGGCCGGAAGGCCGCGGCGAGAAGACCGTCTTCATGGACGACGACTTCCCGGTCGAGATCGTGAACCGGAAGATGGTGCCCGGCCCGCGCGGACGCATGGTGGAGGTCGCGACCGTCCGCCGGTACGACCCGCGCACCGGGCAGGCGGCAACGGACGCCATCGAGTACGACGTTCCCGTCCGGCAGCTCTCCACCAGCCAGTACGCTCCCGAGCCGCGCATGGCACAGGACTTCGAGGTGCGGGCCGAGGTCGGCCGCGGGCCGGCCGGCCGCATCGACGAGGCGCAGGGACTCCCCAGGCAGACGTACCGCACGACCGAGCCCGATCCGAACCCGGACACCACCGGCCGGTTCGCCCGGCCCGAGCAGCCGGACGGCCCCGGCCCGTTCAAGCCGTGGTCGAGCTACGAGGAAGCGATGCGCGACTTCGCCGACCGGCAGTCGCGCGGACAGACGCAGCCGCCGCCGAACGGGCCCGACTACAGCAAGGCGAAGTCGTCCAACCAGGCGCGCGGCGCCGACCGCGACGGCCGGTTCGTGGTCGACGAGAACGGCCACGTCATGTCGTCCGCCCAAGGGCCGATCCGCTTCGCCGACCAGAAGCAGGCCGCAAAGTGGATCTTGAATGTCGGCCAGAAGCAGTCGCCGGACCAGATCTTCGAGATCGCCGTCCACCCGTCTGGCAAGGGCTTCACCGCGCGCGAGCGCGGGCGCAGCGAGCCGCCGCCGCGTGGTGGCCAGCAGTCGCCGAACGCGGACACGCCGCAAAGTCGCTCGGCGCCGACACAGGCCGGAGAGCCGGCGCGGCTCGAGGGGC
>JACCDR011421103.1_pt1 | contig 29906 bp, 28 predicted proteins | sample 7446431 | NCBI WGS metagenome assembly JACCDR01 (sample SAMN15323443, study PRJNA562643) | freshwater metagenome | isolation source: river surface water | place: USA:Blue River Watershed | collected 2017-08-17
GGCGTGATCGGGGGAGAGGGTATTGACGTGGTGATCGCCGTTCAGGAGGAGGGATTCACCTGGCTAGACTGCTGACGCGATGTGCTTGTGCAAGCGTGCCGCCGCGATTGCGGCGACCAACAAAAAAGCCGCCCGAAGGCGGCTTTTTTGCCAGAGCAGAGAGAATTACTTCTTCTCTTCAGCAGCCGGTGCAGCCGGAGCAGCAGCGTCAGCCTTCGGTGCTTCAGCAGCCGGTGCAGCAGCGTCAGCCTTCGGTGCTTCAGCAGCAGGAGCAGCAGCCGGAGCTTCAGCGGCCGGAGCAGCAGCTTCTTCTTTCTTGCCGCAAGCAGCCAGAGCCAGAGCCAGCAGGGAGGCGATCAGCAACGATTTTTTCATGATTATCCTTCAGGTGAGTAGGAAAAATTAAACGTGAGGCCAGTTTAATAACTACCGGTAGTTATCGCACATTTCTAGGATGCCTTGCTCACTGGCGCTGCAGCATGCCGCGCTGCCACATCGCAAAACTTCCTAAACGGCAATTATACTGGCCTTTTTGAAACGCTTGCAAGCCAATTTCAGTCCATTTCGCCTGCTTTGCCCTCAATTTCTTGTAAGTAAAAATAACAACCGCAACGCTTTTGCCGGCAGAGCATGAGCCGGATCGCTGAACGAAATTGGCGGCCGATTGAGGGCACTTGTGACGCGCAATCAGTTGCCCACAAGCCATCCATCCCGATACCACTGGTGCAGGCTTTCCTGCAAGTCGGGGGACGCTTGGGTAATTTGTCCTGCGGGCAGTTCGCGCTGGTCTGCCAGTGCCTGCAACAAGCGACGATCGGTGCCGGTCGGCTGGAAGGATTCACCGTTGATGAAGACGAATTTGCTGCGATACAGCATGCGTGTCTTCCGGTGCAGTCGCAGTCCGCGCTTGTCCGCCGTGGTGATGAAGCGCGCCAGCGGCAACGCGCGCTGCGGCGGATCGAACCAGATGGTTGGCTTGGGTTCGGACAGGTATTCGCCGAGGAAGATGGCGATGTCTTCGGGGCGAGCTGCCAGCTTCGCGAACTGCTTGCCGACGTTATCCACCATGTCGTCGCCGATTTTTGCGGGATGCGTCGTGGGAGCCAGTTGCGGATCTGCATAGCGGCCGGACAGGTCAACATTGTCGGCCATGAAGTTCATGAAGGCTTCGCCGAGCTCCTGCCATGACGGTGCGCGGAAACCGATCGAATAAGTCATGCACTCGCCCTCGGCGACGCCTTCATGCGCGTAATGCGGCGGAAGGTAGAGCATGTCGCCCGGCTCAAGCACGTATTCCTGCGTCGGCGTGAAGTTGCGCAGGATTTTCAGCGGCATGCCTTCGACCAGCGACAAATCTTTCTGTGCGCCGATGCGCCAGCGGCGCTTGCCGTGGGCCTGCAGCAGGAAAACGTCATAGGAATCGAAATGCGGGCCGACGCCGCCGGTGTCGGTCGCGTAGCTGATCATCAGGTCATCAAGGCGCGCATCGGGAATGAAGCGGAACCGATTCAGCAGGCGGTCTGCCATATCGTCATGCAGATTGACCCCCTGGACCAGCAGCGTCCAGTTCTTGCGCGATACGGGCGGCAATTCGGTCACGGGGCCGTGATGCATTTTCCAGCGCTGGCGGAAATTCGTGATCAGCCGCGATTCCACGGCTTCATTGCCGGCAAGTGCGAACAGGGCTTCACGGGATAGCAGCGGCTGGAAGCCGGGAATCGCCTGACGTATCAGCAGAGGTTTTTTCTGCCAGTAGGTCTTGAGGAAATCGCGGGGCGGCAGTTGCCCGAGTACGCTGTGAATTTTCATGCCGCGATTATATCGGCATGCGTCGCAGCGGCGGCCGCATCATGGCCGGCGGTTATAATGCGGGCTGGCTCATTGAAAGGATCAACATGAACATTTCGAAGGACACGGTCGTGACACTGCACTACCAGCTGTCCGATGCACAAGGCAACCTGATCGAGGAAAGCAGTGAGCCCATGGTCTACCTGCACGGCGGCTATAACAACACGCTGCCGAAAATCGAGGAGGCCCTGGACGGCAAGGCAGCAGGCTATCAGGTCACGATCCAGGTCGAGCCGGAAGATGCTTTCGGCGAATACGATGCGGAACTGGTGAAAATCGAGCCGCGCAACCTGTTCCCCGACGAAATCGAAGTCGGCATGCAATTCGAAGCGGCGCCGGAAGGTGGTTCGCATGCCGACACGCATGTCTTTACCGTGACCGACATTGCCGACGGCAAGGTTGTCCTCGACGGCAATCACCCGCTGGCCGGCATGGCGCTGCGGTTTGCGCTGAATGTTGTCGAGGTGCGCAAGGCCAGCGACGAGGAAGTCGCGCACGGCCATGTGCATGGCCCGCATGGTCATCATCACGACGACGATGACGACGACAGCGATCAGTTTCGCTCGATCCAGCTGCAGTAATCGTTTGCCGTAAGCACGTCCGGAATCCGCGCTTGACCGGCGCGGATCATTGCGCGGGCCCGGTGCCGTTGTCAGGGCCGGCCAGTGCAAACGGAAGCGCCGCTTCCGGATCGACTTCGAGGTCGGTCACTCCTTTGGGCAGGCTCAGGTGGCCGAGTTTGCCCTGCCATTCGATGGCAGGTACCGCCGGCCCGTTGGCGGCTGCCGGACCTTGCACCAGCAGCACCGGCATGCGCACGGTCGTTGCGAATGCGCGCAGTGCGCTGCGCATCTCCTGAAAACCATCCCGCACGCCCGCCGGAGGTCGCGTGGCCGGCCACAGCCGCCCGTCGCAGAACAGCACGATCGCCTTGCGATGTTCTATCGACGCCAGTTGCGCCAGCCGGCGCAGCCAGTCGCGGTTTGCTGTCAGCCTGTCTTCGAATTCGCTGTTTCGTCCCGCGGCCGTGAGGTAGTGGTTGTTCTGCGCCGGCAGGTGCAGGGTCGCGAACATCACCTGCTGTACTGACCAGCGGGTGTTTTCCGCATAGCTGCGGAAGGCCGGCAGCGCCGATTGCCGTCGCAGGCTCAGTTGCTTGGAGCCGTTCCAGCTGATGTCGCCATACAGCTGTTCGCGCAGCAGGCCGAGCCAGACGGTCTCTGCCGGTCGCCCGCGGCGGTCGCGGCAGTTGATCCAGTCGCTGCCGGCCATCGACAGAAAGACGGGCGCCGCAGCCGCCTCGAGTACCGCCTTGCGGCGCCGGAACAGCCGGTCGCTGCAGGCCTCGGATGCTTCTTTGAGTCCGTTTACGACAATGAAGGCAGGGTCGTGCGATTGCGCCTGTTCGAGCGCGCCGCGCAGCGCTGCTTCGCCGTCACTGCCTGCGGCCGCGTGCATCAGTACGGAGATTCGGAACGGCTCTGCTGCTGTCGGCGCGGCGAGCGCCGACAGCAGCGCAAACAGTGCGGCTGGCAGCAGCGTCGCGCGTCGCATCACCGCTAGTCCTCGTTGCCTGCGGCCAGCCGCTTGAGCTGGTACAGCACATCCAGCGCCTCGCGCGGGCTGAGGCTGTCGGGATCGATGTCCCTGAGCGCCAGCAGCGCGGGCGGCGGTTCGGTACTGGCCGGCGGCTCGTCGGCAACGGGCGGCGGCGCCGAGAACAGGTCAAACTGCCCGCCGGCGTCGGCCGATTGCGCCTCAAGTGCCGCAAGGTGGCGGCGCGCTGCACGGATGACCGGCTGCGGCACGCCGGCCAGTTGTGCGACCTGCAGGCCGTAGCTCTGTGACGCCGGACCTTCCTGCACGGCGTGCAGGAAGACGATGCTGTCCTTGTGCTCGACGGCCGACAGGTGCACGTTCGCACAGCCGGGGTGCGTCTGCGGCAGCTGCGTGAGCTCGAAATAGTGGGTGGCGAACAGCGTATAGCTGCGGTTCTGCTGCAGCAGCGCGATGGCGATCGCCCAGGCCAGCGCGAGGCCGTCGAAGGTCGATGTGCCGCGGCCGACTTCATCCATCAGCACCAGCGAGCGCTCGGTTGCGCCGTGCAGGATGGCAGCGGATTCCATCATCTCGACCATGAAGGTCGAGTAACCGGCGGCCAGGTCGTCGGCCGCGCCGATGCGGGTGAAGATACGGTCAATCGGCCCGAGCGTCGCCGACGTCGCCGGCACATAGCTGCCCACGTAGGCTAGCAGCGCGATCAGCGCGAGCTGTCGCATGTAGGTCGATTTACCACCCATGTTCGGGCCGGTGATCAGCAGCAGCCGGCGCTCGGCGGTCAGCCGGCAATCATTTGCGATGAAGCGCTCGATCGCGTTCTCGACCACCGGATGGCGGCCCTGCACGATCTCGAGGCCCGCTTCGGCCGTCAGCAGCGGGCAGCACCACTGGTTGCGTTCGGCATGCGAGGCCAATGCGACCAGTACGTCCAGCCGTGCGCTTGCCTGCGCAATGCGCTGCAGCTCGGCGATGTGCTCGCCGAGCTGCAGCAGCACCTGTTCGTACAGCATCTTCTCGCGCGCCAGCGACCGGGCCTGTGCCGACAGCGCCTTGTCCTCGAAGGCTTTCAGTTCCGGCGTGATGTAGCGCTCGGCATTTTTCAGCGTCTGGCGGCGGCGGTAGTCTTCGGGGACTTTTGCAGTCTGTCCGTGCGTGACCTCGATGTAAAAGCCATGCACCTTGTTGTACTCGACCCGCAGGTTGGCGATGCCGGTGCGTTCGCGCTCGCGCGTTTCGAGGTCGACCAGGAACTGGCCGGCGTTTTCAGACAGTCCGCGCAGTTCGTCGAGTTCGGCATCGAAGCCGCGCGCGATCACGCCGCCGTCGCGCACCAGCGCGGCCGGCTCCGCGGCGATCGCACGTTCGAGCAGCGACAGGCAGACGTGCGGCGTCGCCAGTTCGGCATGGGTTTGTTCAAGCAGCGCGGCCTGTCCGAGGGGATTTACGGGCGACAGCGTGTCTCGCAGTGCCGGCAGCTGTTGCAGGCCGGCGCGCAGCGCGGACAGGTCGCGCGGGCGCGCCGACAGCAGCGCGATGCGGCTGGCGATGCGCTCGATGTCGGGCACGCCGGCCAGCAGCGCCGACAGCGGGGCGCAGGCCTGTGCGTCGAGCAGCGTGCCAATGGCTGCGTGGCGCGCCTGTGCGATTGCCTGCGCGCGCGGCGCATGGTGCAGCCAGTGGCGCAGCAGCCGCGAGCCCATCGCGGTGCGGCAGTGGTCGAGCAGCGAGAACAGGGTGGGTGATTGCCCGTCGCTGCCGCGCAGCGCTTCGGTGAGTTCGAGGTTACGGCGCGTGGACGCATCCATGCCGATGAACTCGTCCTCGTTTTCCACCTGTAGCGCGCGCACATGCTGCAGGTTCTTTCCCTGCGTATGCCGCGCATAGACCAGCAGCGCACCGGCCGCGCCGATTGCCGCCGTCAGGCCGTCGGCGCCGTAGCCGGCGAGGGTGGCTGCGCCGAGCTGCTCGAGCAGCGACTTCTGCGCGGCGGCGATTTCGAGGTGCCAGTCGGCGACGGTCGTCGGGCGTAGTCCGGGGATTTCCTGCAGCAGCGCCGAACGCTGGCTGTCGACGAGAATCTCGGCGGGGGCGATGCGTTCGAGTTCCTGCCGTATCCGCAGCGGCACCTGCGTTTCGTCGACCAGCAATTCGGTGACGCGCAGTTGGCCGCTCGCCAGCGACAGCCAGGCGAAACCGAGCAAGACGCCTTTGCGCTGCGGCAGCACATGCAGCGCGAGCAGCGGGCGGTCGGATTTTTCCGGCAGCAGCTCCGATTCGGTCAGCGTGCCTGGCGTGACAATGCGCTGAACCTTGCGCTCGACCGGTCCCTTGCTGGTGGCCGGGTCGCCGATCTGTTCACAGAGGGCGACGGATTCGCCCAGCTTGACCAGCTTGGCGAGGTATTGGTCGACCGAGTGGAAGGGCACGCCGGCCATCTTGATCGGCGTGCCGTTCGATGCGCCGCGCTGGGTCAGCGTGATGCCGAGCAGGCGTGCGGCCTTCTCGGCGTCATCAAAGAACAGTTCGTAAAAATCACCCATCCGGTAAAACAGCAGCAGGTCCGGATAGTCGGCCTTGATGCGCAGGTACTGTTGCATCATGGGCGTGTGCTTTTCGGCGCCGTTCCGGTCGGGAGCATTCATGGATTCAGGACGATAAAGTGAAAGAAGCCGGGCTTGCGCCCGGCCTCCGTGAGTGATGCGAAATGTAGCACAGCCTTGGCTGTGCGAAAGCGATCCGTTGCGTGGCGGATCAGTTCTCGCCGCTGCGCTGCTTGCGGGCCTGCGCGTTGGCGGCCGGCTGGCTCAGCAGGGCGCCGCCACGCTGCACCGGACGAGCGCCGGTCGGACGGGCCGCCGGCTGCGCGCCTTGTGCAGGACGAGGTGCCTGCGGCGCGCGGGGCGCTTGTCCCTGTGCCTGGCGGTTGCCCTGGGCGGGGCGTCCGCCGGCCGGCTTCGGCATGCCGTTGCGCTGTCCTTGCTGGCCACCGCCTGAACGCGATTGGCCGCCACCTGAACGCGACTGGCCGCCGCGCTGCGAATGATTGCGATGATCCTGGCTGCGCAGCTGGATAGGCTGTGCCTTGGCGGTCGGATCAGGCTCGAAGCCTTCCACAACCTCGCTCGGTACTTCGCGCTTGATGAATCGCTCGATGTCGCGCAGCAGGCCATGCTCGTCGACGCAGACGAGCGACACCGCTTCGCCGGTTGCGCCGGCGCGACCGGTACGACCGATCCGGTGCACGTAATCTTCCGGCACGTTCGGCAGGTCGTAGTTGACCACGTGCGGCAGCTGGTCGATGTCGATGCCGCGTGCGGCGATGTCGGTCGCCACCAGCGCCTGCAGCTTGCCGCTCTTGAACTCGGACAGGGCGCGCGTACGCGCCGCCTGGCTCTTGTTGCCGTGGATGGCCATTGCACTGATGTCGGCCTTGCCAAGCTGTTCGACCAGCTTGTTTGCGCCGTGCTTGGTGCGCGTGAACACCAGCACCTGGAACCAGTTGCGCTCCTTGATCAGGTGCGCGAGCAGCAGGTGCTTTTTGTCGCGGTCCACCGGATGGATCTTCTGGCTGATGACTTCAACGGTCGAGTTGCGCCGAGCGACCTCGATCATTGCCGGGTTGTCCAGCAGGCTGTCGGCCAGTGCCTTGATTTCGTCGGCGAAGGTGGCGGAGAACAGCAGGTTCTGCCGCTGCGGCGGCAGTGCCGCGAGCACTTTGCGGATGTCGCGGATGAAGCCCATGTCGAGCATGCGGTCGGCTTCGTCCAGCACCAGAATCTCGACCGATTTCAGGTCGACGGCGTTCTGCTGCATCAGGTCGAGCAGGCGGCCCGGCGTGGCGACAAGGATGTCGACGCCGCGCGCCAGCTTCTGGATCTGCGGATTGATGTTGACGCCGCCGAAGATCACTTCGGAAGTCAGCTTCAGGTACTTGCCGTAATTGACGACGCTTTCGCCGACCTGCGCGGCCAGTTCGCGCGTCGGCGTCAGCACCAGTGCGCGGATGTGGCGCGGCGCCGGACGCTTGCCGCCATTGAGACGCTGCAGCATCGGCAGCGTGAAGCCGGCGGTCTTGCCGGTGCCGGTCTGTGCGCCGGCAAGCAGGTCGCCGCCTTTGAGGACGGCCGGGATGGCCTGCGCTTGGACGGGGGTGGGTTGGGTATAGCAGCTTTCCGTGACGGCACGCACGATGGGTTCGGCCAGGCCGAGTTCAGCAAATGACATAAATGAGAAATTGGTCGAACCGCCGCCGCTTCAGGCGCCAGTCACGGGTTCGGAGGGGTGAGTCAGGAGGGGCGGCAAGGAGACTGGAACAATTGCCGCAGGTGATGAGTATAACAGGGTTGGCGCGAAGCGCCGGTTCGGATTCAGCAGGACTTTGATTCTGCGGCCGGAGAAGGTTCTGCGGCCGCAGAAGGACCAGCAGGGATGAAGCCATCCCCGCCGGGCTTTTCGCAGGTCAGGCAAACGGCGTCAGCACGCCGAGCATCTGCGCGAAGATCTTCGGTGAACCGGCGATCACGTCGCCTTTCTCCATGTGCTTGCCTTCGCCACGGAAGTCGGACACGATGCCGCCCGCTTCGCTGACCAGCAACGCGCCGGCTGCCATGTCCCAGGGCTTGAGGTTTTTTTCGAAGAAGCCATCGAGGCGACCGGCTGCGACATAGGCGAGGTCGAGCGCGGCAGAGCCGGGACGGCGCAGGCCGGCGGTCTTCTCGGTCATGGCCTTGAACATCTGCAGGTATTCGTCGAGGCCCGACAGGTCACTGTACGGGAAGCCGGTGCCGACGAGCGCGTCCGCCAGTTTGTCGCGCTTGGTCACGCGGATGCGCTTTTCATTCAGGAAGGCGCCGACGCCCTTGGTTGCGGTGAACAGCTCGTTGCGGGTAGGGTCGTAGATGACGGCCTGCGTGATCTGGCCGCGGTACTGCAGCGCGATCGACACCGCGTACTGCGGAAAGCCGTGGATGAAGTTGGTGGTGCCGTCCAGCGGATCGATGATCCAGACGTGCTCGTTCTCGTCGTGCAGATTGGACGACGGGCCGGATTCTTCGGCAAGGATCGCATGGTCGGGGTAGGCCTGCTTCAGCACGTCGATGATGGCCTGTTCGGCGGCCTTGTCGACTTCGCTGACGAAATCATTGTGCCCTTTGCGCGTGACGCGCACCTGCTCGAGGTCGAAAGAGGCGCGATTGATGATCGTCGCGGCACGACGCGCGGCTTTCACCGCGATATTGATCATGGGATGCATGGTGGTTCCGTTAGAATTCGGCAGCTGTGAGAATGAGCGATGCGGAAGTGACTACGGCCTTCTGGTGGCGACTTCGATCCGGCCGGACGGTATGGTCTCACCCGTTCAGCCGGCGCAGTCCGCCAGTAAGCTCTCGTAAATCCTTCACGCGTTACCCCCTATTTTAAATGAACCCGCCTGCTTCTTCCCAATCCCTGTTCGGCCGCCTTCGCTTTGTGCTGGTCGAGACCAGCCGTGCCGGCAATATCGGCTCGGCGGCGCGCGCCATGAAGACCATGGGATTTTCCGAGCTGGTGCTGGTGAATCCGCGCGATCCGCTGGCCTTGCAGGATCCGGAGGCGATCGCGCTGGCCAGCGGCGCGACCGACGTTCTCGCTGGTGCACGTATCGTCGGCTCGCTGGACGAGGCGCTGGCCGGATGCAATTTCAGTGTTGCGCTGTCGGCCCGGTTGCGCGAATTTTCTCCGCCGATGTTCGAGCCGCGTGCGCTGGCGGAGCAGTTGGCGGCGGATTCGGGATTGCGCGCCGCACTGGTCTTCGGCAACGAGCGGTTTGGTCTGTCCAACGAGCAGGTCGAGAAATGCAGCGCGCTGGTGACCGTGCCGGCAAATCCGGATTATTCGTCGCTGAACCTGTCGCAGGCAGTGCAGGTGCTGGCCTACGAATGCCGGATGGCCGCCGCCGGGAGCAGCGCTGCACCGAGCGCTGTCGGCTTCCGCGGTGAGCCGGCCGGCGCCGAGCAGATCGAGGGGATGTTCCGGCACCTCGAGCAGGCGCTGGTCGAGATTGAATTCCTCGATCCGCAGAACCCGAAGAAACTGATGCCGCGACTGCGCCGGCTGTTTGCACGCGCCGGGCTGGAAGTGGAGGAGGTGAATATCCTGCGCGGGATCGCCACGCAACTGATCGAGAAACGCAAGCGCCGCAGCTGACCGCGGCGTCCGTGCTTAGCCCCAGGCCCGCAACAGGCCGACCGCCAGCCCTTCCAGCGCAAACTCATGTTGGCCTGGCTCGACGCGAATGGTGTCGAAGTCGGGGTTTTCGGGCAGCAGTTCGATCGCCCCGCCGTTGCGGCGGAAGCGCTTGACGGTCACCTCGTCATCCAGCCGGGCCACGACGATTTGCCCGTCCCGCGCCGTGTCGGTCTTTTTCACCGCCAGCAGGTCACCGTCAAGGATGCCGGCGTCACGCATCGACATGCCGCGGACCTTGAGCAGGTAGTCAGGACGCGCGGTAAACAGCGCAGGATCAACGTTGTACGTCGCTGAAATGTGTTCCTCGGCGAGGATGGGGGAGCCGGCGGCGACCCGACCGATCAGCGGCAGGGAAAACTGCATCAGCGCCGGGTGCGGCAGCGTCATTTGCCCGCTGGGGCGCAGCAGGGTGCCGCTGTCGGCAGTGCGGTCGAGTAGTCGGATACCGCGCGAAGCACCCGGGGTGATTTCGATCGCACCCTTGCGCGCGAGCGCCTGAAGGTGTTCTTCGGCCGCGTTGGCAGAGCGAAATCCCAGGGTCTGCGCGATCTCGGCGCGCGTCGGCGGGAAGCCGGTGTTGTCGATCGCTTCTCGGATGAGGCCCAGGATCTGCTCCTGGCGTGCTGTCAGTTTGATCATCGCCTACCCCTGCCGGGCTGTTTTTATGCACAGCCTGTATTTTTATACAGCACCCATCGCTGGCGCAAGCCTTTTCGGGCGAAAGAGGTGCAGATTGGCCGGTTTCAATTGCTAAATCCCTGAGCGGATTGAGCTTTCGGCATAAAGCGGGTATAGTTGCGGGCTTTTCCTCTTCCCACACCCGTCCTGACGCCGGGGTGGGCGATTCTGTAATCCGACCACAAGGAGAAACAATGCGTCACTATGAAATCGTTTTCATCGTCCATCCGGATCAGAGCGAGCAGGTTCCCGCGATGATCGAACGCTACAAGACCCTCGTTACGGGCCGTGGCGGCAAGATCCATCGCGTCGAGGACTGGGGTCGTCGCCAGATGGCTTACATGATCCAGAAGCTTGCCAAGGCACACTACGTCTGCATGAACATCGAGTGCGACGGCGAGACCCTGGCAGAACTCGAGACCGGCTTCAAGTTCAACGACGCCGTGCTGCGCCACCTGACCGTTCGCATGAAGAAGGCCGAGACCGGTCCTTCGCCGATCATGAAGAGCGTGCAGAAGGAAGACGCTGCCAAGGCAGCGCGTACCGAGGCGCCGGCTGCCTGACAGCCACGTGTCTTTGACTGAGCGAGGAGAGAACAGCTTTCAGTGCATTGCGACCTTGGCCGAGCGTGACGTAAAACGTTATACGCCGGCTGGCATCCCGATTGTGTCGGCAAGATTGCTGCACGAATCGGAACAGGTCGAGGCAGGCATCGCCAGGCGGGTCGAGTTCGAGATGGCAGCAGTCGCCGCCGGACAGATCGCCGAGATGCTGGAGCGCGCTGAAATGGGGCAGGTGTTCAGGTTTGCAGGCTTCATGGCCCGCAAGAACCGAAACAGCAAGGCCCTGGTGTTCCACCTCACGGATTTCGAAACAATTTCTTAGATTCAGGAGCCAGCAAAATGGCATTCGGCAAAAAATTCGACAAGAGCAAACTCAAAGAGAAGCGCAAGCAGCAGAACCCGCTGTTCAAGCGCAAGAAGTTCTGCCGCTTCACCGTCGCCAAGGTGGAACAGGTGGACTACAAGGATGTGGACACCCTGAAAGACTTCGTCCAGGAAAACGGCAAGATCATGCCGGCACGCCTGACCGGTACCCGTGCGCACTACCAGCGCCAGGTGGACACCGCGATCAAGCGCGCACGTTACCTCGCGCTGCTGCCGTACACCGATCTGCACAACGCCTGATCGGCCAGTCCCACGAGATACCTGGAGAACAAACATGCAAGTCATTCTGTTGGAAAAAGTGGCGAACCTGGGCAACCTGGGTGACGTCGTTCGCGTGAAAGACGGTTACGGCCGCAACTTCCTGATCCCGAATCGCATCGCGCGCCGCGCGACCGCTGGCGCGATCGCCGAGTTCGAAGCCAAGCGCGCCGAGCTCGAGAAGGCAGCTGCCGAGAAGCTGGCTGCAGCCCAGGCTGAAGGCGAAAAGCTGGCCAGCCTGCGCATCTCCGTCGCGCAAAAGGCGGGTGTTGACGGCCGTCTGTTCGGCTCGGTCACCAACCACGACATCGCTGATGCGCTGGCCAAGCAAGGCGTCAAGGCTGACAAGTCGCAAGTCCGCATGCCGAATGGCCCGCTGAAGACGGTCGGCGAGCATCCGGTGTCGGTCGCGCTGCACACCGATGTGGTCGTCGAGATCAACGTCGCGGTGGTTGGCGAGCAGGCCTGATTCGCCTCAATGCGTCAAAAAAAGCCGGGCTTGCCCGGCTTTTTTCATGCCGGAATCCTTGGCGTTGAGGCTGCCGCGTATCGGTTTTATCAAGTCGTTGAAATCCTTTGTTCGGTTGGTAAACCAGTAATTTGTGCCTTCTGGTAACGGGTATAATCCGCCCCCATGAACGATCGGTCCGACCCGCAACTCGACTCCCTGCGCGTACCCCCGCATTCCATTGAAGCGGAGCAGTCCGTGCTGGGCGGCCTCTTGCTCGACAATTCGGCGTATGACCGCATCGCTGACTTCGTCAGTGCCGACGATTTTTACCGCTTCGACCACCGGATCATTTTCCAGCATATCGTCAGGCTGGTCAGCGCAGCCAAGCCGGCGGATGTCATCACGGTTAATGAATCTCTGGTCTCGGCCGGCAAGGCCGATGAGGTCGGTGGCCTTTCGTACCTGAATGCCCTTGCGCAGAACACGCCATCGGCGGCGAACATCCGCCGCTATGCCGAGATCGTGCGCGACCGGGGCGTGCTGCGCAAACTGATCACCGTATCCGATGAGATCGCGGGCGCGGCCTTCAATCCGCAGGGCAAGGAAGTCAAGCAGATGCTTGACGAGGCCGAGTCGAAGATTTTCGCGATTGCCGAAGAGGGCGCGCGCGGTTCGCAAGGCTTCATGGAGATCCAGCCTCTGCTGACCCAGGTGGTCGAGCGTATCGACGAGCTGTACAACCGCGATTCGACAAGCGACATTACGGGTGTACCCACCGGCATGATCGACCTTGACCGCATGACGTCGGGCCTGCAACCGGGTGACCTGGTCATCGTTGCCGGCCGTCCGTCGATGGGCAAGACGGCGTTCTCGGTGAACATCGGCGAGAACGTCGCGATTGACACCGGTCTGCCTGTTGCGATTTTTTCGATGGAAATGGGCGGCGCGCAGCTGGCCATGCGTATGCTGGGTTCGGTCGGCCGGCTTGACCAGCACCGCCTGCGCACCGGCCGCCTGAATGACGAAGACTGGCCGCGGCTGACGCACGCGATCCAGAAAATGAACGAGGCCCAGATTTACATCGACGAGACGCCGGCGCTGTCGTCGATCGAACTGCGTGCGCGCTCACGCCGGCTGGCACGGCAATGCGGGCGGCTCGGCCTGATCATCGTCGACTACCTTCAGCTGATGTCGGCCAACTCGCCGGGCGAGAACCGCGCGACGGAAATCTCCGAAATTTCGCGCAACCTTAAAGGCCTTGCGAAAGAACTGAATTGCCCGGTGATCGCGTTGTCGCAGCTGAACCGTTCGCTGGAACAGCGTCCGAACAAGCGCCCGGTGATGTCGGATCTGCGCGAATCAGGCGCCATTGAACAGGATGCCGACCTGATCCTGTTCATCTACCGCGACGAGGTCTACAACCCGGATTCGCCGGACAAGGGCACGGCGGAAATCATTATCGGCAAGCAGCGTAACGGCCCGATCGGGGCGGTGCGGATGACCTTCCTCGGCTCGTACACGAAATTCGAGAACTATACCGGCCCCGCGCTTGCGTTCAGCGGCGGCGAATAAATTCAATATTGAAATAGACCCCAAGAAGGGAAGGAGAGAATCATGTTCGGACGTTTGATGCCGACCGAGGGCAAGTTTTTCGAGTATTTCATCCAGCACGGCGAACTATGCGTGAAGGGGGGCAAGGAGATGGTCGCACTGATGACCAACTTCGACGACCTCGAGCACCGCGTGCATGCGATCGAATCGATCGAGAAGCAGGCCGACAAGATCACCTATGCGGCGCTGGACCTGCTGCACAAGACGTTCATCACGCCGCTGGACCGCGACGACATTCACAAGCTCATCACGCGGATGGACGACATCCTCGACCTGATGGAAGACGCCGCCCAGACGATCTCGCTGTATGACATCAAGTCGATCACGCCGGAAGCGAAGCGCCTGGCCGAACTGTGCCAGTCTTGCTGCGAGAAGGTGCTGGCGGCGGTCTCGCTGCTGCACAACATGAACAATGCACGCGAGATCCTTAACATCTGCTCCGAGATCGACAAGCTCGAGTCGGATGCAGACCATGTGATGCGCGCGGCGATGTCCAAGCTGTTCCGTGACGAGCCGGATGTCCGCACCCTGATCAAGCTGAAGGCGATCTACGAGATTCTCGAGACCGTGACCGACCGCTGCGAGGATGTCGCCAACATCGTCGAAGGCATCATCGTCGAGAACGCGTGAGCAGCGCAAACAACCGATAGCCTGACTCATGCAGACCCTACAAATAAGCATTTACACGCTCGCGTTCCTGGTGATCCTGGCGCTGCTGTTCGACTTCATGAACGGCTTCCACGACGCCGCCAACGCGATTGCGACCGTCGTGTCGACGGGCGTGCTGAAGCCGCATCAGGCGGTGGCGCTCGCGGCCTTTTTCAACTTCATTGCGATTGCGGTATTCCAGCTGAAGGTCGCCACGACCGTCGGCAAGGGCACGATCGAGCCATCGGTTATTGACCACTACGTGGTGTTTGGCGCGCTGATTGGTGCGATCGCGTGGAACTTCCTGACCTGGTATTACGGTATCCCGTCGTCGTCGTCGCATGCGCTGATTGGCGGCCTGGTCGGCGCGGCAGTTGCGAAAGAGGGCACCGATGCATTGATCTCGTCGGGCCTGCTGAAGACCATTACTTTCATCGTGCTCTCGCCGGTGCTGGGTTTCGTGTTCGGCTCGCTGATGATGCTGCTCGTGTCCTGGCTGTTCGTGCGCAGTCATCCGCAACGCATCGACAAATGGTTCCGCCGGATGCAGCTGCTGTCGGCGTCGATGTACAGCCTTGGGCATGGCGGCAATGACGCCCAGAAAACCATGGGCATCATCTGGATGTTGCTGATTTCGGCCGGAGCGGTTGCTGCCGGCGATGCGCGGCCGCCGATGTGGGTGATCGTCAGCTGCTATGTCGCGATTGGCGCGGGTACGCTTTTCGGCGGCTGGCGCATCGTGAAGACGATGGGCCAGAAGATCACGAAGCTCAAGCCCGTTGGCGGCTTCTGCGCCGAGACCGGGGGCGCGATGACGCTGTTTATCGCGACCGCGCTTGGCGTGCCGGTGTCGACCACGCACACGATCACGGGTGCGATCGTGGGTGTGGGTTCGTCGCGCAAGATGTCGGCGGTGCGCTGGGGTGTCGCCGGCAATATCGTGTGGGCGTGGATTTTCACGATCCCTGCATCGGCGTTCATTGCAGCAATCGCCTGGTGGGTCGGCACGCAGATTTTGTAAGCCGCACCAGCCTGAAAAAAAAGACCCGCAGCTCATCACTGCGGGTCTTTTTGTTTGAGGGCGAAGGATTACAGCACGTCGCTTGCATGATCGGCCAGCCGGGAGCGCTCGCCGCGGGCCAGCGTCACATGCCCGCTGTGCGACCAGCCTTTGAAGCGGTCGACCACGTAGGTCAGGCCGCTCGAACCCTCGGTCAGGTAGGGCGTGTCGATCTGGGCGATGTTGCCGAGGCAGACGATTTTGGTTCCGGGGCCCGCTCGCGTGACCAGGGTCTTGACCTGTTTCGGCGTGAGGTTCTGTGCTTCGTCGATGATCAGGTATTTGTTGACGAAGGTGCGGCCGCGCATGAAGTTCAGCGATTTGATCTTGATGCGCGAGCGGATCAGTTCCTGCGTCGCCGCACGCCCCCATTCGCCGGCATCGGAATCCGATTTGTTCAGCACTTCGAGGTTGTCATCGAATGCACCCATCCATGGCGACATCTTCTCTTCCTCGGTGCCTGGCAGGAAACCGATGTCTTCGCCGACGGGCACGGTCACCCGGGTGACGATGATCTCGTTGTAGACCTTGGTCTCCAGCACCTGTGCGAGGCCGGCCGCCAGCGCCAGCAACGTCTTGCCGGTGCCGGCCTGACCGAGCAGCGTGACAAAGTCGCATTCCGGATCCATCAGGAGGTTCATCGCAAAGTTCTGCTCGCGGTTGCGTGCGGTGATGCCCCAGACGTTGTTGCGGCTGTGGCCAAAGTCGCGCAGCGTGCGGAGGACGGCCGTCTTGCCGTTGATCTGCGTGACCTGCCCATAGAAGGGCGCCTCGCCACTTTTCGGCTCGGTGAACACGAACTGGTTGACCAGCATGGCCGGCACCATCGGCCCCGTAACGCGGTAGAAAGTGGTGCCGCTGCCTTGCCGGTTTTCCTGCCACGATTCCATGCCCTTGCCATGCTTGACCCAGAAATCGTCCGGCAATTGCAGGATGCCGGAATAAAGCAGGTCGGTATCCTCGAGCACATGATCGTTGAAGTATTCCTCGGCCGGCAGGCCGAGTGCACGTGCCTTGATGCGCATGTTGATGTCTTTCGACACCAGCACGACCGGGCGCTCGGGCATCTGTTCCTGCAGCGCACGCACGACGCCCAGAATCTGGTTGTCGGCCTTGCCTTCCGGGAGGCCTTCAGGCAGGGTCCAGTTGGACAGGCGCGTCTGGAAGTACAGGCGTCCCGACGCGTCCTTGTTGCCGAGCTTGTTGAGCGGGATGCCGCCATCGATCGTGTCTTCCGAAATGTCGGCTATCAGCGCGTCGAGCGAACGCGATACCTGCCGTGCATTCCGCGCGACCTCGGACATGCCTTTCTTGTGATTGTCGAGCTCTTCGAGCGTGATCATCGGCAGATAGACATCGTGTTCTGCAAAGCGGAACAGCGAAGTCGGATCATGCATCAGCACATTGGTGTCGAGCACGAACAGCTTGGTGATGCCGCGCTTGTCGGCATTGCGGCTGGTTTGCGATTTGGCCGGCGTATCGCTGCGTGATTTGCGTGCTGCCGGCTTCTCCGCGGCAGACGCTTCCGTCCGGGTGCGTGCCGCCGGCGGCTCGGAGGTCACCAGCGCGATCGCCGGTTTGACCTTTTTGCCCTTGTCTGCCTTCGGGTAATCCACCGGTGAAAGCACGGTTGCAGGTTTGCTAGGCATTTTGGGCAGGGGCATCAGAACCTCTATCGTGAAAAATGGGAAGGATTTATCCGGAGTGAAGCGCGGACACGCGCAGAAAAAGCGAAAGGCTGTTCAGGACAAAGACCCGAGGTCTTTTCCTTGAACAGCCTTTTTTTTGAATGTTTGTTCGGTTTCAATGGCTTAGCTTGTTTCAGCCAAGGCCTTCGATCAGTTCGAGCACTTCATCGACATGGCCCGGGACTTTCACTCCACGCCATTCTTTCACTATTTTGCCTTCAGCGTCAATTACGAAGGTCGAGCGCTCGATGCCCCGTACCTTTTTGCCGTACATGGACTTCATGGCGATGACGTCGAACAGGTTGCAGACTGCCTCATCCGGATCGGAGATGAGTTCGAATGGCAGTCCGAGCTTGGACTTGAAGCTGTCGTGCGAACGCAGGCTGTCACGGCTGACGCCAAAGATTCGGGTGCCGGCCTGACGGAAGCGATCATGCAGGTCACGGAACTGCATTGCTTCGGTGGTGCAGCCGGGTGTGTTGTCTTTCGGGTAGAAGTAAATCACCAGCTTGTCCCCGAGGTAGTCGGACAAGCGGAAAGGACGGCCGCCGGTCATCTCGGCGCTGAAGTCCGGCACAGCGATGTTCAGAATCGAAGGACGGTCACCCAATTCATTCTCCCTGTTTCAAGCAGTTTGTTTTTCTGGAAGGATCACAGCCAGGGCCACCTTGCGACCCTCGGCCATCAGGATGTTGTAGGTTCGGCATGCGGCCTGGTTGTCCATGCATTCGACCCCGATCCGTTGCGAGAGCAGACTGGCGATCAGGCCCGGCGCGACAAAACGCTGGCGCCGGCCGGTGCCGAGGATCAGTAAATCGGGCCGCAGCGCCTCGACGGCGGCGAAATCAGATGCCTGCAGCGCATCAAACGAACTGACCGCCCAGCGCGCCGGCAAGACCTCGGGCAACACGATCAGGCTGTGGGTAAAGCGGGCAGCATTGATCTCGATCCAGTCGTCTTCGTAGCCCGTCACCGTCTGGTATTGCTGCGTCGGTGTCGAATGGAGCTTCATAGGTTGGCAATTCTATCCCGATCCGTGGCCGCTGATTGGAAAACCCGCCCAATTTGCGGCAAAATGCTTGTTTTTTCGCGGCGCAACACCAGGTGCGCTGCCATCCATTCATTTTTGCGGGATCCTGCTGTGAAAAATATCCTGAAATCCAACAAGCTGGCAGACGTCTGCTATGACATTCGCGGCCCGGTCCTCGAGAAGGCTCGCCAGATGGAGGAAGAGGGCCACAAGATCATCAAGCTGAACATCGGCAACCTTGCGCCGTTTGGCTTTGATGCGCCCGATGAAATCGTGCAGGACATGATCCGCAACATGGGCAATGCGGCGGGCTATACCGACTCCAAGGGCCTGTTTGCTCCTCGCAAGGCGATCATGCAGTACTGCCAGGAAAAAAAGATCGCCGGCGTCACCATTGACGATATTTATCTGGGAAACGGCGCGTCGGAGCTGATCGTGATGAGCATGAATGCACTGCTGAACAGCGGTGACGAAGTGCTCGTGCCGGCACCGGATTATCCGCTGTGGACGGCGGCTGTCAGCTTGTCCGGAGGCCGGCCCGTGCATTACATGTGCGACGAGCAGGCAGACTGGTACCCCGATATCGAAGACATTCGGAAGAAGATCACGGCCAACACGCGCGCGATTGTCGTTATCAACCCGAATAACCCGACCGGTGCCCTGTATCCCGTCGAATTGCTGGAGCAGATCGTTGAGCTCGCACGCCAGCATCAGCTGATCGTTTTTGCTGATGAGATTTATGACAAGGTGCTCTATGACGGCAATACGCACACATCGCTCGCTTCGCTGGCGGAGGACGTGCTGTTCATCACGCTGAATGGCCTGTCCAAGAATTACCGTTCCTGCGGCTATCGTGCTGGCTGGATGATTGTCTCCGGCGAGAAGCGCCACGCAAGGGATTACATCGAGGGGCTGAACATGCTTGCCTCGATGCGGCTCTGTGCGAACGTCCCGGGCCAGTTCGCGATCCAGACGGCGCTGGGTGGCTATCAGAGCATTAACGACCTCGTCGGGCCGGGTGGCCGCCTGACCCGGCAGCGCGATCTCGCGCACAAGCTACTGACCGAAATCCCGGGCGTGACCTGCGTGAAGCCGAAGTCGGCGCTGTACATGTTCCCGAGGCTTGATCCGCACATGTACCCGATCGAAGACGACCAGCAGTTTGCCTATGAGTTGCTGGCCGAGGAGCGCGTGCTGATCGTGCAAGGCACCGGCTTTAACTGGCCGACGCCTGATCATTTCCGTGTCGTGTTCCTGCCGAACGTAGATGACCTGTCCGTGGCTTTTGGCCGCATTGCCCATTTCCTTGACGGCTATCGCCGTCGCCATGCCCGTTGAGCCTGGATCACCGTATAACTGAAACCGAAACACCATGATGAAACCAATCAAAGTTGGCCTGCTGGGCATTGGCACCGTGGGTGCAGGCACTTTCACTGTCCTGAAACGCAATCAGGAAGAAATCCGTCGCCGCGCTGGTCGCGGCATCGAGATCGTGATGGTCGCCGATCTCGATACCGAGCGCGCGAAGCAGGTGACGGGCGGCGCGGTCGAGGTCGTGAATGACGCCAACCTGGTCGTCAACCATCCTGACATCGACATCGTCGTCGAACTGATCGGTGGCTACGGCATTGCTCGTGATTTGGTCATGAAAGCGATTGCGAACGGCAAGCATGTCGTCACGGCGAACAAGGCGCTGCTGGCCACGCACGGAACCGAAATCTTCCGTGCTGCCCAGGAGAAGGGTGTGGTCGTTGCGTTCGAGGCAGCGGTGGCCGGCGGTATTCCGATCATCAAGGCGCTGCGCGAAGGCCTGACGGCGAACCGGATCCAGTGGATCGCCGGCATCATCAATGGCACGACCAACTTCATCTTGTCGGAGATGCGTGACAAGGGGCTGGATTTTGATGTCGTGCTGAAGCAGGCGCAGCAGTTGGGTTACGCGGAAGCCGATCCGACCTTCGATATCGAGGGGGTCGACGCAGCGCACAAGGCGACCATCATGTCGGCCATTGCTTTTGGCGTTCCGGTGCAGTTCGACAAGGCCTATGTGGAGGGCATCACCAAACTGTCGGCGACCGACATTCGCTATGCTGAGCAGCTTGGTTATCGGATCAAGCTGCTCGGTATTGCGCGTCGCGTGGCCGATGGAATCGAACTGCGTGTGCATCCGACGCTGATCCCCGCGAATCGCCTGATCGCGAACGTGGAAGGCGCGATGAATGCCGTGCTGGTGCAGGGCGACGCGGTGGGCGCGACGCTGTATTACGGAAAGGGCGCCGGCGCTGAGCCGACCGCATCGGCGGTGATTGCTGATCTCGTCGATGTGACCCGCCTGGCAACGGCAGACCCCGAGCATCGCGTGCCTTACCTCGCGTTCCAGCCGAACCAGATGGCGGACACGCCGATCCTGCCGATGTCCGAGGTGACGACCAGCTATTACCTGCGAATTCGTGTCGCGGACAAGCCCGGCGTACTGGCCGATGTCACGCGCATTCTTGCAGACGGAACGATTTCCATCGATGCGATGCTTCAGAAGGAAGCGGGCGAGGGAGAGACGCAGACCGACCTGATCATCCTGACCCACGAGACGAAGGAAAAGAATGTCGATGCGGCGATCGCATCGATCGAAGCCCTGCCGACGGTGTCGGGCAAGGTCAATCGGATCCGGCTGGAGCAGCTCGGTTAATTCGGACTGGCGAGCGCGGGCTTGTACCGCGCTCAGCCGATCTTGTTCGCTGTACCTTTCAGCGAATCAGACACTTCCTTGATGATCGCCGAGAAGACGCTCGCAGTGACTGTATAGCGCGCGATCTGATAATTGCGAACCATGTTCATCGCAATTCCGAAGAGCCAGGTCGATAGTTTCGAATCGCCCCGGAAGCTGGCAATTGTTCTGGCTGCTTCGACGAATGCCTGCTGCGTAATGTCAGCGGCGTCATCAGGGTGATCAATGTATTTGATGACAAACCGGTACAGCCGGCGCTGATGTTGCGTGATGAGCTCTCGAAACAGGATTTCCTGATCGAGCAGGAACGGCGGCAGGTCGCTCGGCGATGTCGGTGCTACCGGCTGGAAGGCAGCCTTGTCCCGCGGTTCTGCGGTATCCTCGTCGGCCTGCTCTTCTTGTGGGACTTCATCCACGTCGCTTTCGGTCTCATCCTTGTCAAAGAGGTTCATGCAAAAGACGGAGTCGGTATCGATGTCGATAGCCTCGGTATGGATCTCGCTCATCTGGAAGCTCCTTCGCGCTATGGTTGGCAGGTCAGTCATTTCTGATCTGGTCACCCGCCGAACGCCCGAGGTGGACTCAGAGTCGGACTGAAATTTGCCGATCCAATTTGCGAACACATTCCTGAGAGAAATTTTTCGGCAGGAGCGTCGTCAAATAATCCGCAAACTACCTAATTCGTGGGATTGACAACTGGAGGGTAGGTGGTTAATGAATGTGAGCAAATTGACATGCCAAAAGGGGCACGTTTGATGCAAAAAAGTCATCTCTTTCGATTCGGCACGGTTGGCTTTTTTCTTCCGGCAATTAGGCGCGCCGTATAATCAATGGTTTGATTGCAGTTGTACTTTCCAGAATCTCGAAGCGATGCAATATATTTCTACTCGTGGGCACGCGTCCCGGCCGGCTTTCTCCGAAATTTTGCTCGGCGGACTTGCTCCGGATGGCGGGCTATACCTCCCGGTTTCCTACCCGCAGGTCTTGCCCGCCGAACTCGACGCCTGGCGCAGCCTTTCATATGCGCAGCTGGCCGCCGAAGTCCTCAAGAAGTTCGCCACCGATATCCCGGCGGCCGACATCGAGGCGCTGACTGCGAAGACCTACACATCGGCGGTGTACTGCAACGGTCGTCCGGGTGATGACGTGGCACAGATCACGCCGCTGCGCACGTTGGAAACGTCGAACGGGCGCAAGCTCGTACTTCAGGCCCTGTCGAACGGCCCCACGCTTGCCTTCAAAGACATGGCAATGCAGCTGCTCGGCAATCTGTTTGAGTACACGCTGGACAAGCAGGGTGCGGAACTGAACATCCTCGGAGCCACATCCGGAGATACGGGAAGCGCTGCGGAATACGCGATGCGCGGCAAGCGCGGCGTCCGCGTCTTCATGCTGTCCCCCCACCAGAAAATGAGCGCTTTCCAGACTGCGCAGATGTTCAGCCTGCAGGATCCGAACATTTTCAATATTGCCGTCAAGGGGGTGTTCGACGATTGCCAGGACATGGTCAAGGGCGTTTCGAATGATCTTGGCTTCAAGGCGAAGCAAAAGATCGGTACGGTCAATTCGATCAACTGGGCGCGCGTCGTGGCGCAGGTCGTTTACTACTTCCGCGGCTATCTTTCAGCGACCAGCAGCAGCGATCAAAAGGTCTCATTCACCGTCCCGTCGGGTAACTTCGGCAATATCTGCGCAGGCCATATCGCGCGCATGATGGGGCTGCCGATCAGCAAGCTCGTCGTGGCGACCAACGAGAACGATGTGCTGCATGAGTTTTTCCAGACTGGTGTCTATCGCGTTCGCCAGTCAGCGGAAACGCTGCATACCAGCAGCCCGAGCATGGACATCAGCAAGGCCTCGAACTTCGAGCGTTTCGTCTACGACCTGCTGGGCGGCGATGCCGAGCGCGTGCGCGAACTGTTCCGCAAGGTCGACACGCAAGGCGGTTTCGACCTGTCGGGCAAGTCCGGCAGTGACGGCAACGAGTTTGCGCAGGTGGCCAGGTTCGGTTTTTCGTCGGGACGTTCCACGCACGCCGACCGACTGAGCACCATCCGCGACGTCAACGCTCGTTACGGCCTGACGATAGACACGCACACCGCTGACGGAGTGAAGGTCGCACGCGAACACTGGGAAGAGGGTATCCCGATGATCGTGCTTGAAACGGCGCTGCCCGCAAAATTCAACGAGACGATTCGCGAAGCCCTCGGCCATGACGCCGAGCGACCGGCAGGCTTCGAAAACCTCGAGTCCCTGCCACAGCGTTTCGACGTGATGGCGGCCGATGTCGACACCATCAAGCAGTACATCGCGGAGCGAACCGGCCTCTGACGGGCGCGTAGAATTCCCCGCGGACCAAGTCATCAGCAAAATAATGAACACAAAAAAACCCATGCTGAGCGTACAGGAAGCTCTCGATTTCCTGCTGGGCGCTGCGCGTCCCGTGAGCGAGCAGGAGACCCTAGCCACGGTTGAGGCGACCGGTCGCGTACTCGCTGCCGACCAGTTGTCGCAGCTGGATGTGCCGCCGATGGACAACACGCAAATGGACGGTTATGCCGTTCGGGCAGCCGACTGCGCGTCGGGCTCGGCTGCACTCCGGGTATCGCAGCGCATTCCGGCCGGCCACGTTGGCCAGCCCCTGCAGCCCGGCACGGCTGCGCGCATCTTTACCGGCGCGCTGATCCCCGACGGGGCTGACGCTGTCGTGATGCAGGAGCAGTGCGCGTTTGACGAGACCAGCGGCACGGTGACGATAAGCCACGTGCCCCAGTCCGGCGAGTGGGTCCGGCGCCGCGGCGAGGACATCCGCGCCGGCAGCGCCATCCTTTCACGCGGCACGCGCCTGCGCGCGCAGGAACTGGGACTGGCCGCGTCGGTCGGGCTCGCTTCACTGCCAGTGTTCCGCCGCCTGAAAGTGGCCGTGTTCTTTACCGGCGACGAACTCACCATGCCGGGCGAACCGCTGAAGCCCGGGGCCATCTACAACTCGAACCGGTTCACGCTGCGCGGCCTGCTGCAGCAACTCGGCTGTGAGGTAACCGACCTTGGCAACGTGCCCGACTCGTTTGAGGCGACGCGCAATGCGCTGCGCCAGGCCGCCAGCGGACACGACCTGATCCTGACTTCGGGCGGCGTGTCGGTCGGCGAGGAAGACCATGTTAAGCCTGCGGTGGAAGCCGAAGGCCGGCTGAACATGTGGCAGATCGCGATCAAGCCCGGCAAGCCGCTCGCCTTCGGCGAAGTCCGGCGGGATGGCCAGTCCGATCCGGCGTTCTTCGTCGGCCTGCCCGGCAATCCGGTATCCAGCTTTGTCACCTTCCTGCTGTTCGTTCGGCCCTTCATCCTCGCGTTGCAGGGCGCAACCGCCGCACCGCCGCGCCGCTACCCGATGCGTGCCGATTTCGACTGGGCCAAGCCTGACCGCCGCAACGAATTCCTGCGCGTGCGCATCAACGATCGCCAGGGCCTCGAGCTGTTCCCGAACCAGAGTTCAGGCGTGCTGACCTCCACCGTCTGGGGCGATGGCATCGTCGACAACCCAGCGGGGCAGGCCATCAAGGCCGGTGACACCGTCAACTTCATTCCGTTTTCCGAACTGCTCTACTAGCATGCAGATACAACTGAAATTCTTCGCCAGCCTGCGCGAGGCCGTTGGCACCGGCAGCGAGTCATTGGCCGTACCCGCCGACGTCACCACCGCCGGTCAGGTGCACGAGCTGCTGCGCGCGCGTGGCGGCGCATGGGCCGAGGCGCTTGCCGAAGGGCGGGCGCTACGCATCGCCGTCAACCAGCAGATGGCCGACCCGTCGGCGCCGCTGACCGAAGGCTGCGAACTGGCCTTCTTCCCGCCGGTTACCGGCGGCTGATCCGGAGATATCCATGGCCGTCCGCGTACAGACTGAAGATTTCGACCTCAGCGCCGAGGTCGCCAACCTGCGCATGAATACGCCCAAGGTCGGCGCCGTTGTGACGTTTGTTGGTACCGTGCGCGATCTCAACGAAGGCGAGCATGTCGCCGAGATGGAGCTCGAGCATTACCCGGGCATGACCGAAAAGGCGCTCGAGGAAATCGTCGCGCAGGCAAAGGTGCGCTGGGACCTGTTTGATGCGCTGGTCATCCATCGCGTTGGTCCGCTGAAGCCGCTCGAGCAGATCGTGCTGGTGGCCGTCACTTCCGCCCATCGAGGCGAAGCCTTCGACGCCTGCGAATTCATCATTGACTACCTGAAGACTCAGGCGCCGTTCTGGAAAAAAGAACAGACGCCGTCCGGCGCGCGTTGGGTGGACGCCCGCATCACCGACGACGAGGCCATGCAGAAATGGGCGCAGCCCCTCTGAGCCTGCTGTCGATCGCGGTCGGCGCCACGCTCGGCGCCTGGCTGCGCTGGGGCCTCGCGCTGTGGCTGAACGCACGGGTCGATTCCCTGCCGCTGGGTACCCTGGCTGCGAACCTCGGCGGCGGCTTCCTGATCGGCATCGCCGTCGGCGTGTTCCAGGATTTGCCGGGGCTGGCCCCTGAATGGCGCCTGCTTGCCATCACCGGCTTCCTCGGCGGCCTCACCACCTTTTCCACCTTTTCCGCTGAGTCCATGGTGCTGCTGCAGCGCGGTGACTACGGGTGGGCGCTGCTTCACTGCGGTACCCATCTGCTGGGCTCAGTCGTGCTGTGCATCGCCGGGCTGGCGGCCTGGCGCGCCTTCAGCGGTTAAATTCCCCCGCGCAAAGCCTTGAAAACCGGGCCCGGGGCCCAATAATCACTGCAAAGTGAACCAACCCGGAGCCCATCCAATGCGTGTCGACAAATTCACCACCAAGCTGCAGGAAGCGCTGGCGGACGCCCAGAGTCTCGCCGTTGGCAATGACAACCAGTACATCGATCCCGTCCATCTGCTGGCGGCGCTGCTGAATCAGGACGAAGGCGGCAGCCGTTCGCTGCTGCAGCGCGCCGGCGTGAATGTCGGCGGCCTCGTCAACGCCCTCAAGGGCGCGCTCGAGCGCCTGCCGAAAGTCAGCGGCACCGGCGGCGAAGTGCAGGTCGGTCGTGAGCTCGGGGCGTTGCTGAACCTCGCCGACAAGGAAGCGCAGAAGCGCGGCGACCAGTTCATCGCCAGCGAGATGGTCCTGCTCGCGCTGTGCGACGACAAGTCCGACGCCGGCCGCGTCGCGCGCGACAACGGACTGAACCGCAAGGCAATGGAGGCCGCCATCCAGGCCGTCCGCGGTGGCCAGCACGTCGATTCGCAAGAGGCTGAAGGCCAGCGCGAGGCGCTGAAAAAATACACCCTCGACCTGACCGAGCGCGCCCGCCAGGGCAAGCTCGACCCCGTCATCGGCCGCGACGACGAAATCCGCCGTGCGATCCAGGTGCTGCAGCGGCGCAGCAAGAACAACCCGGTGCTGATCGGCGAACCCGGTGTCGGCAAGACCGCCATCGTCGAAGGCCTAGCGCAGCGCATCGTCAACGGCGAAGTGCCGGACAGCCTGAAGAACAAGCGCGTGCTGTCGCTCGACATGGCAGCGCTGCTGGCCGGCGCCAAGTACCGCGGCGAGTTCGAAGAGCGCCTGAAGACCGTGCTGAAAGAGCTCGCGCAGGACGAAGGCCAGACCATCCTGTTCATCGACGAGATTCACACGATGGTCGGCGCCGGCAAGGCCGAAGGCGCGATGGATGCCGGCAACATGCTCAAGCCCGCGCTGGCGCGTGGCGAGCTGCACTGCGTCGGCGCGACCACGCTCGACGAATACCGCAAGTACATCGAAAAGGATGCCGCGCTCGAACGTCGCTTCCAGAAGATCCTCGTCGACGAACCCAGCGTCGAGGCCACCATTGCTATCCTGCGCGGCCTGCAGGAAAAATATGAAGTTCACCACGGCGTCGACATTACCGACCCGGCGATCGTCGCCGCGGCCGAGCTGTCGCACCGCTACATCACCGATCGATTCCTGCCTGACAAGGCCATCGACCTGATCGACGAAGCCGCGTCGAAGATCAAGATCGAGATCGACTCCAAACCCGAGGTCATGGACAAGCTCGACCGTCGCCTGATCCAGCTGAAGATCGAGCGCGAGGCGGTGAAAAAGGAAAAAGACGAGGCTTCGCAGAAGCGCTTGCAGCTGATCGAGGAAGAGATCGGCCGGCTCGAGCGCGAGTATGCCGACCTTGAGGAAGTCTGGAAATCCGAGAAAGCCGGCGTGCAGGGCAGCCAGCAGATCAAGGAAGAAATCGAGCGCGTGCGCCTGCAGATGGAAGAAGCGCGCCGCAAGGGCGACTGGCAGAAAATGTCCGAGCTGCAGTACGGCCGCATGCCCGAGCTCGAGGCACAGCTCAAGCACGCGGACAAGGGTGAGGCGGCGGCCGGCAAGCCGAAGCTGCTGCGCACCCAGGTCGGCGCCGAGGAAATCGCCGAGGTGGTGGCGCGCGCGACCGGCATCCCGGTGGCGAAGATGATGCAGGGTGAGCGTGACAAGCTGCTGCACATGGAAGACGAACTGCACAAGCGCGTGGTGGGCCAGCACGAAGCGATCGTCGCCGTATCGGACGCGATTCGCCGCTCGCGTGCCGGTCTGTCCGACCCGAATCGTCCGTACGGTTCGTTCATGTTCCTCGGCCCCACCGGCGTCGGCAAGACCGAGCTCACCAAGGCGCTGGCAGCCTTCCTGTTCGACACCGAAGAAGCGCTGATCCGCATCGACATGAGCGAGTTCATGGAGAAGCACTCGGTCGCGCGCCTGATCGGCGCGCCGCCCGGTTACGTCGGTTACGAGGAGGGCGGTTATCTGACCGAGGCCGTGCGCCGCAAGCCGTACAGCGTGATCCTGCTCGACGAGATCGAGAAAGCGCATCCGGACGTATTCAACGTGCTGCTGCAGGTGCTGGACGACGGTCGCATGACCGACGGCCAGGGCCGCACCGTCGACTTCAGGAACACCGTGATCGTGATGACCTCGAACCTCGGTTCGCACAAGATCCAGTCGATGGAGGAGAGCGATCCGCAGCTGGTCAAGCTGGCGGTGCTGGCCGAGGTGCGTTCGCACTTCCGCCCCGAGTTCGTCAACCGTATCGACGAGATGGTGGTGTTCCATGCGCTCGACGACAAGCACATCGGCGCCATCGCGAAAATTCAGCTGCATACGCTGGAGAAGCGCCTTGCGCGGATGGAGATCGGTCTGACGATCACCGACGCCGCGCTGCTGAAGCTGGCCGAGGCGGGCTTCGATCCGGTCTACGGCGCGCGTCCGCTCAAGCGTGCGATTCAGCAGGAAGTCGAGAACCCGCTGTCGAAGGCGATCCTCGAAGGGCGCTTCGGTCCGAAGGACACGATTGCGATCGATGTCGCCGGTTCCGAGCTGTCGTTCCGCAAAGCGGCGTAAGCATCCGGTCGCTCCCCGGAGAAGCCGACAGGTTCATGCCTGTCGGCTTTTTTACTTTCGAAGCCAGGCAAGAGAGCGTTTTTCGGGTCAGGCCATCCGGCCTCGTTACAATCGCGCGCATTCCATCCACCAAGGAGCCCCTGATGCGCTTTGCCACCTGTGACCTGTGCGACGCCAACGAAGACAAGTTCGCCGCCGGCAGCCTGCACGCGCTGCCGCCGATTTTCCGCATGTTCGGGAAAGCCATCCGCTTTGCCGGCCCCGCACGCACGCTGAAGGTGTTCGAGGACAACGCCCTGGTACGTGCGACGCTGGAGACGCCCGGTGATGGCAGCGTGCTGGTCGTGGACGGCGGTGGCAGCCTGCGCTGTGCGCTCGTGGGTGGCAATCTCGGCCAGCTGGCGGAAAAGAACGGATGGGCCGGCATCATCGTGTACGGCTGCGTGCGCGACACCGCTGAACTGGCAGCCTGCGAAGTCGGCGTACGCGCGCTGAACACCCATCCGCGCCGCAGCTTCCGCAAAGGCGTCGGCGACAAAGACCTGCCGGTCGACATCGCCGGCGTCAGCGTGCGCCCCGGCGACTGGATCTATGCCGACGAAGATGGCGTGCTGGTCTCCGAGCAGCCGCTGCCTGCCTGACGTGCGTGCCGGCGTACCGCCTTCCGAATCATGAAATCCACATTTCGCAATGTGGAATGGTGGCGGTGCGCGGCAGCAGTCGATTCTTTCAAGTGAAGAAATTTCGTTTCGCATCGCAAAATACAAATCGTAAGCGCATGATTTAAAACAATAAAAATAATATCCTATGTCTTATATAAGACCTTGTTGCCTCGCAAAATGAGGCCTACCATTTCTCTCATCAAGTTTCGTTTTTCATTCATTTGTGACGCTTAACCCGGAGGGAAAATCATGGCGACTCGCGAACAGCAGGTACAGGCACTGGCAAAAGAATGGGCAGAGAGCCCGCGCTGGAAAGGCATCAAGCGCAACTACACGGCCGAAGACGTCGTCCGTCTGCGCGGCTCCGTGCCGGTCGAGCACACGCTGGCCAAGCGTGGTTCCGAGAAGCTGTGGAACCTGCTGCACACCGAGCCCTTCGTCAACGCCCTCGGCGCGCTGACCGGCAACCAGGCGATGCAACAGGTCAAGGCTGGCCTGAAGGCCATCTATCTGTCTGGCTGGCAGGACGCCGGCGACGCCAACCTGGCCGGCGAAATGTACCCGGACCAGTCGCTGTACCCGGCCAACTCGGTGCCGATGGTCGTCAAGCGCATCAACAACACGCTGACCCGCGCCGACCAGATCCAGTGGTCCGAAGGCAAGGATGACATCGATTTCTTCGCTCCCATCGTCGCTGACGCGGAAGCCGGTTTCGGCGGCGTGCTGAACGCCTTCGAACTGATGAAGGCCATGATCGAGGCCGGCGCATCGGGCGTCCACTTCGAAGACCAGCTGGCCTCGGTGAAGAAGTGCGGCCACATGGGCGGCAAGGTGCTGGTCCCGTCGCGCGAAGCCGTCGAGAAGCTCAACGGAGCCCGTCTGGCCGCTGACGTGTCCGGCACGCCGACCATCCTGGTCGCCCGTACCGACGCCGAAGCCGCCGACCTGCTGACCTCGGACGTCGACGACAACGACAAGCCGTTCTGCACCGGCGAGCGCACCGTCGAAGGCTTCTTCAAGACCCGCCCGGGCATCGATCAGGCCATCTCGCGCGGCCTTGCCTATGCACCGTACGCCGACCTGATCTGGTGCGAAACCGGCAAGCCGGACCTCGCGTTCGCGACGAAGTTCGCCGAGGCGA